>ERZ777305.2940-NODE-2940-length-12844-cov-3.624208_pt1 | contig 12844 bp, 11 predicted proteins | sample MGYA00374965_ERZ777305 | MGnify/ENA primary metagenome ERZ777305 (study PRJEB29328, sample SAMD00013331) | mouse gut metagenome | study: EMG produced TPA metagenomics assembly of the Metagenome analysis of fecal microbiota from mouse which was promoted...
ACCACCGGACAAATGTGGATATACAGTCGCGTATTGTCTGCTATGACATTAAGGAACTGGGGAAGCAGCTTAAAAAGTTGGGTATGTTGGTAGTCCAGGATCAGGTGTGGGGGCGTGTCACGATCAACAGGGAAGCCCATAAATCCACCCGGCTCTATGTAGACGAATTCCACCTCTTACTTAAAGAGGAGCAGACGGCCGCCTATTCTGTGGAGATCTGGAAGCGTTTCAGGAAATGGGGAGGGATCCCCACTGGCATTACCCAGAATGTCAAAGATCTGCTTTCATCACGGGAAATTGAGAACATTTTTGAGAACAGTGATTTTATTTATATGCTCAACCAGGCCGCCGGTGACAGGCAGATCCTGGCCAGGCAGCTGAATATCTCCCCCCACCAGCTTTCCTATGTGACAAATTCCAATGCCGGTGAGGGGCTTTTGTTTTATGGGAATGTAATCATACCTTTTATCGACCATTTCCCGAAGCAGACCCATTTGTACAGGTTATTAACAACAAGGCCCGAAGATCTGGCAGGGGAAGCCTGAAACAGGGCAAAACGTGGCCTGTTGCCTTTAGGAAACGGGCTGCGGATGCTCTTCTGCCGGTTTTTGGAGATTGTGAAAGGAGGACGAAATGAACGGAGACAATACGCAGGGCGGGCAGCTGGCAGAAAATGAGGCTGTCCAAGAGTTTTTTAAACTGCTCATGGAGAACAGGCCGGAAACCGGGCGGGATTATTCCATCATACTCTGGCAGATGGAAAGCATGGCCCACCAGCTGGATATGGCGATGAAAGAACTGTCAGAAGTCAAAGGGCAGCTTGCCGAAATGCAGGAAAGCCCGGTAAAGAAATTTGTTTCCCACACCATAGACGCAGTGGAGAAGCGGATCCACTCCATGCAGGAGGGGCTTATGGATATGAAAGAGCGCATTGTAGAGGGTGCGAAGGAAGCCGTAGCCGGGGTAAAACGGACAGGCATAAAGGCTTTGGATAAAGCTGTTTCCGCCATCGGCATAAAAAATAGGCTGGAAGCCATGCAGGGAAATCTTTCCGCTTCCATGGCAGACATAAAAAATACAATAGAAAAGGTTGAAGCGGTAGGCCAGGAACTGCGAAGCGCGGGAGGACACCTGAAAAATGTGGGCCGTGCCGCTGCCGGAAAGGAACGGGAAGATGTGGACGGGGGCAAAGAAGGGCGTTTCCAGTCCGCCATACTTTCCCCTTTGCGCATGGAGCGGGATGTTTTGGTCAAGCTGAATAATCTGGCGCTTGCCGCGATTGGGAACGTGGAACGCCTGGAACGGGCCGCCGGGAATAACCTGGAGGAAGCAAGGGACGGCAAACAGGCAGATGTAAAGGGGATCCCATCCCCTGGCATGGAAATGGATGCCAAACTGACAGAAAGTGGAAAAATTCCGCCAACGAATAATAAGGCAGAAAAGCCTTCCGTGCTGAAAGATCTCAAAGAGAAAAAGGATCAGACTGCCGGCCATGCGGTTCCTGCGCCGGATAAAGGGCGGAAAGCACCGGAGGCGGCTTTATGAGTATGCGTGGACAGGAATTTAAAGCACGGGATAAGAAAGTCCAGAAAATGACCCGTGACGGGCTGGCGGAAAAAAATCTGGCTCAGGGTACGCAACAGCGGATCAGCGGGCGGCAGGCGGAGGTTTCTTTTGGCCGGGAAAGGCAGGGAGAAACAGCAGCCGGACACCGAACCCAGGGGCGTGTACAGGATCAGGCACATGGCAGGATAAGCAGCCGTCAGCCGGCGCGGCTTCAGCCGCAGGAGCCATTACAGGCACAGCCGGGAGAAACCGGGTGTTTTTCGGATGTTACTGCACCAGAGATAGTGGGAGTTTCGGAGCTTCCTGTTTCCATGAGGGAAGCCTCAGACAGCCCCATGTCAGCCAGGCAGGCCCCAGCTAATGGGGATACCGTTACCGGGCATATTGCCGGCATACAGGATACTCCGCGCACTGTTTTCACTAGGTGGGAGAAAAATACCGGTTTTTCAGATAATCAATGGCAGGACGGGAATACGGGGGAACCCGGAAAGGGAAAGAAGAGCCAGGCAGAAGCAAAACGGCATTTATACGATCCGCCTTCTCAGGCTTCTGGGAAAGAAATTCCCATTGAAACCTCGGCAGTTAACGAACCCCCTGCTACAGACAACCCCAGCGGACAATTATCATTTAAACCGGGAGATAAATCAGGGGAGCCAACAAAGGGACGGCAGGCAATAAAAAAGAGGATGGCGACAAAATTCGCTGCTGGTGCCGCAAAACCGGAAAGTAGCAGCCAGATCAATCCAGAAGCAGGCTTGCCGGAAAATGGGCGGCTTCATTATGCCCATGAGGATAAAAACGGGGAGCCAGAGAAGGGGCGGCAGGCGGTAAAAAAGAGGATGGCGGCAAAATTTACTGCCGATGCCGCAAGGTCGGCAAGCAGTAGCCAGACCAATCCAGAAACAGGCTTGCCGGAAAACAACAGTTGGGAGAAGCCGGAAACGACTATGCCAAGATCTGGCCGGCTTCAGTTCAGGCATGAGGATTTAAAGAGGGAACCAAACAAAGGCCGGTCTGCCTTAAAGAAGCGGATGGCGGTACAGTTTTCTCCTGACAGGGCAAAACCGGAATCTGGAACGACGGGGGAGCCGCCAGTTTCTTCGGAATCAGGGCGATTGCGGTTCGGACATGAGGAAGGGGAGGAGGTACATACCCAATATCCTACATCAGAAAAAAAGAAAGTGTCAGAGGAACCCCCTTCTGACACACCAAAGATGGAAACATCACGGCTGCATTATGGCCGGAGCGAGCTGCCGCCGGAGGAGCGTAAAATCAGCGCATCCCAACAGGGAACGGCGCAGGGAAGCCCACAAGGGACACCGAAACAGCAGAAAAGGTATGAAAAAGCACAGCAGAACGTGGAAACAGCAGGGAAAAAGCTGGAAAAGGCACAGTCAAAACTTCCTACCCGCCGCCACGCCTATTTGCAGAGGCAGTATGACAGTGGATCGGGGAAAGTGAAACACCGGCTGCGGTTTGAAACAGAGATTATCCCGGAATATGAGAAACCGCCGCTTCCGAAACGGGCCGGGAAAGCCCTGGGAAGGACAGTTAAGACGGGGGTTATCTTAAAAGCCCACCAAAAGATACGAGAAACAGAGCGTGACAATGTGGGCGTGGAAGCGGCGCATAAGGCTGAATTTGCTGCGGAACGCGCCGCTGGGCGGTTCCTACGCTGGAATAAACGCAGACTCCACGACAAGCCCTACCGCGAAGTGCGGCGGGCAGAGAAACGCCTTGCAAAAGCCAACATGGATATGGCCTACCAGAAGCTCCTTGCGGATAACCCGGAGCTGCGGAAGAAAGCATTTTCCAGATGGCTGCAAAAACAGAAGCTGAAACAGAAATATGCCGCCGCGGCAAGGGAAGCGGCAAAGGGCGCAAAACATACCACAAACGTCCTGACCGCTGCCGGACAGGTAATCCGTGCCTTGGCGCAGAAAATAGTGGCGCATAAGGCTGTCCTTGTCATTGTGGCTTTGGCTGTCCTGATCGTGGCTTTGTCCGGCTCCCTGTTTTCTTCCTGTTCGGCCATGCTCACAGGTGTCCAGTCTGCCATTGTGTCTACCTGTTATGTCGCGGGAGATACGGAGATTGAACAAAGCGAGCTGCGCTATACAGAACTGGAAACTGATTTGCAGAAGAACATCAACAGCACGGAAACCAATTACCCGGACTATGATGAATACCGTTACAACATCGGGGAGATCGGGCATAACCCGTATGAACTGATGGGCTACCTGTCAGCGGCATACGGTGATTTTACCTATGCTCAGGTGGAGGCGGAATTGAACCGGCTTTTCGGGGAACAGTACCGGCTCACAAGGGAAGTGGTTGTGGAGACCCGCACCTACAGGGACGAAAATGATGAGGAGCAGGAATATGACTGGTATATCCTGAAAACAACGCTTACAGTACGGTCCTTATCGGAGATTATCACGGCAAGCCTGACAGCAGGCGGCCAGGCAGACCGCTATGATGTGTATATGCAGACCTGCGGAAACCGCCAGTGCTATGGGAATCCTTTTGGTTTCCCGTGGATTGCCTATGTCACCAGCCCTTACGGCTACAGGATACACCCTTCTAGCGGGGTAAAAGACCTGCACCGTGGGATCGACATCAGTGTGGCGGCCGGCACGCCTATTAAAGCGATTCAGGATGGCCGTGTTATATCAGCTGGCAATGCCGGGGGCTATGGTCTGTGCGTAGTGATTGAAGGTGAGGACGGCTACCAGTCACGGTACGCCCATTGTTCCTCCCTTTCGGTGAGGACCGGGCAGGAAGTGGCACGGGGGGATACCATAGCCGCCGTAGGCAGTACAGGGAGCAGCACCGGGTCGCATTTGCACCTGGAAGTCACCCACAACGGGCAATACCTCAACCCTTACTATTATGTAGACAACTGTGGGAACGGCTACCTTCCGGGCGGCGGCGCAGCTGGCGGGCCGGATTTCCCGGCGGATCCAGGGGCGGCCATGGGTGACGGCAGCTTTGCGGCCATGCTTGCGGAAGCGGAGAAATATCTGGGGTTCCCGTATGTCTGGGGCGGATCCTCCCCTTCTACGTCCTTTGACTGCTCCGGGTTTGTGTCCTGGGTGATCAACCATTCCGGCGTAGGGAGCGTGGGGAGGCAGACGGCACAAGGGCTTTACAACCTTTGCGCACCTGTTTCCAGGGAGAATATGCAGCCTGGGGATCTGGTCTTTTTTACTGGGACTTACTCAGCGGCCACCCCAGTCACCCATGTAGGGATCTATGTGGGCGGAGGGCGCATGATCCACTGTGGAAAACCAATCTCCTACGCCAATATTGACGGATCTTATTGGTCATCAAAGTTCTACAGTGGGGGAAGGCTGCCATGAGAGGAGGTGTCGCGCGGCGGTTGGGGCAGATAAAGTTACAAAAAAGGTGGAGAAACAACAGCCGGTAAATCCAGAAAACCGGGAGAAATGCCAGAAAGGCGGTGAGGAATAAGATGGAGAAAAGATTGGATCAGGCACCAACGGTACAGGATGTCCAGCAGCCAGTTGAAACGATTGGGAGCCTTATGGCGGAGTGCGAGACGCTGGAACAGCATATCAGCAGTGAAAAAGACAGGCTGGAAAGCTTCATGTTGGAGACAGGCGGGGCAAGTGACGCGTCTGACCGTATGGAGGAGCGGATAGCCATACTGGAAGATATGCTTGCTTCGGCAGAGGGACGCTTACAGAAGCTGTTTGATGCCCAGGAGAAGGAGGCTTTCGCACCGGAGAGGGAAGCCGTGGGACGGCCATCAGTGATGAAGGATCTCACAGGGAGAAATTCGGCGGCAGCAAGGAACCCTCCGGATATGAAAAGAAAGGCCGCAGACCGGGTATCTGTAATAAAGGATCTCGCGGAGGGAAAGGCGGCAGCAAGGAAAGTTCCTGAAATAAAAAAGGAGGGGCGTTCCCCCGGCATGGATTTTGGAAGATAACGGGGCCGCCATCCGGGTGTTCCCGACACAGTTAAAGTGATTGGGGGAACTGAGGATAACGAAACAGGAAGGAGGCGCAGGCGATACAGATCCAGCACCAATTCAACAAAAATGATGAGTATTTTACACCTGCTTACGCAGTATACCCGATCATGGAACGGCTGAAAGCCGGTTCCGTGGTGTGGTGTCCGTTTGATACAGCAGAAAGCGCGTTTGTCACAGTGCTGTCCGGCCATGGGTTCCGTGTCATACACGGGCATATCCATACCGGGCAGGATTTTTTTAAGGTCGAAGCGCCGGACTGTGATTACATTATCAGCAACCCGCCATACAGCCTGAAAGGCCAGGTGATCCGGCGGCTGTATGAAATCGGCAGGCCCTTTGCCATGCTCTTGAATTTCCAGGGCATTTTTGACAGCAAAGAACGGTTCCGGATGTTCCATGACAACCGGGTGGAAATGCTCTGGCTCAGCCCCAGGGTGGAATACATAGGGGAAGGCCGGGAGAAATCGAAACGGGTTCCGTTCCAGAGCGGCTACCTTTGCAGCGGGATATGTAAAAACCAGCTGGAATTTGCCTATCTGGACGAAACAAAAAAGCAGTAGGAAAGGAGTGGATATTTTGAAGATCGGGCTGATAGACGTGGACGGCCACCGCTGGCCAAACCTGTGCCTGATGAAGATTTCGGCTTACCACAAGGCGCGGGGCGATATCGTGGAATGGCATGACGGGCGCAGGCAATATGACCTTGTATATATGAGCCGTGTATTTACAGACAGCTATTCCAAAGACTATACAGGCAGGATACGCGCCGACCAGATCATAAAGGGCGGCACTGGGTATGGGCTTACAGGAAAGCTGCCGGATGATGTGGAACATACCCGCCCGGACTATGGGCTGTATCCGCGGTTTTCCGGGATGGCCTACGGATTTTTGTCCCGCGGCTGTCCCCGCGGCTGCGGATTCTGTATCGTTGGGGAAAAGGAAGGGAGGAAGGCCGTAGCGGTGGCAGACCTTTCCGAGTTCTGGTCAGGGGAGAAAGAGATCAAACTCCTGGACGCGAACTTGTTAGCCTGCCCGGACTGGGAACGGCTTTTGGGGCAGCTTGCGGAAAGCCGCGCGATGGTGGATTTCACCCAGGGGCTTGACATACGCCTTGTCACGCCGGAGAAAGCGGCGGCTTTAAACCGTGTAAGGACGAAAATGCTGCACTTCGCGTGGGATAACCCGGAAGATGACCTGACCCCTTATTTCAAGCGGTTTTCAGAGATGACCAGTGTAAAAGACTGCCGGAAGCGCCGTGTCTACGTCCTTACCAATTATGGAAGTACCCATGAGCAGGATTTATACCGCATTTATACTCTGCGGGGCATGGGATATGACCCATATGTGATGGTATATGAAAAGTCTACCGCCCCGCCCGTAACACGCCGCCTCCAGCAGTGGGCGAACAATAAATGGTTTTTCCGCGCCGTGCCGGATTTCAATGACTTTGACCCTAACTGGCGCAGGAAACAGAAAGGAGCGGGAAATGAAGATCGAACGGCTGAAAGCGGATCTTGAGAAGGCAAGGCAGAAAGCCGCCGAATGGCAGGCACGGGCAAAGGACATTGAGCGCCAGATTACGGAACATGAAAATATGGAAATTATCCAGACCGTGCGGAGTGTCACCGCTTCGCCGGAGGAACTGAAAACTATCCTGGGCCTTATCCAGTCCATGAAGGGACTGCCCCAGGAAAAACCTGTAAAAGAGGAGGAAACAGAACCTTATGAAAATTAAAACCAGATACATATTTCCGGCGCTTATGCTGTGCATAGGCGCGTTTTTTACGCCTGTGCCAGCATTTGCGGCAGGCGCTTCCGATATGGACACTACCCCACCCACCGTCAGCGCGGAAGTGAAAGACGGTACGCTGCATATTGAAGCCAGTGATGATGATTCCGGCGTGGACGCGGTATATATTGGGGAGAAGCGCGTCAATTACCGAGTGGACGGCGCTATTGACCTGGATTTTGCAGATTTCGTAAAGGACGGCCAGGAAACAGTCGGGATTTACGCAGTTGATTTTGCCGGGAACCAGTCCAGGGTGGTTAATGTAAGGAACCCCGGCTATCAGACACCGGCAGCAGAGCCGGAGCAAAAGCCCCTTACCCCGGACGGGCAGGCATCCGTGCTGGACAATGCCACTGATGTGGAAGGAAAAGAATTTTACACATTCACCACGCCGGATGAGAACATCTTCTATCTGGTGATCGACCGCCAGAGGGAAGATGAAAATGTTTATTTCCTGAATGCCGTCACGGAAAATGACCTGATGGATCTGGCAGAAAAAAACAAGGAAGAAAATACCGGGGGAGAAAGCGCCATGCCGGCGGTGGAAACCTGTTCCTGCGCGACGCAGTGTGAAGCCGGGAAGGTGGATACGGCCTGCCCGGTCTGCAAAAATGACCTGAAATCCTGCGCCGGGGAACCGGGAGCAACCGAAACACCGGAAGAAACCCAGCCGGAAAAACCTAAAAAGGGCGGCGGAGCCTTCCTGTTCATTCTGCTCGCGGCGTTTGCTGTCGGCGGGGCGGGCTACTATCTGAAAGTCTATAAGCCGAAGCACGACCTGGACGATGCCGAGGATCTGGACGACCTGCTGGAGGACGAGGATGAGGCGGAAATCAATGAGGATGAGGAAGAAAAAGTCCCGGCAGGCACAGGGGAAACAGGCCAGTCAGGCATGGACGCGGCATTTTATGATGACTACCCGGAAGATGATTACTCGGAGGACGGGGGAGAACAGGAGGGGTAAAGCCATGACACGGTTTACGGATTCCCCATATGAGTACATGATGGCGCAGAAACCGTCGGCCCGGCAGGCCAGGGAGACAGGATCGCCCTCCCCTCCTGAGAAATGCCGGGGCTGCCCTTACGGGCTTGGCCGCCCCTGTGTCGGGATCTGCATGAAAGATTTAATGTCCGGTATGGGCAGGAAAAGGAGGAACCATGAAACAGACACATAAAAAGGCGCTGCTGTCCGCCGCCCTTTTAGCTGCGGCCTTAGCCGGGACAGTACTGGCGCTTTTCCCTTCCTGGGAACAGCACAAAGAACAGGAGCGGCAGGCGGCGCTCCTGTCGCGGATAGAAAAAGCGGCAAGGCAGAAAGAATTGCCGCCTGGATCCACTATAGTCCCTGAGACTGCGGGACGGGTTGCGGGAAGCGACCTTTTGGAGGAAAAAGCGGCATTTGAACAGGAGACGGAAGCAGGATGGCCAGAGAAGGAAGCTGTCAAATTGCCAAAGGAAGGGTCTGAGATCGGAATCCTTACAATCCCCAGGATTGAGGCAGAACTTCCGGTCACTGCGGGAGTATCGGAAAAGCAGCTTAAAATTTCTGAGGGCTGGGTAATGCAGACGGATATGGTGGGGAGCGTGGGAAACGCTGTGATCGCCGGACACCGGAGCTATACGTCCGGGCTGCATTTCAACCGCCTTGACGAACTGGAGGCCGGGGATGAGATCCTCTTTACTGCGGCGGATGGGGAGGCCATGCGCTTTATTGTAGAGGAAACGCTGACCGTGGATCCGGACGACCCGGCTGTTTTTTCCCTGCCGCAGGAAGGCAGGGCGCAATTAACCTTATATACCTGTACACCTATAAGAAAAGCGACGCACCGGCTGATCGTCCGTGCGCTGCGGCTGGAAGAGTGAAAGGAGGCAATTTATGTTAAAAAAGATCACTGCTTATTTTATGTCCCTGTGCCTTTTTGCGCTTATGGCCGTGCCTGTGACGGCACGGGCAGAGGAGGCGCTGCCTGCCGCCGAAGTGGAAAGCGTGTCGGGAAACGGCATAGGGGAATCAGAGGCGGATGAAGGGGGACAGCAGGAGGAAAACGGCTGTCTTAAGCTGTCCAAAACGGATGAAGATACCAAGGAACCCCTGCCCGGCGCATCCTTTAAAATATATTTTGCTCCCGACAGCACAGAGGCCGTGGAAATACTGACCGGGGAGGACGGGACTGCCCAGGCATCCCTTGTCCCAGGGGAATATTATATCCAGGAACAGTGCGCCCCGGAAGGCTACCAGCTGTCCGGTGAAAAATACACGGCCATAGTGACTGCCGGGGAAACCCAGGAGGTCGCCGTCACCAATAAGCGTCTGCCGGAACCGGAAACAGGAACGGTAAGGATTACCAAAACTGACGCTGACAGGAAAGATAAAAAACTGCCTGGAGCTGTATTCTCCGTTTATGAAGAGGGGAGCGGTAAGAAAGCGGGTGAACTGCTGACTGGCGAGGACGGGACCGCAAGCCTGGAATTGCCGGCGGGCAGTTATACCATAAAGGAAACCGCCGCCCCAAAAGGTTACTGTCTCCCTGATGAAATGTTCCGTATCTCCCTGCAGGCGGGCGGCGTGGAGGAACTGTCCGTCACGAACCGCAAGGTGAAAGAATCCAAAGAGGAACCGGGTGCGTTCCGTATCACGAAACGGGATTCAGAAGACGGGAAAAGGCTCAAAGACGCAGTCTTTGGGATTTATGACGCGGATACAGATAACCGCATGGGTGAGATCATTACTGACCGCAAAGGCGTGGCAGAAATAAAACTGGATCCGGGCAGCTATTATTTCCTGGAATTGGAAGCCCCGCAAGGCTACCGTCTGGACGAGGAAAAAATTGATTTCACAGTCCATTCCGGCCAGACAACGGAAGAAACAGTAACAAATGAAAAAGAAGAGGCCACGGAACCAGAAAAAAAAGAGGAAAAGGATGGCGCGGCAAAAGATCCGTCAGCGCAAGTTTCCCCATCTCCCGCCCTTCCTTCCGCTCCAGCTGCTTCTCCTTCAGAAAAGACAGGGGATAGCGCCAGGGAAAATAGCAGCAATAAAAAAACAGGCACATTACAGGTCATAAACGCCGCTTCCGGCACAGGGGAAAAACTGTCCGGCCAAAAGCTGATTGCCTATGGCAGCGATGGAAAAAAGGCGGGGGAACTGACGGTAAAGGATGGGAAAGGGACGCTGCTTTTGCCGGAAGGGGACTACTATCTGCGGGAGAAAAAGTCACCTGCCGGATTCTATGGGGAAACGGCACGGATCCGCTTTAGCATTACAGAGGGGCTGGTTACTGTGGTGGAGATCAACAGTGAACGGGATTTGGAACATACCAATCCCCAGGACATCATACCAAAGACCGGGGAAGTATTCCCGTTGCTTCCATGGGGACTGTCCGCCATCTGTTTCCTGGCGGCTCTGCTGTGCGGGGTTTCTCTTCCACGCATAAAACGGAAACAGTAATAGCCCAGCCGGCACAGGGAACCCCCTGTGCCGGCGTTTCAAAGACAGGAGGAATTGAATTTGCCAACTAATACGTTAGTCATAACAGAAAAACCAAGTGTTGCCCAGGCAATCGCCAAAAGCCTCGGCGTAACCGGGCGCAGGGACGGCTACCTGGAAGGGGAGGGCTATCTGGTAAGCTGGTGCGTAGGGCATCTGGTGGAGCTTGCCGCCGCCGACAGCTATGATCCCAGATATTCAAAATGGACGCATGAGGATCTCCCTATCCTGCCTGACCCCTGGCTCTGCTCTGTGTCGCCTTCCACCAAAAAGCAGTTCGATATTTTAAAAAGCCTGATGGAGCGCCCTGATGTGGCGGAACTGGTGGAGGCCACGGACGCGGGGAGGGAAGGGGAGCTGATATTCCGGCTTGTCTACCATCAGGCCGGGTGTGGGAAACCATTCAGGCGGCTCTGGATCTCGTCCATGGAGGACACTGCTATCCGTGAGGGGTTTGACAGCCTGCTCCCAGGGGGAAATTACGATAGGCTCTATGAGGCTGCCCTGTGCCGCGCGAAGGCGGATTGGCTGGTGGGTATCAACGGCACGAGATTGTTTACTACCCTCTACCGGGGCAAGACCTTGAATGTGGGGCGAGTCATGACACCTACATTGGCGCTGCTGGCAGACCGGGAACAGGCCATTGAGGGATTCCGCAAGGAAAAATTTTATTCCGTAGAACTGGATCTTGGCTCTTTCCACATATCAAGCAGGCGGTTCGCCAGCCGCACGGACGCGGAGAAGCTGCGGAAAGCCTGCCTTGGGAAGCCTGTGTCCGTGCAGTCCGTAAGCCGCCAGGAAAAAGCGGAAAAGCCGCCGAAATTATATGACCTCACGACACTGCAACGGGAAGCCAACCGGCTGTATGGGTATACCGCGCAGCAGACACTGGATTATATCCAGCTTTTATATGAGAAAAGACTGGCGACCTACCCGCGCACGGATTCCCGGTATCTGACAGAGGATATGGCAGGTATGCTCCCTGGGTTATGCGGGAAGGTTGCCGGGGCATTTCCCTCCGTGTCCGGGTTTTGCGGCGCAGTAAAGGCGGATCAGGTCACGGACAGTTCCAAAGTAAGCGACCACTATGCAATAATTCCCACAAAAGGAGTGGCGGGGGCAGATCTTGGTTCGCTCCCGACCGGGGAAAAGAATATCCTCACCATGGTATCTATAAGGCTTCTTTGCGCCGTCTGCCCGGAAAAATATACTTATGCGAATACTGTGGTGACAGCCCTCTGTGAGGGTGAAGCATTTACCGCAAAAGGCCGCATGGAATTGTCCGGGGGCTGGAGGGTCGTGGAGAAGCCTTTCCTGGAAGCATTCAGGGGAAAGCGGGAGGAAGAAAACACACCTGCGCCACTCCCGGAACTTTCCGAGGGGCAGAAACTAACGGCCGGGGAGGCAAGGCTGCGGGAGGGCGCGACAAGCCCCCCGAAACGGTATACGGAGGATTCCCTGCTCTCTGCCATGGAAAACGCCGGCGCGGAGGAATTCGCGCGGATTGAGGATGTGGAGCGCAAAGGATTAGGAACCCCGGCCACACGCGCTGGCATCATTGAAAAGCTGGTGAAAAGCGGGTTCGTGGAGCGGAAAAAGAAACTCCTGATTCCTACCGCAAGGGGCATGGAACTGATCCAGGCGCTCCCCGAAACAGTAAAATCCGTCCAACTGACCGCTGAATGGGAAACGGCATTAAAAGAAGTGGAATATGGGGAGAGATCTCCGGAGGATTTTATGGACGGGATCACACAGATGGTCTGTGGGCTGGTGGAAACATATAAAAGCGCGCCTGCCGGCACGGCGCTTTCCAATCCCCAGAGGGAAACCATAGGCAGCTGCCCACGCTGCGGCAGGCCGGTCTATGAGGGGAAAAAGAGTTTTTACTGTTCCGGCTATAAAGACAACCCTTCCTGCGGCTTTACCCTGTGGAAGGAAAACCCCTATTTTAAGGAAACGCTGATTTAATTCCCCGAAATGATAGAAGATGTGATAAAATAAG
>ERZ777305.2941-NODE-2941-length-12841-cov-3.839825_pt1 | contig 12841 bp, 9 predicted proteins | sample MGYA00374965_ERZ777305 | MGnify/ENA primary metagenome ERZ777305 (study PRJEB29328, sample SAMD00013331) | mouse gut metagenome | study: EMG produced TPA metagenomics assembly of the Metagenome analysis of fecal microbiota from mouse which was promoted...
ACAGGAATCTTCGTCCACTCTGACACGACCTCTGCAATATCTTCTTCCGTCACCACGCTCTTTCCGATCTCCTCCAGCCGCCCAGCCATAGGCGACTCCACCTTCACGTTAGCCCCCTCCTTCAGCGGGGTTATGGCAATAACCATAGGCTCCTCCCTCAGCTCCCCGGCAAGCTCCCGCAAGCCAATCTCCCAAGGCGCGCCATTGTGAAAATTGTCGCTTATCATCCGGCTGTTCAAAAAGGCGTGGGCAATGTCCCCGGCATATTCTATTTTCAGCAGCACGTCCTTCGCACCACCCATGAGGTTTTCTGGCAGCTTCAGAGTATACCTGCTGGGGCCCACCTGCTCCACTGTGACCGCCCCCTCCTGCCAGTTTTCTGTGACAAAGCGGTACTCGCCCAGAGGCCACTGCACCGTGTGCTCTCCCCCAAGACTGTCCGCCGGGTAGCAATAGACAGTGTTCTCCGGCTCCATGGTCTCCAGGCGCAGGCCGGTTTCGTCCTCCAACAGGGCCTCTGTGGTAAACACCAGCCGCCCGCCGTCCACAATATACATCTGCTCAGCCATATCCCGGCTCAGCACCAGCACCTTCGCCTGCTTTTCACCCTGGGTAACGGCGAACTCCTCGGCGGTCAGGCCGTCCGGGCATATAAAAATATTGCTCCCGTCCACTTCGGCCCCCTCCGCGAAGACAAACTCACCCTTCATGCCCTTGGGCACAAGAAACACATACACGCCCCCGCCATCACGTTCAATGCGCGTGATGGGCTGGGCGTTGGCCTGCACTAGCTTTATGCCGTCCAGGTCCATGTGGAAGGGCAAAATACAGTTCTCCTCCGCCGCTATGCCGAAGCTGAAGGTAAGGGGGCCACCCTCCGTCTCAAGGGTGACTGTCTCCTCTATGCGGTCATGGGTAGTGCAGTGGTCTTGAAAATTGTTCACGAAAAGGAAGCCCCGCCGTCCATCCGTGCGCACGGCGAAGCGCAGGGTGTCCGTATCGTTGGGGTCAATACTGGAGGCCCCCTCCGGCAGGACTGTGGGCAGGCTGCAGAGCTCCCTGGCAAAGGAGCGCACAAAGTAGTGCAGCAGCTTTGTGCGCTTATAGGACTCCCGAACCTGACCGAACTCCCCTAAGACAGCCTGGTAATCGTAGGAAATTTTGCACACTTGGCTCTCGTTGAGGTACTGACCGTTTTTTCCAATGGGATTGCTGCCTCCCTGGTACATATAGTACCCCAGAAAGTTACAGCCCGAGCCCAGCTTCACGTTGGCCATGGCATCCACCGACTTGTAAGGAAGCTGGAAGCGGTAATTATAGCTGCACATCATCCCGCCGCCCATCTCGCAGCAGGAGTATGGGCGGGTCTCAGGCTCGTATTTGGGCCGGAAGTCATCGGTGCATACTATGCCGTTTTTATGGTAGTCCTGATAGACATACTGTTCCGTTGCCGGGTGCTCGCCCTTGTGGGAGTAGAACAGCCAGGGCCTGTAGGCGTAGCCGCCCCAGAGGGGCAGCATGGAGTCCGGGGCGGGGGCGTTCCCCCAGCCGGTGCAGGTATAGAACACCGGGCGCAGGCCGCACTCCCGGGCAAGCTCCTTGAGCCGGAGCAGATAAGCCTCACCCTCGTCGCCGCCAAAGGCCCACTCGTTGGAGATGCCCGTGGTCATCTCCCAGGGCGCGGAGGAGGCCATATACTCGTTGTCTATCTGCACCCCGATTATCGGCCCGCCGTCCCCGAAGAACAGTCCCTTCACCTGCCCGGCGACCTCCGTGTATAGCCGCTGCACACAGGCAAGGAAGCCCGGGCTCAGCCTGCGCACCTCAAAAGGCTTGCCATAGAGCCAATCAGGCAGGCCGCCGTTGCGCACCTCCCCGTGGTCAAAGGGCCCCGAGCGCAGGATCACGTACAGCCCGTGCTTGCGGCAGAGCTCCACGAACCGCCGCAGGTCCCGCCGCCCGGTAAAGTCGAAGCTGCCCTCCGTCTCCTCGTGGTGGTTCCAGAAAATATAGGTGGCCACGATGTTCACGCCGCCCAGCTTCATCTTGATGAGCTCGTCCTCCCAGCGCGCCGGCTCCATGCGGCTGAAGTGGAACTCACCGCTCACGCCGAAGAAGGGCCGGCCGTCTTGCTCCATGTAGTAGTTGTTGACGGAGAGGGTGGTGCCCTGCGGGCTTTTGCCGGAGAAATCGTCCCCCAGCGGATATAAATTTTTTGCGTGGGTGTCTAGCAGTAAAAGCTTATAATTCATTATACATACCTCCTGAGTATGTGCAGGAAAACCTACCGGATTTGAGTTTATTGTATCTGGTTTATCGGGCATATGCAAGCGCTTTTTTGCGGTGGTGTTTATGAAAAATGCTCTCTTAAAACGAACACGGCCCTCCAGGTCCTCCCTCTGTACATAATTCCCAAATAAACTGGTATCCTATAGTAGATTAGCTTTAACCTATTTATGAGGTGAGGATATGGATTCCCTTTGGGCAAAGACCTCCGGGCTGCCACAATTCGAGCCCTTGAATAAGGAGCTTCGCACAGATGTGCTGATTATCGGCGGAGGGATGGCCGGGGTACTGTGCGCATATTATCTGGCCGGGGCCGGGGTGGATTATGCGCTGGTGGAGGCCGACAGGTTATGCGGCGGCATTACAAAAAATACAACGGCCAAAATTACGTCCCAGCACGGGCTGATATATGACAAGCTTATAAAAAGCTTTGGCCTTGAGACCGCCCGGCTGTATCTGAGGGCCAATCAGGAGGCTTTGGCCCGGTTTCGGGAGCTTTGCAGGAATATAGACTGTGACTTTGAGGAAAAGGACGCTTTTGTCTACTCCTTGACAGACCGGCGCAAGATAGAGCGGGAAATTGCCGCGCTGGAGCGTTTGGGGTTCCCGGCGGTTTTTGAGGAGCGGCTGCCCCTGCCCTTTTCTGTTGCGGGGGCTGTGCGGTTCCCCGGGCAGGCCCAGTTCCATCCTCTAAAATTTATCGGCGCCCTTGTCCGGGGCCTGCGGATTTTTGAGCACACCAAGGTACTGGAGCTGGGCCCGGGCAAAGCCGTCACCACAGGCGGTACTGTTTCGGCTGATAAAATCATTATCGCCACCCACTTCCCCATACTGAATAAGCACGGAGGGTATTTCCTTAAACTATACCAGCAGCGTTCCTATGTGCTGGCCCTTGAGGGCGCGCCGGACCTGGGCGGGATGTATATAGACGAGCGGCCCCAGGGCCTGTCGTTCCGTAATTACGGCGGAGCCCTGCTTCTGGGGGGCGGCAGCCACCGCACTGGCAAACCCGGCGGCTGGCAGGAATTAGAGTCCTTTGCCCGGAGACACTATCCCGGCACGAGGAGCACCGCCCGCTGGGCCACCCAGGACTGCATGAGCCTGGACGGCGTTCCCTATATCGGACAGTACGCAAAGGGCACCCCAGACCTTTACACGGCGACCGGGTTCAACAAATGGGGGATGACCTCCTCCATGGCAGCGGCCACACTGTTAAGGGACCTCGTGCTGGGCAGAGCAAACGAATATGCCCAGGTGTTTAGGCCCTCCCGGCGTGCGCTCCGCCCCCAGCTGGCAGTCAATGGGTTTGAGGCCGCCGTCAGCCTGCTGACCCTCACCGTACCCCGCTGTCCGCATATGGGCTGCGCCCTAAAGTACAACGCAGCGGAGCACAGCTGGGACTGCCCGTGCCACGGCTCCCGCTTTGGGCAGGATGGGGCACTGATAGACAACCCCGCTACGGACGATATAGCAGACGCGTTTGAGAAGTGAAGGCGGGCGGTCTTTGAGTTACAAATATTTCACATTTCCGTATTGGCAGTAAAGAGGCCGCCGTGGAGCATAACTCCGCAGCGGCCTCTTTTAATTTCTATATTCAATCAGCTAAATGGGCTCCCTACTTATCCTCGCCCTGGTGCCGGGGTATGACCTTCACCCTGATTTCCTCCGCCCGGTTTCCCCCGGCCTTGGTCACAAGGAAGTGTATGTTCTCATACTGGAGGCTGTCGCCCGCCTGGGGTATGCGGTCCAGCTGCTCGGCCAGCCAGCCGTTGACAGTGGAGGCCTCTGTCTCGCAGTCCAGGTGCAGCCCCTGGAACAGGTCGTCGGTGTCTGCCGAGCCGTAGACCCGGTAGAAGCCCTCCCCGATGGGTAGGATGCCCTCCTGCTCCACGTCGTCGTGCTCGTCCCATATCTCCCCCACCAGCTCCTCTATCACGTCCTCAAGGGTGACGATGCCCTCTGTGCCGCCGAATTCGTCCACTATCACCGCCATATGCTGCTTCTTCTGCTGCAAAAGGCGCAGAAGGTCCGATATCTTCATGGAGGGCGGGATAAACTCTGCGGGCTTCAATATAGACGTCAGGTCCCGCTCGTTGACCCATATCCGGGAGAAAAAGTCCTTCTCGTGTATCACGCCGATTATGCTGTCGATGGTGTCGTCGTACACCGGCAGCCGGGAATAGCCGGTCTCCCGGAAGGTGAGAGCCGCCTGGTCGGGGCCCGCATCCCGAGGCAGGGCCTCCACGTCCACCCGGGGTGTCATTATCTCGATGGCCTGGATATCGTCGAACTCGATGACGTTGCGCAGCATGGCGCTCTCGCTCTTGTCAATGCCGCCGTCCTGCTCCGCCTCCTCCACAAGGGTCAGAAGCTCGTCGTCTGTAACCCCCTTGTCCGGGGCCGGGCGCACCAGCCTTGAAAGGCCCTTTTTCAGCTGGGTAAACAGGAAGTTCACCGGCTTGAGCGCCACCATCAGCGCCCGGATAATGGGCGCCGATATCATGGCGAAGCTCTCAGCGTTCTCCTTCGCCATACTCTTGGGTGATATCTCGCCGAAGATAAGCACCACCAGGGTCATAACGATGGTGGACACCGTGGGCCCGCTGGCGTCCCCCAGGGCCTTTACGAAGAGGAGGGTGGAGATGGTGGTGCTGGCAATGTTCACCAGGTTATTTCCCACCAAAATTGTGGAGAGCAGCTCGTCATAGTTCTCGGAGAGCTCATAGGCCAGCTTCGCCCGTTTGTTTCCGGCGTTCATAAGGTTCTTCAGCCGTATGCGGTTCAAAGACGAGAAAGCCGTTTCGGTGGCTGAAAAGTAGGCCGAGCCAAAAATCAGCACTATCAGAACGAGTATGAGCGTGGTACTGTGACTGTCCATAGAGGAGAAAACCAACACCTTTACAATAAAATTTCGTCCATTATAACATAACCCTTTGGAAAAAGCAAGGGATATGCGGAGGAGAGACGGCCCGGCCTTACAAAACCGTAAGCTTCGGGCGCAAAATGTAAGGGAAATCGATGGACGGCGGGAAGGGCCGTGGGTATAATTATTATAGCCAGACCAAATACATTTCACAGAAAGGGAAAGCTATGAAAGTAAAAATACTCGCAGTGGTACTGCTGATCCTGGTCCTGGCGGCGGGCGCGTTTGTCCTCTTGAACCACATGGAGAACTATAACGAGTTCTTCTACACAAAGGTGGACAACAGCAGGGTGAAGGAGCTCAATGTCCGGGCGGACGAGGAGATGAAGTTCGAGTACAGTCTGGACTGCTGCGACGAAAGCGGGAAAAAGCGCGAGCTGAAGTTCAAAACGGACCGGGAGCTGAGGGAGGGCGCTTACCTCTCCCTGGAGGTCAGGTCCCTGGGCGTGCACAGTTGGGAGGAGGTTGAGTACGAAGCCCTGCCGGAGAAGGTGAAGGAGAAGCTGAAATAGGAAAAGAGGGGCCGCCTTTTTAGAGGCGGCCCCCTATCTTTCCCCAAATTTCCCCATAAGACTTGCATAAAGCCGGTGCATTTGTTATAATGTCTGTGTATATTGCCAATTCTGAAAGTGAGCGAGGAACGTATATGATGGTTAAAAAACTTTTCGCGGCCGTACTTTGCATCTCTCTGTGCCTTATGTGCATGGCGGGCTGCTCCAACGTGGGGGACCTGGTCTCCGGCACGCCGGTGGGCGAGTTCCCTGTGGAGATAAACGGAGTTACCATAAGCGCCAAGCCTCAAAAGGTGGTGGTGCTCTCCCCCAGCCTTGCGGACGTGGTGCTGGCCCTGGACTGTGAGACACAGCTTCTGGCGGGGGCCCAGGGCTGCACCCAGGAGGCCCTGGGAAAGCTCCAGAAGGTGGACGCCGGGGACGCTTCGGCCATTGCCGCCCTTGGCCCGGACCTGGTGCTGGTGGACCCTGCCTGCGCCGGGGCGGAGCAGGCCCTGAGGGCCGAGGGGCTTACGGTTTTGAACATAGCCCCCGCCGTGAACCGTGAGGACTTCGAGCGGCTGTATTCCCAGGTGTCCTCGGCCCTAAACGGCGGCGGTCCCGGGTATGACCAGGGCATCGACTGCGCCCAGAGCGTTTTTAGGACCCTGGATGATATAAACCGCCTGATACCCCAGAAGGACACCGTTACCACCGGGTGCTACCTCTATGACCTGAACGGCTCCGCCGTCACGGGGGATATGCTGGGCACCACCATCATGACCTACTCCGGAGTGACAAATATCTTCAGCAGCCTCTCTGGCGGCCAGTACGGCGAGGACGACCTGCGGGTCTCCAACCCCAGCGTCATCTTCTGCCGTCCGGGGCTTATGGAGGAACTCAAAAGCGACAGCAGATACAATAACCTGATGGCCGTGCGCGAGGGCAATGTTATTGAGCTCGAGCCCAGCGTCATGGAGTGGCAGGGCCGCACGGTGGTCACCGCCGCGCTGGCTATAAGCGGCGGCGCGTATCCGGAGCTGTTGGAGGAGAGCTCCATCGGGGAGAACACCGACCCCACCAGCAAGATAGAGGATACTGTGAGCTCTGCCCTTGCAAGCGCGGAGCCCCAGGGCGGCAGCAGCGCCCCGGTGTATGAGCAGCTGAACCCGGAGGACCAGAGCGAGGACGTGTACAAGATGCAGGAGCGCCTGGAGGAGCTGGGGTTCCTGGACGCGGAGTATGACGGCTACTACGGGGACCACACCACCGAGTGCGTCAAGGAGTTCCAGCGGGTGAATGGCCTGGAGCAGACGGGCGTGGCGGACGCAGACACCCTTAAAAGGCTGTACTCTACCCTGGCAAAGGACAAGGACGGCAAATCCTTAGCCACCCAGAACGCGCCCACCGGCGGGCCCAACGAAAATAACAGCGATAATAGTACCAGCAGCGACAGCAGTACCAGCAGTGATGACAGCGCCGGCAGCGAGGGCTGAGATATAAGAGAGGTAATGGATGAGGTTTTTTACAAGGGACCGATCCTTTTACAGGACGCTGATAGCGTTGGCAATACCCATATCCTTACAGAACCTTATCACCTTCGCAGTAGGGTTCGCGGACAACCTGATGATAGGGCGGCTGGGTGACAACGCCATCTCCGGGGTGTATGTGGGCGGCCAGGTGCAGACAGTGGTGCAGATGTTCATCGGCGGCGTTGAGGGAGCCATCCTGATACTTGCCGCCCAGTATTGGGGCAAGAAGGACACCGAGAGCATACGCCGTGTGGTGAGCATCGGCGTGAAGCTGGCGGCGATGGTGGGGGCTGTGTTCAGCCTTGTGACGGTGCTGTTCCCGGGGCCTATCATCGGCCTTTTCACCAAGGAGCCCGGGGTCATAGCCGAGGGCACTGTGTATTTACAGATAGTGGGCTTTACGTACCTGTTCTTCAGCGTGTCCCAGGTGATGATAGCCTCCATGCGCAGCGTGGAAACGGCCAAGATAGGGCTTTACATATCCATAATGGCCCTTATAGTTAACGTGGGACTCAACTATATACTTATCTTCGGCAAGCTGGGCTTACCTGCCCTGGGGGTGAAGGGCGCAGCCATAGCCACGCTTATCTCCCGGGTGCTGGAGATGAGCGTCAGCGTGGGGTATGTGTTCTTTGCGGACAAAAAGCTCCGGCTCTCTGTCCGGGATTTTCTGAGCACGGACCGGCAGCTGCTGCGGGACTTCATCAAATACGGTCTGCCCATAATCGGGGGGCAGGTGGTCTGGTCGGTGAATATGCTGGCCAATACCAAGATAATGGGCGTTTACAGCGCGGGGGTCATGGCCGCGGTGAGCATCACCGGTATGCTCCATAACCTTATCTATGTATGGATGAACGGCTTGAGCTCGGCGGTGGGGGTCATCACCGGCAAGACCGTGGGCGCCGGAAAGTACGAGACAATGAAGGAGTACGCGCGCACGGTGCAGGTCATCTTCCTTTTGGTGGGGGTGCTCTCCGGGGGGATAGTGTTCCTGGCCCGGGACGGCTTCGTGGGCTTGTACGACGTGACCCCCGAAGCCCTCTCCTACTCGAGGGAGTTCATCAACGTGATATCCGTCACCATAATCGGCACCTGCTATCAGGCGGCGTGCCTGTTCGGGCTGGTAAAGTCCGGGGGGGATATCAGTTTCGTGTTTAAGAACGACACCATCTTCGTGTTCCTGGTGGTGCTGCCGTCGGCCATCATATGCCAGTGGCTGGCTGCCCCGGCGTGGGTGGTCTTCGCGGCGTTAAAATGCGACCAGATACTCAAGTGCTTTGTGGCGGTAGTGAAGATTAACCGCTTTAACTGGATGAAGAATCTGACGAGGGAGAGTGCGGATGGACAGACGTAATTTGACACATGGGGGTATGCTGGCCCTGGCGGCGTTCATATGGGGCACGGCTTTTGTGGCGCAGAGCCTGGGTATGGAGCATATTGGTCCCTGTGCCTTTAACGGAGCCAGGAGCTTTGTGGGGTGCCTTGTGCTGCTGCCGGTGATAGCCGCGGGAAAGAAGCTGCGCGAAGCAGGACGCGGTGCAGGTGCGTTAGGCACCTGCCAGGGTGCGGGGCAGAGCCCTGCGACCTTGTGGCGCGGCGGAGCCGCGTGCGGCATACTGCTGGCAGGCGCAAGCCTGCTCCAACAGGCCAGCCTGCAGTACACAACTGCCGGCAAGGCCGGCTTCCTAACCTCCCTGTACATCGTAATAGTTCCTGTCCTTGGAATTTTCCTAGGCCGCAAGGCAGGCGGCAAAATCTGGGCCGCCGTAGTCCTTGCCCTTATAGGAGCCTACCTTCTAAGTGTAGCGGGCGGCGGCGAGGGTTTCTCCATAGGAATCGGGGAGATACTTGTGCTCATATGCTCGGTAATATTCTCTCTGCACATCATGGTGATAGACCGCGTCTCACCCAAGGTGGACGGCGTGCAGCTCTCGTGCATACAGTTCCTTGTGGCCGGCATCGTGTCGGTGATATTCGCCGTCATACTGGAGCGTGACAGCTTTACTTTAAGCGGCCTTCTGGCCTCCTGGGGCCCGCTGCTATACGTGGGCATACTCTCCAGCGGCGCGGCCTACACCCTACAGATCGTGGGTCAGGCCGGGCTTAACCCGGCGGTGGCGTCGCTTATCATGAGCCTTGAGTCGGTCTTTGCCGCCATATCCGGCTGGCTGATACTGTCACAGCCCCTTTCCACCCGTGAGCTTATAGGCTGCGGGCTGGTCTTTGCCGGGGTGGTGCTGGCGCAGCTGCCGGGGAGAAGGAAAGCTGAAAAGGCCTAAGCATGAAAAAAGCGAAGGAAAGGTACTGCATAAAAAAGCAGTTTTTCTTATAGCTTTATTTTGTAGAAACGGCGGGACTCTATTTATGTGTCTGATCTGTGATAGAATTGAAATGATTAAAAAAGGAAATAATCCTTATTTTGTCAAAGAGCTTGAAACCGGTTATGTGGTTGTGGGTGATTTTCAGCATTTCAAGGGATATACTTTGTTTTTATGCAAACAGCATAGAACAGAGCTGTTCCATCTTGACAAAGATTATAAGTTAAAATTCTTAGAAGAAATGTCGATTGTAACGGAGGCCGTATATAGGGCTTTTGGTGCGAATAAAATGAACTGTGAGCTTCTCGGAAACGGGGACTCCCATCTTCACTGGCATCTCTTTCCAAGGTATAACGGTGATCTTGAAGGTTATGAGTGCGGGAAAAAATCTGGTCCCGTATGGTGGTATCCGATAGAAAAAATGAACTCGCCCGAGGCAAGGCCCTCAGAGGAGGAGCTCGACAAAATGAAAAAAGCGCTATTATGTGAACTCGACAAACTATTAACATTATAGCGGGCCTTGGAGGTTAGCAAAACACAAGCCTTGGAGCACTTCCCTTACGGAGTGTGCCTCAAGGCTTGTGTTTACTTTTGCTTACTTTTCGGCTCCGTCCTGTTCCTCCCGGGCCAGGGCCTCGGTATTGTCAGCCTTCGTCACCGTGCGGGTCGTGCCGCCGGAGACGTATACCCGCCCGCACTCGGGGCAGATGTCCGTGTGCAGGGTCACCGTCTGACTGACCACCTTGCGGTCCTCCCTCTGAGCCTTTGCCTGCTCGTGGGCCACGTGCTCCAGCTCGTGACCGCGCACGGCGGCGGGGGCGTAGTCCGCGTCGATATGGGTGGGGGTTTGGTAGGAAACGCTGGAGTCGTCGGAGCCGTCCTGATACTTGCGCTCCTTGCAGGTCTGGCACTCGCCCTCCTCTGCGGCCTTTTGCGCGCTGTCCGCGCCCAGGCTCGGGAGCTCCAGTTCCCCCTCCTCCCCTATATTGCCGCTGCCGGGGAACTCCACCACCTTCTCCCCGGGGTACTGCACCCGCATACGCGCGGCCTGCTCGGCGGGGTAGGCCTGTGGCAGCACCGTGCCCGGGACCGTGTCCTGCCAGGGCAGGGTTACCCTGCCCCCCGCCTCGGAATAGACCGGTGGCGCGGGGCGCACCGGGGTGACGGGGGTTTCGGGCATGGCCTGACGCTGGGCGCGGCTGACCAGGCGGTAGTTGTATATGCTTGACACATTTCCCATAGGCATTGACCTTGAGACCGGGCTTATCATACCCACCATACTTAAACACCTCTGTAAGCGTGATATATATTAATAATATTATAGCCTAATTTCTGTACAAGTACAAGTGCCAAAGAAGAAATTTTCGATTTCCCCTTGACAATCCCGCTTCACTGTGATAAAATATGACAAACCGATGAGAAAGTGTGAGTAGGCGGCTTTGGACACCCTACAGAGAGCGGCGCAAAGGTGGAAGCGCTGCGGGAATGTCAGGCAGGCTGAATGGGCTTTCGAGGGCGAACCGAAAGAGCAGGACAGCTTTTAGAAGGAGCTGAACAGCTTTAGTAGGCGAGACGGAGGGGCGCTCCGTTATAAAGGGCGGCGCATAGATATTGTGCGCAAGGAGAGGGCGCTCTGTTTTTGAGCGTCAAGCCGGGTGGCACCGCAGGAATTTTCCCTGTCCCAGCAAACTATTGCCGGGACAGTTTTTTTGTGTCCCGGACACAATACCATCGAAAGGATGAAGTAAAATGAGCGAAAACAAGATCCCCTACAAGATCTATCTGGAGGAAAGCGAGATGCCCAAGTCCTGGTACAACCTGCGGGCGGACATGAAGAATAAGCCCGCGCCCCTTCTGAACCCGGGCACCTTGCAGCCCATGACGGCGGAGGAACTTTCCGGGGTGTTCTGTGAGGAGCTGGTGAAACAGGAGCTGGACAACGAAACCCCGTACTTTGAGATACCCACGGAGATAAGGGACTTCTACAAGATGTACCGCCCCTCCCCCCTGGTGCGGGCCTACTGCCTGGAGGAGAAGCTGGGGACCCCGGCGAAGATATACTATAAGTTCGAGGGCAACAACACCTCCGGCTCTCACAAGCTGAACTCCGCCATCGCCCAGGCCTACTACGCCAAGAACCAGGGCCTCAAGGGCGTGACCACCGAGACCGGCGCGGGCCAGTGGGGCACGGCCCTCAGTATGGCCTGCTCCTACCTGGGGCTGGACTGCAAGGTGTACATGGTAAAGTGCTCCTATGAGCAGAAGCCCTTCAGGCGGGAGGTCATGAAGGTCTACGGCGCGGACGTTACCCCCTCCCCCTCCGATACCACCAAGGTGGGACGGAGGATACTTGAGGAGTTCCCCGGCACCGGCGGCTCCCTGGGCTGCGCCATCAGCGAGGCGGTGGAGGTTGCCACCTCTACCGAGGGCTACAGGTACGTGCTGGGCTCCGTTTTGAACCAGGTGCTGCTGCACCAGTCCGTCATAGGCCTTGAGACCAAGACGGCCATGGACAAGTACGGCATAACGCCCGACGTGATAATCGGCTGCGCCGGGGGCGGCAGCAACCTGGGCGGACTTATCTCCCCCTTTATGGGCGAGAAACTCCGTGGCGAACGGGACTACCGCATCATAGCCGTAGAGCCCGCCAGCTGCCCGAGCTTTACGAGGGGCGAGTACCGCTATGACTTCTGCGACACGGGCATGGTCTGCCCCCTTGCCAAGATGTACACCCTTGGCAGCAGCTTCATCCCCAGCGCCGACCACGCGGGTGGCCTGCGTTTCCACGGCATGAGCTCAGTCCTCAGCCAGCTTTATGCCGACGGCCTGATGGAGGCCGTGTCCGTGAAGCAGACCGACGTGTTCAAGGCCGCCGAGGAGTTTGCAAGGGTAGAGGGCATCCTGCCCGCGCCGGAGAGCAGCCACGCAATTTTAGCTGCCGTGAACGAGGCGTTAAAGTGCAAGGAAACCGGCGAGGAGAAGACCATACTCTTTGGCCTTACCGGCACCGGGTACTTTGATCTGGTGGCCTATGAGAAGTTCCACAAGGGCGAGATGGTGAATACCATACCAACCGACGAGGACATCAGGAAGTCCCTTGACAGACTGCCGAAGGTGTGATTATATGGCTGACACGGGATAACCATCAGGCCGGAATACCGGGGGCGGGGTATCATGCGGAAGCTGGTCATTCAGGCGCTGGACAGGGCAAGGGCCATGGGTTACGGCGCTGTGTTCCTGGGAGGGGACCCGAAGCTTTACGGAAGGTTCGGCTTTGAGCCCTCATATAAA
>ERZ777305.2945-NODE-2945-length-12817-cov-3.607193_pt1 | contig 12817 bp, 12 predicted proteins | sample MGYA00374965_ERZ777305 | MGnify/ENA primary metagenome ERZ777305 (study PRJEB29328, sample SAMD00013331) | mouse gut metagenome | study: EMG produced TPA metagenomics assembly of the Metagenome analysis of fecal microbiota from mouse which was promoted...
CTATTGTCACACATTTTCCCCCCGCAGTCGAGGTACGCACTATCTACCGGTTACCTAAATTGAATGGTTTCAATGTATTGGGCATAGTTAAAATTGTTATTAAACATATAAGCCGTGTTAACGGTTGCATTTACATCATTGCTCTTGATCTGTGTTTTATATGTTTTTCCATCAATCACATAGTTAGCATATACAATTACATCTTTTTTAGGATTTGCATAGTCCAAACCTATATAATAGTTCAACGTAATAATATTATTTTCTTCATCCAGTGTATAATTCCAATCATTATATGCCTCCGCAGGAGCTGTTTCTTCCTCATCCTGCACCACATTAGTCTCCAGCCTTATCTCTACTTGGAAGGTTCCTTCCCATGTACCCGCAGTCAGATCTGGCGCACTGACGCAGTTTTGGGTTTCTTCATATGCATTTGCTACATTCTCAGAACTCCAATAGGTTTTACTATGTGTTACCGTTGCTGCTACATCTGCTTTCCTGCCACTTAAGTCTTTCATATAAAAATCTAAATTTTCACTATCAGCAATACCATCCACAGGTGCTACATATACACGTTGGCTGGCGTCAATATCTCCTGACACCTTAACGGAATATGCTGCCTGTTTCTTGGAATCCAGAGCGATTGTCTTTGGAATCGTCACTGCATAACTCGATGACTGCTGGTAAGTCACTTTTATATCTTCATAACTGTTTTCTTCTGTAGTCCAGCCAGAATCACCTGTATCTGTCCCCGCTGAGTCATCCGCCAGAGTGTTAATTACATTAATTTCCGCCGAGTCATCCATTGGCGTTTCATTGATAATGACATCTGTTGCATAGGCAGCCAGCATACTGCTTAAAACTGTTGTACATGCCAAGGCTGCACACATTGTCTTTAAACTATACTTTTTTATATTCATAATTTTTTCTTTTCTCCCTTCTTCTTATTTCAGGTATTTCCTGTTTTTTCGTTATATACAAAGCTGTCAAAAATATAAATATTTGTATGCATAACATCAAAAAAGACCTCAGATTTCTCCAAGGTCCTTTCGTTTACATCTCATTAAATTGTCAGACTCACTTCGCTACTCTGTCATTGCATAGAAATAACTGTTTCTCTTTCCTACATTCTGGCTGCTTGCCGTGCTGGTCTTACATAATTCCAGATAATCTGCTCTATTTTCATAGTCATCAAGAAAGGCATTGAGATTCTTCGCATACTTCTTCTGCTTTTTGCTGTCCTTCAAACAGAGTGCTTCATTCGCTATTATCATGGGAACACTCACTTTTTTCAGGTTCTTATGCTTCTCAGGAATCGCTTCATCCAACGCATCAAGTGATGCCAGTATGATATCGCACAGCTCCTGATCATACCGCTGCTTAAAGTCATCAATGAACTGTATGATTGACTTTTTACTGAGATCAGCTACACTTTCATCGGAAATCAAAGCAAGTGCTGCCAATATAAAACCCTGATCCTCTGACTTGCGAAGCTGTCCCTTTGTGAAATTCACCTTCTCCATAAAAGGCTTGTTTACTGCCTCATCCACGAATTTCCTTAAATCTGCTCCCATATGCGCCCTGTACAGATTGTCGTTGGATAACTGCTGTCCATTGTTCAGCCTGCAGAAAATATCCTCTGTCTCCTGCTCGTCTATCTCCTGATAAATATTGATTGTAATCTCTGCATTCTTGATTGTATTCTGTATCTCTTCTCCCAGCTCTGAGAATTTCTTTCCTGCATAGTCATCCTCATAAGATTTATCCAGTCTGAATTCATCATTTAAGAAAGAAAAAAGCACCGTAAGTCTCTGCTTTCCGTCCAGTATCTCCCATACAGTCTCACTTTTCTCATTTACTGTTTCTTTTGCAAATATGCCAGGAATAATGATTTCCTGTATGGCAGACAGAATCAAAAGAGACTTTTTCTTTCTGTCCCACTGATCCTGCTTTCTCTGGATTCCTGTTTCCAAAATAATTTTTCCTTTTTTGATATCCCTTACAATCGACTGTACAGTTCTTGTTTTGATATAACTTTTCATTGACGGCCTCCTTTTTTCTAGAAATGATTTAGGCAGATCTGATAAAATATATTATAAAGTGCATTGCAGGATACCGCAAGATATTATAAGAAAAAACAAATAGGAAAAAATAAATTTAAAAAACAGCCCACAACAGATATGCAGACTGTCTTTAAAACGATATTCACACATTTTCCTAAAACATAATGCTGATCAGCTTCATCACAAAATTCCACAACTGTTTCAGCACAAAAACAAACCCTAGCAAGATGCAGAATGCACCTTTTGCCACATAATTTAAAGGTTCCTTCCTGTTGATCCACTCCCATTCCCAGCCGCTTACAATGCCCCAGCCTTTATAAGCACCCCAAAGCCAGAGCAATATACAAATAACTGTTACAAAATCCATTTCACATCTCCTCCTTCATTTGTGTTTATTCTATGAGCCTTAAAAAGTCTTCTCCCGTTGTTGTACCAAACTCCCTGTTTCCTATGCTGATATGATCCAAGATATTCTCATAACTCTTCTTCCAGTCTTTAATCACCCTGTAATTTCCTTCACAGTCAAAAACATAGGGAACGTTTTCATAGATATATAGAGTAACATCAAACAAATGCGAGGCATACTTCATACATTCCGCAAGCATCTTCAAAAGCTGTTCGCACTGTTCCAGTTCCCCACAGTCACGTATCTTCTTTATTCCATTCTCATACTGGATAAGTTCTGCATTCTCCTGTTCTCCCATGAAGACAACTCCCGTCACCAGAAAATCAATCTCACATATGTTATACGCTATGGTTTTGCACAATCCTTCTGACTTAATAACCACATGATCAAAATAGCTTACCGCCTCACTTAAATTCACATAAGAAGACAGAATGCTGCTCGGCGCATAGGATACCATCTGAATCCCTGTTGTCATGCACACCACTATCCATTGATACAGTTCATACAGATTGCGCATATTTCCTATAAAGCCATAAAAATGTTCCCTGATGAACCCTTCCGATTTTTCTTTAAAGTTTCTATATCTCTCCGCCTGCTCTTCTACCGTAATGTATTTTGCCCTCAGTTGACTCTTCGGGATTGTAACATCAAAATGAAGGTCATAGGCAGGCATCTGAGACATCACCCATGTATCCACCTTCTGTATTTCTTCTGTTATCCGATCTGTTTCTGAAACAGTTCCTCTTTTATGGAATAAATCTTTCCATCCCATCCTACCTGCCTCCCGATGCTATTTCCTTAAATGCTGCTATTACTTTCCCGCCTATATGTATGGCTCCCGTTACTGCGGCAATCAATAGGCACACGCCTAAGAGCAATACCATAAAGCTGTCAAGATTATGGAAAACAAATGCACCGCCTATGAGTACAGCAGCAATTATCCCGATCAATCCATAGGAAACCATATCCCGCATCCTGTAATAGAGTACTTTCCCCTCCTGATTGATGCAGGCTGAAGGGAACACTTCTTTCACAATTGCTTTGATATGGTTGATCTGCTCCCGATAGGAAATCACGGCAAAAGCATTCGCGCCTATATCCTCGCTTTCCAAAAATTTCTTTATCTGCAGCCGCTCTTCATCTGACAAATTTTCATTACTTTGCAGGCTGTCCAGATAAGTCACAAAATCACCTGTATTCTTCACCGCCAGTCTGCTGTGCTTTTCTAATCTGACCTGATCATTTCCTATCACAATCAATGGAAAAACAGGAATATCTCTTCCAAGCAGTTTTCTGAGTGTCAACAGTGTTGCCCTCGTATGCCTGCTGTTCTGATAGGCAGGGTTTTTGACCTGTTTCGTCCTTCTCTTTCCGTACAAGTCCCACTTATCTTCATCCGTTATCACAAGCCTCTGTCCCGCACTGCCATAGTTCTTGACTTCCAACACTACTACCCCATAAGGCAGGATGACAAATGTATCAATCTCATTGGTATTGCCACCCTCATCTGCCACATCAAGCACAACATTATGTACTGTAAACTCTGCATATCTGCTTTTTTCTAAAATTCTTGCAACGTTTTCCTCTCCAATATCCCCCTTAGTCGCTATGCCAATCTCTTTCTCCATATATGCCTTATATTCCATCAGGCTGTTATAAAAATAGCCGAACCAGTCTTCTATGGGTCTTCCTTCTGGACCTTCCATCATCGGCTTCCCTTCAATGGACCCTGCATCCCTGTAGCGGAATACCTCATCGTGGTAAATTATCCATTTCTCATGCTTTGTTTCCAGTGGGAGCATCATTTCTTTTAAGAGTCCCATCGTTTCTTCCAACAAGACAAGCTCCTGTCTGATGAAATTCACCCTACTCTCATTAACAAGCCTGATACTGATCCCATCTGGTTCATGTTCAAACCTGTACACCATTTCCTTCCAGTCTGTCTTTATGAATGTGTCAGGATCGTACCTTTTCCCATGTACATATCTGCACACGAGCTTTCTCATTGACTCCCTATTCATAGCCCCTCCGATATGTGCAATATATTGCTTATATTACCATGAAATCTCCTCTGTTTCAAGGAAAATATATGCAATATTTTACTGCCAGTAATCATTTACTTATGTTTAATATTTTACATATAACATAAAATAGAGTTATCGGAGGTGCCCATATGATCAGCTACGATAACTTTTGGGAGACAATGAAAAAAAGAGGCGTCACAAAATATTCCCTGATCTACCATTATGGGATCAGCAGCAACACGCTCCGCCGTATGTCCCACGGGGAGTCCATTACCACGTCCACAATAAATGAACTGTGTCTGATTTTACACTGTAAGCCACAGGATATACTGTCTTTTGAAATCACCGAAGAAGAAAAAGCCTTCACCGAACAACGGGAAACAGAGGTTTCCATGAAGAAGAAAAAAAGAACCTAGAATGAGAGTTCCAAGTTCTTTTTTTGAAGTGTTATACTTATTTATATGTTACGGTAGATGTGCCACAGTCTGAAAACATCCAAGATGTACTTGCTTGTGAGGTTGACCATTTCCCTTCAGTGGCATATATTGTTGTCAAGTTGCTACACCCATTAAACATATTACGCATTGCTGTAGCGTTTCTTGTATCAAAACTACATAAATCAAGAGTGGATAAAGTAGAACAGCCATCAAACATATATCCCATATTTGTTACTTTGCTTGTGTCAAAATTACTTACATCCAAGCTGGTCAAAGCAGATAAACCATTAAACATTCCATCCATCTTTGTGACTTTACTTGTATCAAGATAATTAACATTCAGAGCAATTAAAGATTCGCATTGAGAAAACATGTAACTCATTTCAGTTACATTAGATGTATTAAAATGGCTTATATCCAAATTGGTTAAGGACTTGCATTTATTAAACATATTTTTCACATTTGTTATATTACTTGTATCAAAATTACTTATATCAAGACTGACTAAGGATTCACAGCCTGCAAACATAAAAGTCATATCAGTAACATTACTTGTGTCAAAACTATCGAGTCCTTCTATAGTTGTCAGCGACTTACAATTATAAAACATAGCACCCATACCAGTTACATTACTTGTATCAATATTTCTGCTAAATTTAATGGATTTAATTCTTTCATTATTAGTAAATTTTATATCCTCAGTCGCCGTATTAGGATGTGAATCTGCATTAAACATATATGCATAGGTTCTGGATTCATAATAACCTTGTTTATTACTCTTCAACTGTGTCTTATAAGTTTTTTCTCCAATCACATAATTCGCATACACAATAACATCCGTCTCAGAGCCTTTGTAATAATTCAATGTAATAATGTTATTGGTATCATCTAAAGTATAATTCCAATTACTATAAGCATTTGCAGGAGCCGTTTCATACGGATCTGCTTCTTTTTCACCGCAATCTGTACACGCTCCATTTTCAAAGTTGTGACCCTTTGCTGGTATTTCTTCTGTATAGCTGTCACCACAGTCACAGGTAAATGTCTTTTCCCCTGTTTCCGTACAGGTTGACTCTTTGGTGATGGTTGTCACATAATTATGTTTATGTGTCACATGAGTCTCCAGTTTAATTTCCATCTGGAAAATGCCTCGCCATGCACCTGCAGTCAGATCTGGAGCGCTGACCATGTTATCATCCTGCCTATAATTTTCAGCAACCTCTGTAGAATTCCAATGGAACTTATTATGTGTTACATTCGCCACAACATCCTCTTTCGTATTTTCAGATGCTTGATCTTTCATATAAAAGTCAATGCTGTCTGTATCAGCGATCCCATCAACAGGCGCTACATAAACACATTGATCCGCATCAATATCACCCGAAACTTTAACAGCATATGCAGACTGCTTCCATCCATCCAACACGATTGTCTTTGGAATCGTAACAAAGAAGCTGGATGCCTGCTTATAGGTCACTGTTATATCTTCAAGATTTCTTTCATCTGCACTGATATCTTCACCATCTATCACTGCCGTAGAATTACCATTGGCATTCTCCATTGCATATGCAGGAATCACTCCGCTAAATGTCATTGCAAAACTGAGCAGTAATGACATCAATTTAGTTGTTTTCTTTTTTATATTCATAATTTTCTTTTCTCCTCTCCATTCTTCTTTAATCCTGTCAAGCCAAATGCAGAAGCAATTAACATCACGGCATAAAAGAAGATACTGCTTTCATCCCCTGTCTGCACTCTGGAAATACCTGCATTTCCATCAATCTGACTGCCGTTCTGTCCATTATTCTGATTGGCATTATTTTTATTGTTATTATTTATGTTGTTATTATTTTGACTGCCTTTATTTGTATTGCTGCCCTTCGCCTTAATGGTCACTGTACTGCTTCCTGTCACAGTCGCGTAATTGTCCCTCATAATCTTGTAGTAGACAACATAGGTACCTGGCTCTTTATACTCTGGTTTCTTTGAAGAATAATTTATACCATCTTCACTGTACAGGATCTTGCAGTCATCTGTCTTAACATCCATTTCTATGCTATGGTTCTTCCCATCATAAAAGACAATGCAATCATCCGCATCAAATTCAATTTCGGCTTCTTTGATCTTTACACTTTCTTTACCAACAACCGTTGTATATCCGTCCTTTTCTACTTTGTAATAGGTCACATACGTTCCTACATTCTTGTATTTAGGTTTCTTTGCCGAATAAGTTTTTCCGTCTGTACTGTACAGGATTGTTGCACCTTCAGTCTTACAGTCAACGGTGATGCCATGTGATTTTCCATCGTAGACACCTTCATAACCCGACGCCATAACATCAAGCTCTGGATACTTAGGTATTTCTTCTGAGAAATCATAAGTTGACTTATAAATTACTTCACATTCAGCACTGGTTTCTTCTATACTTGTATCTACTGTCTGGACATCTGTGACTTCCGCATATACAGGCAATGATACGAAATCAAACAATGCCAGTGGGAGCAGTGCTGTTAATCCCACAAATTTCTTCTTTTTCATCTCTACCTCCTTCTTTTCTATGGAACTTACATAAAAAAGTTTATCGAAACATTTATGTAATATTGGTTTACACAAAATAATTCCTCTATTACTTCTTGTTATCGCCTTTATCGTATACAGTTCCACGAAAAATATAATTTATATCTTCTCCGTGGACTGCATTATTATAGTTTAAAGAGAAGATAAGAATTTATAATTATAATGTGTATAACTTTGCTTCTTACATAAAAATAAGACCTGCATGTGCAAGCCCTATTTTTGAAATATAAAACATTCTGTTTTTAAAAATTTTTTCTTTATTAAAAATTACTCTGCATTTGCGAGTGCGATATTGAAGTTAAATGTACCTTTCCAATTACCTGCTGTAATAGTAGGCGCTGCTACATTACCATCTTTGGAAGTATCAGCAGTAACCTCAGCACTTGTCCAATCAACAACATCCTGTGTTACGTCTGCCTGAACGTCTGCTTTCTTTGTTCCCTTGGTTGCCTGATCCTTCATATAGAAGTTAATTCCCTCAATTTCTGTAAGTGCATCCTGAGGTGCTACAGTTACTTTCTTATCAGAAGAAATATCACCATATACTCTAACTGCATAATTAGAATCCTTAGAAGTTGCATCCAGTACAATTCTCTTAGGGATAACTACGGAGAAAGTAGAACCAAGTTCGTAGAGGACCTCTGTATCTCTTGAAGTTCCAGCCTCTCCAACCTCTGTCTGTGAAATAGGATCATAATCTGTTGTTGCTGCGCATACAGGAAGAACACTTCCCATCATCATTGTTCCAGCCATAACTGCTGTTAAAATTTTATTCTTATTCATTTTTATTTTTTCCTTTCGTTTCTCATTTTGAGATATTATTAATAATTATCTTTGCTGCTTTCGCATAGTTAAAGAATAACCAATGCTTACAGTCTAAAAGTTGTATAATCTTTTTCATTGTAAATAGCGAGTTAAAAATTATTCATAAAAATATGATCAATAATTTTGATCTTTTCGATTAAACACTCTTAGTCTATCTGCATTTTAGAAATATATCATTCTTTTTTTGCACTAGCTCAATTTTTTACTATAAAAAATCCCTCTTACCATTTCTGATAAAAGGGACAAACTATACAACAAAACATTACTTTCTTTTTAATTGATTGTTCTTAAATTCATCCAGTTTGTAATTCTGAATCCATCCACAACACTCACTACCCTCTTCATCTTTCCAACATATTTGCACCCATTTCCCACGCTTATCAAGTACCTGCACCACACATCCTTCCGATAAATGCCCCATTACTCTGGATGTACAATCAGGTTTAATTCTCGGCATGACATTATTTCGATTAACAATTCGATACTGAAACATATTCCAATAATCGGCATCTATATTCAATACATTTATATAATAATTATTTGTTTCATAGACTGAATTATAAATTTTCGTTGCCGTATCCACAAATAAACCTTTTAAGCCTACAATAATTGTTATAATTATTCCGATTCTTTCAATTATTTTCCATACATCTTCTGTAGTAAGTTTCTTTTTCTCCTTTACTACTTCTATGCTAGATGAATCTTTATCTATTATTGCTTCACCTTTATTATATTCCTCCTTCACTTCAGCAACAATTGATTCCAAAATTATTTTTGGCTCTTTTTGCTTAATATTTTCTTGCTTTTCTTTTGCTGTTCTAAATGAATTCTGTAGTGCTTTTGCCATCATATCATAATCATAATTAGCAAAAGGATTTGACACCTTAAGTACCTTCGTAATGCTTTCTGTATCTATTTTTGAAACAGCATCATATATACTTCCTTCCATCTTTTGAAAGGAACCAATTTGTTGCTGAAATGATTTTACTACCGAAAAATCAAATGCCTGCATTCCTTTTATTTGCGCCTGCCATTTATTTGATACCGCTTCTAGCTGCGATTTCATACTTTCAATACTTTCCTCCCAATTGGAACACAATTTACTTGAAGCGTGGCTTAACACAGCAAAAGTTTCTGTTAAACCAGCATAATCTATTTTGGGCATTGCACTTTGCATTGCTTTTGTTAACTCTAAATAATTTTCCATGTCATTTCTCCTTATAACTTCATTTAATTTGTTATTCTTCTGTCCACACACAATATCATACTATTCCAACAATAGCAATACAATCCTATGTTAGTAAAAATCAAATTAAATTCTCTTTTCCATTTCAAGAGAAGGGTATCAACTGCTAATTCAATAATTCCAATACCTTTTCTCATAAAGTCTGAACTTATGGCTCTACGTTAGGAAACGGGTCTCGCCAATCTATGCTTTCCCCGCGCGCGGGCAAAGCATGAACAGATTGTCTCACCCTTTACGCTCCGCTATCAAGGAAATTGTTCCTGCTCGCAGAAACAATTTGTCCGCAAGCGGACAACCTTGAACAGGGCCATAAAAAATATGAGGACAGTCCACTGGACTCTCCCCATATTTTTTATTTGAGATGCGCTCGACCCGTTCGGGAAACTTTGATGAAATTTCAATTTTCAAAAATAGAAATAATCTTATATTCTTCCATTCTATTTTCCCGCACAATATTTGTTATAACTTACAGTCAATTTTGCGCTCGTAAGATACACCTTACTCACACTCAAATCATATTTGTCCCAAAGCCAACTTATCTGATTTTCATCAAAAATTGTCTTTCTTAAATCTGCTTCACCTAAATCTACTCCAATTAAATTCGCTCCCTTTAAGTTTACTCCTCTCAGATCTGCTCCTCTCAAATCTGCCCCGATTAAATTTGCTCCCTTTAAAATTGCTTCTCTTAGATCTGCTCCTTTTAAATCAGCATCCCGTAAATATGCTCCTTTTAAATTTGCTTCTTTTAAATCCGCTTCTCTCAAATTTGCATTCTGTAAATATGCTCCAATTAATTTTGTTTCTCTTAAATCTGCTTTGCTTAAATTTGCTCCTCTCAAATTTGCTCCGATCAAATATGCTGCTCTCAAATTTACTTCTCTTAAATTTACTCCACCTAAATTTAACTTAGTCAAATGATTATGGCGCAAGTAAACAGATATTTTACTATCAACATCTCCCAAATTATCATGCCACAAACAAACTACATTAAGCATATTAGCGAATATGTTTGTTTCCCTTATAATAACATTCTTATACTTTTCTTTCGCATAATATGTCATACCATTTTGTAACATTGTATCAAAAACTTCTTTTATAATTTCCAAAAGACATTTTCCTTCCATATTATCAAACTTACACTTAATGAAATCAAGTATTTGCTGTGATAGTCGTCCATCTTTTAATAGTTCTCCTAATTTCCCTGCAATTTCTTCCTTTGACTTCAACTTATATAAAGATTCAAAAATATATGTAGCAACAAAATACTCATATATAGACCTATGCACAAAATTTACTTCATCTGCTAACTTTCCCTCACAATGCTTTACTTTAAAATAGCTACCAATTAGAGTATTACTCTGTATATCTTCTCTATTATCTTTCGTTTCCGACATCACTTTATCACAAATTTCTTTAAATTTTTTTTGATAGATAATTGCTTTGTCATCATTATTTTCAAAAATCCAAAAAGCAATTCTTTGAGAAATCTGGTGTATACATTTTTTTGTTTCGGGTTCATTAATTCTATGTTCTACATCATAACATCTGTCATATATACCACCTTTTTTCAGCGAAAAAATCTGATCATATACATCCACAATTGAACTGTTCTTTTCTATATCAATATCCAATGCAAGTATCATATATAAAATAAGCGGTATCCCAAAAATTTCTTTATTTTTCAATATCTTTTGAATTTTTCCCTCTAATGCTTCCTTCTCACACTTTTTCCAATACCCTCTACAAAAAATATCTATTTGAGTTTCATTCCATGCCTGCAAAACAATATAATCACATATTATATTTTGCAAATTATAAATATAATTTTCCCTACAAGTTATAATTAGTGAAAACGTTTTTAATGCATTATACTTTTTTAATTCTTGATTTAATTTATTTAAAATTCTTTCTCTAGCATTACCAGCAAAAATCTCATCAAACCCATCTAGAATTAATGTCTTATTTTCTAATTCTTCAGTCCTTAATCCAATAGCTGAAAAGACACCCTCCAATATATTCTTACTCTGCCAAGCAATACTTTCTAAATCAGTTGCAAATTGAAACACCAATATGTCTTCTCTCTTCTCTACCAAATTAGCCATAATCCAAGTAATAAGAGTACTTTTTCCGATTCCTGGCTGTCCTAAAATTAGAAGCATTTTCCTATCACTATTATTTTTTACATATTTTTCCAATAAATTTTTTAATTTATCTGATGATTTAGTATTATTCTTCCATATATAATTTGGCAGACATTCCTCTACATAAATCTGTGATAATTTAATTTCTGTACCAGCATTTTCATCTTCTTCATCAAAATCATTTTTACTTCGAAATCATTACTCGCGACAATGTTTACACCGAAAACCTAAATTCTCGAATTTCTAATGTGGCTCATGTCATGGTCGATTTAAATCCGGGAATGACTTTTAAGCAAGCCGTTGCCATTTCTGCCGGTAGTAAGTCAATTATGAACATGTCGCAAATCAATAATTTTAATGAATTAATTAATAATCCCGATCAAGAAATTATGAAAATAATTGCCTTTGATTCTCGAGGTCATGAAGCTTTTAAAGATATTATTAATAATATCAATAAAATGGGAGATCTGGTAGTAACATCCAGTTCTGCTTCTAACATTGAAATCAATAATATTAATGCCCAAAAAGGAATTGCTTTACTTGAATATGCCAAAGAAAAGGGCATCAAGCGTGAGGAAGTGGCAGCTATCGGGGATAATTTAAATGATGAAAGTATGATTCGCAACGCTGGAACTGGAGTCGCCATGGGTAATGCCGTTCCAGCTATCAAAGAATTAGCCCAAGTTGAAACTAAAACTAACAATGAAAATGGTGTAGCCTATATTTTACATAAATTTATTGAGGATAATGCTAACTAACAGAGGTGAGAATAATGCAATTCTTGCTAGAATTAAATCAGAGAAAAGCATACGGTCAAATTCCTGGTAATCTCGATAATCCTAACCATACCCTGTATCTTTACGACACTAAAAATCATGAAGTGGGACGCCTTTTTCGCGATCGTGGTGGAATCATTGTTTCTTTTATTGTTGATGTTATCAACCATTCTTTAGTAGAAGTGAAAAAACTAAATAGTCCGGCAACTAATCTATTCTATGTTACTCGGCTTAATTATTTAGTAACTGGGAGCATAAAAAAAGGCACTTACACATTTCGATCAGGAATCAAAAATGTTGCAAATGTCAAAACTATCATGGAAAA
>ERZ777305.2946-NODE-2946-length-12811-cov-23.731421_pt1 | contig 12811 bp, 5 predicted proteins | sample MGYA00374965_ERZ777305 | MGnify/ENA primary metagenome ERZ777305 (study PRJEB29328, sample SAMD00013331) | mouse gut metagenome | study: EMG produced TPA metagenomics assembly of the Metagenome analysis of fecal microbiota from mouse which was promoted...
GTTATCCCTAAGATTGAAATAGTCTTACTCATTTGAATTTACGTTTGATAAGGACTCGTGCATATGGCTTTTGTGGTATACCATTCTCCAAATAGTAAAGCTGCCCATCTCTTAAGCTTGGATTTAGTTCCTTTAATTCACGTGGATAAGGCTTTAATCCGAGTTCTTTACCAGAATCACCCTGAGTTTGACCTAAGATTGAAACTAAACAACAATAGAACCTTATGAAAACAAAACTACATATAGAGTGGACAGTCGCCGACATCTGCGACGGCTTTGTCTACAACGAATACGAGGCCAAAGGCCTTTTCGGAATGGGAGGAAAACTCACCATTCAGCCGGAGTATCAGCGTAACTATATTTATGCTGACGGCAAACGCGATGTAGCAGTGATTGATTCCGTACTCAAAGGCTACCCGCTCGGAGTTATTTACTTTGTAAAGACTGCCGACGGACGTTTTGAGGTACTTGACGGACAACAGCGCATCACTTCGCTTGGACGCTTCTACAACGGAGCCGGAAAACTTAGTTGGAAAGACAGTCAAGGACTACCCCAAAGCCTTGAAAGCCTACCGAAAGAATTACGCGAAAAATTTCTGAACACTCAATTGCTTATTTATGAGTGCGAAGGTACGGAGCAGGAAATAAAGGAATGGTTCAAGACAATCAACATAGCCGGAGTACCGCTCAACAATCAGGAATTGCTCAATGCTGTGTATTCCGGTCCGTTTGTCACCGCTGCAAAGGAGGTGTTTAGCAATTCGCAGACATCTCAAATTCAGAAATGGAGTGCCTATATTAACGGCGCAGTCAACCGACAGGACTTTCTTGAAACCGCTCTCGAATGGGTGAGCCGGGGCAAAACCGAGGAATATATGCGCGACCACCGTTTTAGCTCGGACATCACGGAACTTGTCAATTACTTCAACTCCATAATTGCTTGGGTACGTGCCGTGTTCCCTCTTGTTGAAAACGAGATGCGCGGTTTGCCGTGGGGTGAGCTTTATGAGCGATACCACGCCACACCTTACAATCCGACACAAATGGCTCAAAGAGTCAAGGAATTGTATGCTGACCCCTACGTTAAGAACCGTCGCGGTGTGTTTGAGTACCTGCTTGGGGGTGAAACAGACAGGAAACATCTTGACATCCGCATATTTGATGAGGCAACCAAGCGTGCCGTTTATGCCCGGCAGACCGAGGAGGCAAAGAAAAAAGGAATTTCAAACTGCCCCGACTGCGCCATCGGCCATCAAGCTACCGCGCAGAAAATATGGAAGCAAAGTGAGATGGACGCAGACCACGTTACGGCGTGGAGCCGCGGAGGGGCAACCTCGATTGAAAACTGCCAGATGCTCTGCAAGCACCACAACCGAGCCAAAGGCAACCGATAATCCGATTTTGCAGCGGTATATTTTGTGGAACTTTAATTTTCACTTAATATGCCATACACTCTTACTTTCGGCGAAATCGCCGATCGCTGGAAAGATGCTAAGCGCAATGTGGTGAAACACTCCACGTTCTGCGCCTACGCCCTCATTCTCAAAACCCACCTTCTCCCGAAGTTTGCCGACTATACCGACATCACGGAGGAAGCTGTTCAACAGTTCGTGTTCGACAAAATCGCCGAAGGGTTATCGCACAAGAGCGTCCATGACATTGTGGCGGTATTGAAAGCCGTTGCCAAGTTCGGAGCGAAACGCGGCCTTTGTCAATCGCACAATTTTGAGATTGTATATCCTCCGTCGGAGGCTGTCCGTCAACTCCCGGTGCTGTCGCTACTACATCACCGAAAGCTGATGCAATCGCTCACCGCAGCACCGACACCGCAGAACATTGGCGTAACGCTTGCCTTATGCTGCGGCTTACGTATCGGCGAGGTCTGCGCCTTGCGTTGGGAACAGGTGGATATGGTACGGCGCATAATCTTGGTGCGTGGAACGGTAGGCAGAATCTACAACTGTGAGAAAGGGACTACCGAACATTACGCCTCATCACCCAAGACACGCAATTCAGTAAGGGAAATCCCAATCTCCGCTCCTTTGCTTGACGCGCTCCGAAAGGTGCGCAGGCAACAGGAGGGGAATATCTACGTTGTTGGCACAGGGGTGACACCGAAAGAGCCGCGCACTTACCGCGAGACATTCTCCCGGTTGTTGCGTCGATTGAAGATACCGCCCATAGTGTTTCACGGACTGCGCCATACCTTTGCCACCCGATGTATCGAGAGCGGCTGCGACTATAAGACGGTCAGTGTCATCCTCGGTCACTCCAATGTGGCTACAACGCTCAACCTCTACGTTCATCCCAACCTCGACCAGAAGAAACGCTGCCTCGACCGGCTGAACAAATTCCTTCGGGTTGAAACCACTCCAGACAGGGATTTTCAAGAGTGAACGGCATAGGGAAAAAACAGGCAAACGGGCGCAGTTAAAAATCCCTAGCTCCTTATAAATATCTTAAATTCATTTGTGTCTGTTTTCCCCCCACCTTCCCCAAAAGTACACTATTAGTACGCCGCAATATCTATATGAGATTGATTGTCAGAATAGTTGCAAACCGGAAGAGAAATTTTCCAGGTTTCTATATGCCAAGAAGAGCGTTGAAAGTAAACGCTTTTCAAAATGTCTGCTGATCCGCCCTGCTTAATCCCTTGACCGGGGCCTCTGCATAGCGGTCTGCGGTGGCAAAGTTAATAAATGTTTTTCAAAAAGCTGGGTACTATAACAAATTTTTTCGCACCAGGTCTTATAGCCTTAATTGTTTCAAAGCCATGCCCTGACATGCCCGGCATGGAGCTTTTGAGGCATTGGGTGCGGAGGTGCGGGGGCTGGGGGGGTCAGAGGTGGGGGATGAGGATTTTGCGGGTGGCGCGGGGTGTGGTTACAATGTATACGCCTTTGCCGGGGAGTGTGAATGTCATGGTTGCGTCGGTGGCGCGCCGGGTGGCGACAGTGGTTCCCGAAGCGGTGTGTATGCCTATACGCTCGCCGGGCTGAAGACCTGATATAATGAGCGTGCTGTTTTCAACATCCATGCGCAGTCGGGCTGACTCAGTGCCGTGTATGGACGACGCGGGGTCGGCGACAGTCACTATGCAGCTCACACTTACTCCGGAGCCGTCGGCGGCGGTGCCTGTTATCACGGCGGTGCCAGGGGCTACAAGGGCTATGGTGCCGTTGCTGTCCACAGTCGCCACTCTGTTGTCTGAGCTGCTCCAGTGTATGGTTTTGTCGGTGGCGTTTTCCGGCTCCACTGTCGCGGCAAGCTCTACTGTGTCGTCGGCGTAGCCGGTTATGTCGTCATTTCCCAGAGTGATGCGGCTTACCAGTGTTTTGAGAACAACCGTTATGGTGCTTGTGGCGACTGCGCCCGGCGTCTTCAGGCTTTCGGTAAGCACGGCGTTGACTGTCGCGCTTTCTCTGAGCTCAAAGGGTGCGGAATACTCTTTTGCGGAGGGTGACGACACCGGGTCGGATCCGTCGGTGGTGTATGTTATGAGTCCCGGGGAATCAGGTGTGAGACACACCAGTGCGGAGCCGTCTGCCCGGTACTCGGCGGTGACGGTTACATTGCCGCTGCGCTCCATTTTTCTGACCGACAGGGGCTGCGAGTAGCACAGCTCGTAGTCGGCTTCTTTCGCGTAAGCCTCTATAACCGAGGTTTCTTTGACGGTAATTGCGCCCCCGTACTGCATCCACGCGCTTTTGTTTATGCGGTAAAAAATCAGAGCGTCAGCCGCCGGGTGGGTTATTGTGATAACAGTCTGTTCGGGAAACGGATTGTCACCGCAGTCGGCGGTGATTTCGGGCGGAGTGCCGCTCACATCTCTTATGTCGAGAGGCACAAGGCACCAGGGCAGTCCTTTGAGTGAAGTGTATATGGCGGTGATGACAAATGTCTTGCCTTCGGTGCTGACCGGATAGCCGCCGGTCAAATCGGTTTCGTCAGTAATAACCGGCACCCCCTCGAAGCAGTCCTCGCCGGTGAAAACACCTCGTATTCTCACGAGCGAGTGCGGTTTCACGGTCGATAGCTCTTCTTTTGCTATGTCGGCAACTGCGCTCGGAGTGCCTTCGCTTACGGAGGTGTAGGTATAAGTGTAGTCAGAGGCATCAAATCCGTCGGGCGAGCAGGTGAAAACAAAATTGCGGATGCAATCGCCGTTGTCGAGGGTGGCGGGCAGACGGCTGTCGCCGGTGAATACTGTGCAGGCGTAGCCGGAGGCGTCGCGGAGTATCAGGTAGTGTTTGGTGCGGGCTATGACATCGGCGCTGCCGGTTACGAGCGCGGTTATGTTTCCGGCTTGAGCGGCATCGGCGAGTGTCGGCACTTCGGTGGTGATTCGGCGCAGCTCTGCGGTAGCCACTGCGCTTGGAGAGTGTCCTTGCATCAGAGCCACCGCCTTTACGGTCATGCCTGATGAAATTCTTATCGGGCGGCTGTAGGTGTATGCGTCAGGAGATGTCAGCGGGTCGGAGCCGTCGCCGGTGTACCTTATCTCAGCGCCCTCCGCGCCTGTGATGTGGACGGTTGTGGAGGTGAGGAAGGAGTGTGAGCCGTTGTCGGGGGAGATAGATATTGCCGGAGCATCGCATTCCGGCAGCTCTTCGGCGTCAAGGACAACAAAAAGTGTGGGAGAGTTGAGAAATCCGGTCAGGTTGTAGTTTTTGCGGCTGTCGGGATACTCATTGTCGCCAAGCGAGCAGTACAGGCTGAATCCGGCACTCCGTGCGGCTTGTGTGCCGGAGTTCCAGCCGGTTATTGTTACAAGCCTGTTGAGTGGCAGGTCGGCGGCATCTTCAGCGGCTATGACCACAGGCTGCGGCAGGGCAATCTCCTCGCCGGGGTTGAGGGTGTTGCGGTATTCGCTGATGTCGCCGAAAATCAGCCCGTCGTTTTCCGATTTCTTCACCGCGAAGTCGTTGTAGGAGGTGCCCGCTTCGGGGTAGTCACCGCCCCACCCGTTTGTTGACCGTATCACAAACACATTGCCGTCGCCGTCGGCTACTGTGTAGAAATTGCCGTAGCGCTCCATGACTGCCACCGACCCCTTTACGCGGTGTATGCTCTCTGCGAGAGAGCCGCCTTGCAAGATGTTTGACAGCGGACTTTCAGAGGCGGGAGTGATGCGGCGAAACAGCACATGGCGCACAACGCCAATGTTGCCAATCGCGGCAATGAAATCGAGGTTAAAGTAACCGTTTACCTGAAGCGGCTGATTTGGCAACCATATTATCCTGTCTCCGTTGGGCTTGTCTATGTAGTAGGTGGTGTTTTCCTTGGGTTCCAGGAGCAGACAATTCGCAGAAGTGAAAAATACAACAGTGTCGCCTGCCTCGCGGTTGTTTGCCGTGAAGCGCGGCAGGTCGGGACACTCGGAAGAGCTTATGTAGCTCACGACAATCTGCCCCGCCGACTCCTCGGCAATGCCGGTAATTCTGTTTTTCTTGCCTTCGAAAAATTCGGGCAGCTCCCTGCCTCCCGTAGGCACTATGGGAACAAGAGAGCCGTCGGCAAACTTTATGTTGTTATTTTCTATTTCGGCAAAGGTGTAGCGCACGGTTGTGCCGGCACAGGAGATGTCGGGAGTGCCGGTGGCATCGGCAAGAGTGAAGCCGGAACTGGTGCTTTGGCTTTCGTTGTATATGTAGTCGATAAAAGGGTCGGCGTTGCCAGTTAGGGTGCCTCCGGAGCCCGGCGAAATCAGCAGCGGAATGCCGGAGAGAGCTTTGCCGGGGATGTAGTTTTCAGGAAACGGTTTGCCTGACTCGATGCGCATAGCCGCGAATGGTGCCGAGCCGTCGCACACGGTCAGTATGTGCCTGTCACCTGATTTGTAGCTGTCGAGTATGTTGAGCGGCAGCGCGAACACAGCGGGTATGTCCGGAAACTCGAAGCCGTCGCGCCGGGTGACTGCTATGCTGTTCAGTGATTCGGTAGCCATGCGCTTTAGCACCACGGTGCGCGGCTCGCTGTACTTTTTGCCGGCATCGCGCGCCGACACGCGTATGGCTATGTCGGCTGTGCGGTTTGTAAACTGCACGCTGCCGGTGCGCTTCACCCGGTTGAGGTTTGCCTCGTCGGTGGGGTCAGAGCCGTCGAGGGTGTAGAATATCTCGGTGTCGGGATTCCCGTCCTCCGGCGCAATGAGGATGTCTGCGGATTTGAAAAAGGTGTTCGGGTACATTTCCGAGCCGTTGGTGTAGTACACCACCGGTTCAGCTGTGGTTTCGGTAGGCTCGGTGTAGTCGGTGTCAGGGGCGTATGACACACAGATGCTCCGGCTTGCTATCAGAAATTTCAGACCGTTGCTCAGGTAAACGCTTACGCTCCTCACCGTGGTGTCTCCCGGCACCCACCTCACAGCCGCATATTTGTCAGCGGGCCAGGTGTTTTGTCTGCCAAACAGCTCCTTTGAACCGAACTCGTTGCCCATAATGCCGCTTGATGCCACTGTTTTCGGCGAGTCTCTGAATGTTATAGCATCAAAATTAGATGATACAATGCCTGTATTATAGCTTGTAATCATGGGAGCGAATTCCACCTTTGTTATTTTGTAGCCCTCCGGCACGGAGATGGTGAATTCGCGGTAAGAGACCCACCATATAAATCTTTCGGGCTCGCGTGTTATGACATTTTTGTCGGCTTCAATGTCGTAAAGACAGTATGTCGCATTTTTTGGGTCGGTAATGCGGCAAGAGAAATTTTCGGTGACTTTTGCAGTGTACGAAGCCGTATTGGTAGCATATTTCCAATTGAAATTGACAATTACATCGCCCTGCCGCATCTGGGCAATGGGGTTGATGTTCGTTACAGGCTTGTATGCTTCGAAGAGCGCGTTGCTGCCTTCGCGTTCCGATAAGCCGTACGGCATTTCCGAAGCGGGAGCGTTGACATACTTGAACGGCGTGTTGCTCCACCTGTTGAACCATGTGCTGTAGCCAAGAGCCTTGTACAGCGAGTCAGTTTCGAACCCCTCTTTAACTCCGGTGAAGGTGCATTCGGGCGAGTTGAAATCTATAAAGACGGTTTTCTCGCCGTCGGTGCTTTGAGCGTATGCCGCGAAGCCGACAGAGAGTGCCGCAAAGAACAAGAGGATGGATTTAAGCCTGTCAAATATCATTCCTGAGCTAAAAGACAATCACAAAAGTAGGTTATAAACACACAAAATGGATACAATTTGTCTTTTTTAACAAAGAGAAATGGCTTTGCGGGTCGGTTATTTCGTTATTTTGCATCAAATTGGGAATATCAGGAATCATAATGCAGGAAAAAGGATTGGCGCGAGCCTGCTCAATCATAACCAGGAGTCCGAGAGCTGTCGCGGCGTTCATGCTCGCGGTGCTGTGCGGCATTGTCTCGTCGGCGCGTGCCAACGAGTATGTGGTGCGGTGTGTGCAGGAGCAGCATCATTCACTGTACGAGGATCTCGGCAAGTCCAACGCCACTCATATGTCAACAAGTTATTCCACGCTGTGGTATGTGGTGGCGAATCCGGAGGCAGCCGAATGGGATGCCGAGTTGACATACCCGCGCGGAGCCACCGGATTGCAGCAGACACCGGCAGAGCCGGGAAGCCCGTATGTATTCACATTTCCCGGCTGGGAGGCAATCAGGCACAACGGGCAGAAATTTTATCTGAGCGATTTTGTGTATCCTTTCGGCAGCGATTACGAAATGTTCACCTCCGCGCTGGAGATAGTGCTTAACCCGGCGCTGACTGACGAAAACGGCACATATCACATAACAACAATCCATAAGATAGGCGATTACGCTTTTGCGGGCAGCAATATAGCGTGTGTCAACTTGGCGCTGCTGAGCGATATTATGCCTGACCAGACAGACCAGGACATAGAGATAGGCGACTATGCGTTTGCCGACTGCCGGTTTTACAAGGGGGTGCCGGAAGGGTCGCCCTACCGCATTTTGCCCGATTGTGTCAAGAAACTCGGCACAGGTGTGTTCAAGGGCTGTGTGTCGCTTGAGCGCATGATAGTGGGAGACGGCATAGAGGTGCTTCCGGCGGAGACTTTTGACGGCTGCACCTCGCTGCGCGAGCTTAAGCTGGGCAGCGGAATGCGCAGGGTGGAGTGTTCGGTAACATCGCTTGACAGGCTTGTGCTGTCGTCGCCGGAGCCTCCGGAGATAGCCCCCGGCTGTGTTCTTGAAGCCAAAGAGGTGTGGGTGCCGGCGCAATACGAACAGACTTACCGCACAGCCATGCCGGGCAGCAACATCAAGGCGTACAGCTTTTCATTCAGCACACCGGTGGTGGAGGCCTACGCCGGCTATCAGGCGGAGGTGAATTTCACACGGGTGTCTCCCGGTTCGGGCGAGAACGATTATGTGTACTGCTATCCGCGCGGTCTCAATTCGTCAGGAAAGCAGAATATGGTCTGGCAGGTGGACTCCGTGCATGGCAGCGACTCACCTACCGGCAAGTTCAAGACCGTATGGTATTCTTATTCCTGTGACCAGCCCGAGCTCCTATCCGCCGGCAATGTGGTGTATGAGGACCAGACCCTTGTCCGATTCAACAAGGCGGGCACATACCGCCTGCGCTTCACCACTCTTGACATAACCGACCATACCGAAGAGGTTACAGTCGAGGTTATGGATGTGCCTGCCGGCACTGTCTTTCCGGATAAAATAATCATTTCCGCCAATGTGGCTCCGGACCATTCAGTGGCGGTTGGTAAAACATTGCAGCTCAGAGCCACTCTCTCCAACACCGAACACGGCACCCCTACAATCAAAACGGTAAGCTGGGGCAGCAGCAACGGCAATGTTGCGAAGGTAGATGAAAACGGACTTGTGACGGCGGTGTCGCCCGGCACAGCCACAATCACCGCGCAGGGTTTCGGTCCTGTGGCTCCGGTGGCACAGTTCAGCGTGAATGTGTATCAGCCGATACTTAGTCATGTCCTTGAGCGTCAGAATGGCGACGGGTGGGAAGAGTTTGCCGATGGCAACAATTATCAGCTCACCATACCTGTGGGCGAGGCGATGCGCCTGCGTCCCCGCTGCTACCCTGAGGGGCTTGACTACGAGGGGTTCTATATTTCAAAGGATATGTTTGCCAAACCGGAGAATATGGAGCTTGCCGAGGTGGAGATTGACGAGTCTGCCGGCTATGTGAAGATTCTGTCCACCGGCTATGTTCAGCTGAATGTCGCTGTGCGCGGCAAGAGCTATTATCGCGAGAATCCGGTGAGAATATTCTGTGTGGAGCCTAAACCGGTGTCGTACATAGCCGTGAGTCGGGCAGGGGAAACCGGCGGAGTGCTCGATGAAGCCAACGGAATCGACGGAATGTCCGGTGAGGAGATAGCACTTGATATCGACTACAACTATGATGCCGAGATGAAGCGAGTGGAGTGGAGTTCAAGCAATGCCGCAGTTGCGGAAGTCGTGACCGCGCGGCAGAAGGCAGCCGATGCCGCGGAGTTTGACGGAGTTCCTGTTACCGCCGCCACCCTTGTGATGCGGGCTCCTGGCTCAGCCACAATAACAGCTTGTGCGGCAGACGGCAGCGGAGTGCAGACCTCTTTCGACGTGGAGGTGGCGTCGTCGGTAGTAAAGGTGCCGGTGAGCCAGAGAGCCTGTGTGACCAACACGTCGTCGCAGCTCGCCACATATACCAACGACATGTACTTCATGCTGTCGACCGACGGCACTGCGACTCTTACATATCCGCGAAGCGACAACGGAGTGGAAAGCTCGTACCCCGACAACCCGTATGAGTTTTCTTTTGTCGGCTATGACGCCACCTACCGGGCGGGGAGTTACAAGCAGCTGTGGAGCCGCTACATGGATGAGTCGGGCTTTTCGGGCAGAGACCTGTACTACACCGCGCTGAGTATTCCGGAAACCATCAGCCACGGCGGAAGGGAATATACAGTGACCCGTATAGGCGACTATGCGTTTGCGGGCAGCAATGTGAGGTATATCAACATTCCCGCCACAGTGGAGACCATAGGCGACTATGCTTTCAAGAATGACACCGCGTTTGTGGGGCTGGCGCGTCCGTCCGAGTTCAGTGTTATACCCAATTCGGTGAAAAGTATCGGAAAGGGGCTTTTCAGCGGATGCACCGCGCTGGGACGCATGGTTTTCGGCAGCGGAATAACCCGGATTCCCGAAGAGACTTTTGATGGGTGTGAGTCGCTGTCGTCAGTGGAAGTGGGACGAAATGTGCGCAGCATAGCTTGTGACATAGCCACACCCGGCTCAAATGCGTTCATTGTCATGAATCCGGTGGAGCCGCCGGTGTTTGAGGGTGGCGCGATGGTGGATGCGACAGGCAGCGCGGTTTATGTGAAGCCGGAGTCGCTTGAATCTTACAAAGCATTGCTTCCGGATGCCCGAGTGGAGAGCTACAGCGTTACCGCGACATTTCCTGAGGCTGTGTACGCAAATGAGAAAATGGCGGTGAGCTACAAGGTAGAGGGTCCCTGGGCCACGGCGGCAAACGATTATATTTTTCTGTATCCCGCCACGGCTGCGGACGGCAGTCAGAGTGCTTCTTTTTCCTGGAGCGGCGAATGCCTGATAATGGAGTTCGGGGATGCCCGGAATGTAGGCGAAGCCTGTGACCTACAGAGTGTAAGAGACAGGTGGTATGTGTCGTTTCGCGAGCCGGGAGAGCAGGACTTCTCATTGCGTGGCACAATGGTTACAGACATGATGACCGAGCTGCACACAACGGTTTTGCCCGGAACTCCCATAAAGTCGATAACATTGACCCAGCCTGAAAGCAATATCAATTTAGGCGACCGGATAAAACTCGACTACAGTATTGCTCCTGCCAACGCCGCAAACCCCAAAGTGGTGTGGAAATTTTCCAAAGAGGGAGTTGTGGAGGTTGATGACAACGGATTTCTTACGGCAATCGGAGCGGGCAAGGTGACAATAACGGCAGAGAGCGCCGACCCTTATTGCACAAAGCGAACAAGCAAGCCTATCGAGGTTACTGTAATAAAGACAGTGAGCGACATAAAGCTGTATGCCGATTCTCATGAGGTGGGCGTAGGCGGGGTGTCAGGCTATCCGGGCGACAAAATAAGCCTGTCGGTAAAGTTCAATCCCGAAGACGCCTATCCCGAAACCTGCGGGTGGACAGTAACAACCGCCATAGGCAGTGTGTCGGGCGACAACGAGAATGTGGAGCTTGAGCTTACCGCGCCGGGCAGAGGTCTGGCAACGTTCAGGCTTACTCAGAAAACCGGTATAACAAGCATGACCGCCGATGTTCCTGTGCTTGTCAAGACCCCCGTAACATCCATAGCGCTGCAGGTTGACGGTGTGGGTGTCGGCGAGGCTTTGGCTATAGCCGGCGAGGTTGACGATGTGCGGATGCTCAGCGCCACTGCAAACGAGGATGCCTATGACACGGCTCTGGAGTGGAGTTCGTCGGATGAAGAAGTAGCAGCTCTGCGTCAGGTGGCAGGCGGTTACGAACTGGTGATGCTGAAATCCGGGTCTGCGGTAGTAACCATAGCAGCGGCAGACAGTCGCGGCGCTTGTGTGAAAATAGCGGTGACTGTAACCGCGCCTGAAGAGCCGGAACCTCCGGAGGAACCTGAGCCCGATGAGCCGATCGACCCGGTGTTGCCGCCTACAGACCCTGACCCGATTGAACCCGACCCCGAGGAACCGACAGAGCCGGAACCACCTGAGGAGCCTGACCCCGAAGAGCCGACCGACCCGGTGTTGCCGCCTACAGACCCTGATCCGATTGACCCTGACCCTGAGGAGCCGACTGAGCCCGAGCCGCCTGAGGAGCCAGACCCCGAAGAGCCGACCGAGCCAGAGCCTCCGACAGATGCTATTGCCGCTCCCTCTGCCGACAAAGCCGGTGTGCGTGTTGAAGGCAGGAGCATAACGGCGCCGGCCGGGTCCAGGATATTCAATCTAAATGGAGCCGAGGTGAGATTCGGGGTGTTGCCCAAGGGAATCTACATAGTGATAGTGCCGGGAAAAGGCAAGTACAAGGTGCTGAATTAGGCTCGCTTGCGCTGGAACGGTGCCATGTAGGCGACCCATTTCTCGCGGGTGACTACTGTGCCTGTAGCAAGCTCGCGCGCCACGGCGCTGAAACGGCGGTAGATTTCTGCCTGGAGCCGTGCCGGTGTGGGCAGCTCTTCGGTGGGATGCTCGCGCCACCACGCGGCTACCTGCAAGGCAAGCTCCATGAGCAGCGGCTTGTGGTACATTCTGAGATTTTTTACAGAGGAGTTATTGACTACAGTGGCTACGACTTCATTAGCCTGCACAAGCTCTTCAAGGTTTTCGGGAGCTTTCTCCGGCAGATAGCCGGGTACAGGGGCTTTTTTGGCGCGGCGTTCGGCAGCCTTGCGGCGGCGCTCCTCGGCGCGGGCGTCAATATCGTTTTTAATGTCCATAAACATCTCGGCGGCATCGATGTTGTCAATCTTCGTTACGGTACCGTCTGTAAGATAGGCTATTACGGCGTTCATTACATCGAGCTGCAGCGATGTGATGAGGGTGGCGATGGTTTCAATCCATTCAATGCGCAGGGTGATTTGTTTTTTCTTTCTCATGTTTGTGTGTTTGTGTGTTTGTGTGAGTGCAAAGTTACGACACGAAAAAGCCGGATGTTGTCTTAATTTTCACACTCGTAAATGTTAAAGTCGCAACTCGCAAATATTCAGCCGATTGCCTCGGAGAGAACTTGTAAATGTTAAATTCGCGAAGATAAAATGTTAATTTCGTCCGAACCAATAATAAAAGAAGAGGCTGTGTCAAAATAGGCGCAGCCTCTTTTTTATAACCTGTTGAAAAACAT
>ERZ777305.2949-NODE-2949-length-12798-cov-2.713490_pt1 | contig 12798 bp, 5 predicted proteins | sample MGYA00374965_ERZ777305 | MGnify/ENA primary metagenome ERZ777305 (study PRJEB29328, sample SAMD00013331) | mouse gut metagenome | study: EMG produced TPA metagenomics assembly of the Metagenome analysis of fecal microbiota from mouse which was promoted...
CGCATTCGCACTCACGCCAATGCCCCGTCTCATCTCTCTTCCAGTCTGCGGAATATTCATGCTCATGGGCAGGCTCCAACCGGGGCAGGGTCTCTGTCCGCAATTCATAGCCGCATACCTGACAACTGAACAGCCTGAGCCCTGTTTCCTCCAGCGTGGGCTCCTTTGTCACCCTGCCTTCATCCTCCCTGTGGGGAGCGCTGTCGTTTTTGTCTCCGCAGACTGTACACTCGTGCCAGTGCCCGGTCCCGTCTCTGTCCCATGTCTCCGCGTATTGGTGTCCCTTGGCCGGCACTGTCTGCTGGCGTTCTATTACATAGCCGCAGACCTCGCAGTGGCTCCCCGCTGTTTTGCCCGGTATAGCACAGGTCGGCTCCCTTCCTGCGTCCTCCACCGGGTCGTGGGCAGACTCCCCGGTCCTTTCTCCGCATTCGCACTCACGCCAATGCCCCGTCTCATCTCTCTTCCAGTCTGCGGAATAGGAGTGGATGTGATCCGGTAACTCTGGAACACTCCGAAGAACAGGCCTTTCAGGGGCATCGTTCATCACCCATACATTGACAAAATCCCAGCCGGGAAAACCGCTTTCCTCCCAAAATCCTTCCGCAGACTTTTCTTCCGCCACGCCGGGAGCATCACCGGAACCGAGGCCTTTGTCCGCAGTCCCGGAGAGATAATAGCATCCCTCCACTTTTCCAGAGGCGTTGCCGACCAAGCTCCCCACCTGAGAACTCTCCCCCTCTACCGGGGCATAGTTGTAGCAATTTTTTACAACGCCTTCCAGGCTTTGTCCTGTGATCCCCCCCACACGATCCCGACCTGAAACTTTTCCTACACTGTAGCAATTTTCGATCGTACCAGAATTGGTCCCCGCAATACCACCGGCGTAAAAAATGCTGGAAACCGAGCAAGTGTTATAACAATGAACGATTTTGCCCACATTCCTGCCAACGATCCCTCCCACATAGGCCGTGCCTGAAACAGCGCCGCCTACGCACAGATTTTTGATCTGGCCATCCCGGTCAAGGTTCCCAAACAGCCCTTGATCTTGGTTCCCATTTACATAGATCCCTGTCACAGAATGCCCCTTTCCGTCAAATACGCCGGAAAAGGGTTTCGCTCTGGAGCCAATGGGCGTCCAGGGACAGGCCTCTCCTCCCAGATCAATATCAGCAGCCAGTTCAAAATACCCCTGACAATAGGAGTCATCGCCGCTATTTACCCCGACCGCCAGCTGCCGCAGCTGCTCCGGGGTCGTGATGGTCTCCTTGCGCACGATCTGGAACGTCACTGCCTTTGTCCCTTCATAGTTTCCCTTTCCCGTCAGAAGGATGGACCCTTTTCCCAACTCGATATTATCCCGGTAACTTACATCATAATCCTCCGCTGTGATGACCGCGTTGGGGTCGATCACCTGGGGGACCGGTCTGATGGGCTCTCCGGTGTAGTATTCCAGAGGGGAGCAGACCACAAAAACATCCGAGGCAATGTTTTTGGGCTTTACCGTTACCGTAAGCGAGGCGGAGACCGGAGCCGGGCAGGCAGCGTCCCCCGCCTTTGTGGCCTTTACCCTGCACTTTCCCACATGGCGGGCCGTAGCCCTTCCGTCGGCTGTCAGGGCAATGGCGTCACCGGAAAGCAGTTCCCATGTCACGCCTCCCATACCGCTCCCCCCCTCTGTGGCAAGCTGAACGCCGACGTCCCCGTAGGTAAGCTCCGCGGGAAGGATCCGAAGGGTCTCCTGCGCCGGAGCGTAGGCGCTCAACGAGCCCACCTTCAGGACCGCCCTGTCCTCATCCTGATCCAGCACCTCCATATAGAATTGGGTGGGGACCCCATTTTCAAAATCGCTGTTGGTGGGGGTGGTGCCGGGGGAGAGTACCGAACTGGTGGAATACGCATTCCACGGCGGTCCCTGGGGCACAAAGAAATCAGCGGCGGTAAAATCCATATTCTCCGCTCCTCCGGTGGGCCTCACTGATCGGAGGTGTTTGTCGAGGTACCTAAAATCGCCCCACTCGCCGAGATCCGCAATGCAGTGCCAGAGCGTAACGCCCGTTTCCTTTTTGTATTCCTCCACCATATCTGCATTGTTCCGGTATTCCGCAATGAAAAACTCCTTGAAGGGAAGCCCCTCTCTATCCGGGGTGTAGAGGACCGCCCTCGCCTCCTCTTCAAATTTTTCCCAGTGTTCTCCCGCATACAGCTCCAGCGTCTGTATGGGACTTTCCTCCGTCAGAATGACGGGATCAAGCCAGCCCAGTATGTATTTAAAAAAAACGTTAATGTACCTCTGCATCCCCTGCCCCATAAGATCATGATGAATTGCTGGAAGATAATAGTTATCATCGGCATGGTACTAATCAGCAAGGCCCATAGCATGCATCAACTCATGGGCAGCCACCCTTGTCGTCGCACCGCCTTTACCCCCTAAATTTGTTAAAGTGCTTATCTTCTGGAACTGCATGGATTCTTCATTATATACGTAGTCCGCCCATCCTGCATAGTCGGCTGTAAGGGTCCCATAACGATCACCGATAAAGCCATCCCCCTCTATCGTGCAAAGGCAATCCACACTGCCGTCCCCATCTGCGTCATATTGGCTGTAATCGATCCTATAAGTACGAAGGGCCTCCCCTACAAGGTCATTGTATTTTGGGTGATAGTTATGTGCGTCCTTTTCAGTTACATATGCCTCCTTAAGCCCGTCCACAAAATAGATAGGCAGTACATCCGCCGTAACGTTTAACCGGCCGTAGGATTGGCGCAAAAAATAGGAATGGACGGACTGGTCCATCAATTCTCCCCCGTCATCCTCTCCGTTGAACAGCTGCTGATAATATTCCAGATCCTGCTCCCAGCTGCCGGTAAGGGGCTTGGAATCCGCGAACATAATGGGCAGCACCAGGAGCCTCACCTGACCTGTGGAGGGCATCAGGTGGGGGTCACCGATCCAAAGCTGAGAAGGCGCGATCCCCGCCTCCTCCCGCAGCTCGTTTATTTTTCTCTGGAGCAGGGCGGCCTGAAGCTCCTCCTGGGCCTCCGCCGGGGTCCCGCAGGAAAACTCCGTCCAGGACTCGGGCGGCTCAGCCTCCGCCCCATACGCGGGCGCCGCCAGGAACGCCAGAAGCAGCCCCGCGGCCCAGAGCGATATCCACCGTCGCTTCTTTCCTTTCACCGGCCTTCTCCTCCCTTCTCCGGCAAGGCAGCAAAAGACATACCGACCGTGGAAGAGCCCAAAGGCCCTTCCACGGTCAGTATGTTTTCTTTACTCTTCCGTCTCCACAAACACGGAAATGATCTCTGTCGCTATGCTTCCATCCGCATGGAGCAGCCGGGCCAGATAGCGGTACTCCACCAGGCCGGGGACCGGTTCCTCCTCCTGCTCCTCCAGGGCAAACAGCATCCGGCTCTTGGGCAGCTGCTCCAGAGACAGGATCCGCACCGAGGGATCCACAATGGTCACCACCGCGTTGGGCTGCCGGTTGTTGGGATTTTCCAGATGGACCGGCAGGGGAACTACCAGGGTGCCCCGGACCACCTGAGAGCCGATCTTTGTGGCATTATATTTGCTTCCATCCCATGTGACGGGAATTTCCTCCGTCTCCCCGTCATTGCGCACAACGGGCGCCAGACCGGGCAGGCCCACCTCTTCAAAGGGCGTCCCGCTCACCACCCCGGACACCCGGGTCACCTTGGTGTTTGTGATGCTGTACTTTACCGTCTTGACCACGATCTCCACCATCAACCCCTTGGGATTGCGCATGACCTCCTCCAACGGGATATAGCCTTTCAGGGTGTAGGTCCCCTCCGTCAAAGGATCATAGTCCGGGTTATCCTCCGGGCGCAGCTGGAAGGTGGCGTTGGCCGTGCTGGTCTCCTTCCTGCTGTTCTCCAGGGTCAGCACGACGCTGTGGGTCTCCAGCTGGTTGTAAATATCCTCCAGAGAGGCGCCCAGCTTCACCTCCATGACCCCCTGTGCGGGGAAGCGGCTGGGGGTGATCTCCACCACATCGAAGGCCTGGGTCACCGTGATATAGAGCTTGGCCTCCACCCCGGCGCCATTGACATATTGAGGATAATCCTTCAGCGTTCCCGTCACCTCCATAAGGGCAGTACCGTCCTCGCGCCACTCTGTGGGAAGGGGATCATAGCCTTCTCCCACGCCCCAGTCAACACCGGAGGATATCTTTTTTCTGACCCCGTCCACCCCCGCGCAGGACAGGGTGACCGTCACCTGCCCGGGCAAAGCCGCAATGTCTTCAAAGGCGGTCCCCTCCACCGTCAGGACATAGGCCGGCTCCACATCTATAACCTCCACCGCGTTGGTCTGAAGCAGGATCTCATCGTGACCCTCATCCGCCGGGCAGGACATATTGGAGGGCAGCGCCAGGGTCCCCTTCAAAATATAAACGTCCGCCTGCTCCGGGTCAAAGTCAGGATTCCTCTCTGTCTCAAGGGCGACCTCCGCTTCGTATGCCGCGGTGAGCTCCGGCTGGTGATCCACGCTGGTGATCTCCAGTTCCAGAGTGGGCCTCAGAAGGGCCGTGATCTCCTCCAGGGTAAGCCCCGCGTCCGCCTCCAGCATATTATCGCCCAAAACGCCGGAAACGGTATAGTTCACCGGGTACACATCCACCACCATGGTGGCGGTGATCTCCTCTCCCTCCGGCTGCTTTGCCATGGGGGGCAGATTGACCAGGGTCCCCAACAGGATATGCTCTCCCACCGTGTGTCTATCCATGATATACTGCCGCCAATCCCACTGCACGTCCACCGGTATCACCATACCGTTTTCCAGGACAGCGTTCACCTGGGCGGGGATCCCCTCCAGGGCTGTGGGCAAAATGCTTTGAGGCGCCTCCATACGGGCAAGCTCCGTGGAGGCAATATCCACCTTGGAGGAGGTCACCCTTACCGTGATAGGCCCAGGGATATCCTCCGCAAGGGGCGTAAAGTTTTCGGGAAGACGGGCCGTAAGCACATATTCCCCCGGAATATCCTTGCTGGCGCTGTATCCGGGATTATCCTCCTCCGTCACAACGATATCGCAGAAGGTCAGCACCTCCACGTCGGAGGACAGATCCGCCACCCGGACGCTGAGAGTTGACTTTCCCTCCTGCCGGAGCTGCTCGCTGATCTGGTCCAGGGTGCTGCCCGTCAGGATCTCCATGGAGATCTCGGCGGGGTCCGCCTCCCACACCTCGTATTGTCTGGGAAGGACGGTGATCTCTATGGTGGCTTTTTTATTTTTGGAGTTGGTGATATCAGATCCTTCGGGAATAACGACCTCCCCGGTAAGAGTCTGGAGCCCCACTTGGGAGGGGTCATAAGCCCCGGCATCCCAGCGGACCGCAAGCTCCGCGGTGTCTCCTCCCAAAAGCTCCGCCACCGCCGTCTCCGGCAGGGCGGCCGTGTCGGGAGTCCCGTAGGCGTGGAGCCTGTCTACAGGCGCCAGATAAATATTCTGCCCGATCTCCAGGGAAAGGGGAGGGATATTTTCAATATCCTTGCGGGGACGCTCAATCTCCTTTACTTTGATCTCGATCTGAGGCTCCACCCCGGAGGGGTTCCGCAGGTCATCAGGGAGCGTAACAGTACCGGTGAAGATCTGGCTCTCCTCCGCCTTTTCCGGGTCATATCCCGTAAGGTCCCAGACAACGGGAAGGTCCTCCCAGGTCCAGTCTGTCAGCTTGGCCTTTACCGTTTGGGGAAGCTCCAAAGCCTCCGCCGCCGTTCCGAAATCCGGTTTAAGCTCGACCTTTTCAAATTCGGAAATAGTTCCGTAGGCCACCGGCATGGAAACCTTGACGGGAACCGCGCTGTAGGAATCCTTTCCTCCATTTCCCAGTTCCCCGTACAAATTGGAGCCCCAGACCCAGACCGTTCCGTCATCCTGCAAAGCGGCAAAGCTATAATCGGTAGCCGCCACCTTCACAATGTTGGAAAGGCCGGGAACCGCAGTCATAGAGGCATTGCCGGCCCATTCGCTGACCGTCCCGTGTCCGGCCTGCCCATAGCTGTTTCCGCCGGAGACCCACACCTTTCCATGGGAATCCAGGACTATCTCTCCGCTGCGGCCGCATTCGATCTGCACGATCTCAGAGGTCCGGCTTCCAACCACTCTCCGGGTATAGGTCCGCCCGGAGGACGAGATCTGCGCTCTTTTTTGGGTGGTGTTGATGCAGTTATCCGTTGTCAGAAGGACGCCGTTGTCCCCCGCGCCCACGATATCCTTATAGGAATCCTTGGGCCCCATGACGCTGCTGCCTTCCACCAGGGAGACAGGCTCGTAGACCCGGGCCGTTGTTCCGGCCGAGTCTGTATTCTTGGAAAGCTCTCCCCAGGCCTGCACATCTCCCGACTCCAGCAAAACAAGGGCAAGGGAGCTGCCCGCCGCCACCGCCTTGGCGCCCTGGAACTCCGTAAGCTCCTGGCCGGAGGCGTTATAATTCCACGTTCCGGTCTTGTAGCCCAGATCATTTCCGAACCGCCACACCTTGCCATCCAGCATCTGATACAGGGCAAAGGAGCTGCCCGCCGCGATATCCTTGATGGGTCCCATAAAGACCCGGTAGGGCGACGTTACATAAGAGCCGGGATTCATAGGGTTCTGGATCTGCTTACAATCATTCTCCCCCCATCCATAGGCTTCTCCGCTGGGAGAGACCAGAAAGACCGTATTGCTGCCGCCGCACAGGTGCGCCGGATCGCCGGCCTCGTTAAACATAAACTCCTTTTCATACTTATAACCGGATCTTACCGGGGTCTTGCTGTTGGTTCGGGTCCCATCGCACAGCTGTCCGCTGCCCCCCTGTCCCCAACTCAAGATCTCCCCGTTGTCGGCCAATACATTATAGTGGGAACTTCCCCCAAAAATGTCGATGACCTTTCCATTCCGGGCGGAATAGCCCACCGGGGCGGAAGCTTCCGTTTCCTCTTCGGATGCGAGAGTATAAGTATGACCATAAAGGTTCAAAACATTTCCCTGATCGGTAAAGCCCACCATGGCTTTCGTCTTGTCCGCGCTTTCCTTCAGCGCTTCCTTCAGTTCAGAGACCTGGACCCCGGCGGAAAGAGCAAGGGCCGCCGCCCCGGAAACATGAGCTGCCGCCATGGATGTGCCGGAAAGAGTTCCGTAGGCGTTCCCAGGCTTTGTGCTCTCTACCTCATCCCCCCAGGCGGCAATGTCAACACTCGTCCCATAGGAAGAAAAGTAACTTAACCGGCCATCCCTTCCCACAGAGGCAACGCTGATGACATTATCCAGCCCAAAACATGCCGGGTATACCGGCGTCTGGGACATGTCTCTGCCGTCGTTGCCCGCAGCCGTCACAAAAAAGAGGGGAGACGCCTCCATCGCCTTTTCCAGCAGAGGACTATATTCCTCTGTCGTCCAGCTACAATTGGCAAGCATGGCTCCTTGATCCTCCGCATACCGGATCCCCTCGATCACCGTGCTGACGTAAGCTACGCCGTACTCCGATATCTGTACGGGCATGATCCTGGCCCCCGGCGCCACAGAGGCAATGATCCCCGCGATATGGGTCCCGTGAGCCTGCCCAAAGGTGGCGCCGTCAGCGGCGGTATTGGCGCTGTCGTGGTAAACATCCCAACCATCCGTCAGGTGACCCTGAAGATCCTTATGGAAAATGTCTACCCCATTATCCAGCAGAGCGATCAAGACTCCCTCTCCGCCGTCCGCCTCCCGCGCCGCGGTAGGCATTTCCTCCAAACCAGGAGTATTTGGCACGGCGTTTTCCTCCGCCACACTGTCAGCGCTGGCGAAGCTCAACCTGGAATCGGGGTATATCTCAAGTTCCTGATCCTGAAGCATACTGATAAAGTCATCCGGTATGACCTGCTCCTCCAACTCAATCACAAAGAATCCTTCCAGCGCCTCACAGTTGGTTTGCAGAGGACGGCTGGAAATACAAAGCTTTCCGCCAAGCATATCACCTGCCGCCACAGCCTTTGCCCCCCGGACAAGAAAACGGTCCGTCCGGCTGCTCTCTCGCCGCACATCCTCCGCGGTAAGCGGCGCTTCCGTAATTGCCGCTATCTCTTCCTCCACACCACCGCTGCCCGCCGCCAATGTGCATGGGCCACACTGCACCGTCGCGGCCAAAACCGCCCATGCCAGAAATCCACATAGGACCCGCTTCATTTTTTTCATTTTCCATACCTCTTTTCTTTTTAGTTGCCTGCTGACCCATCCGTTTTTTTCCAGCTTTTCCCTCATATCTACTATATCCGGCGGCTCTGCACTTTTGTGACAGTTTTTCTAAAAATATTAAATTGACGGCGAAAGCTCCCCCTTCCGGTGGATAATATCCGCCCCTACGATCAAGATAAACGAACCGGGCCGCCGTCCAAAGAAGGACGGCGGCCCGGTTCGTTTATCAGTTTTGCTTTTCATATTCCTTCAACGTCTTCAGAAGGGTCTCCCGTTCGTTGGGAAGCGCCCCGTCCAGGACCCGCTCCAGGAGGGCAGTCAGGACTTTTCCCACCTCCGGTCCGGGGGAAAACCCCAAGGCCAGGGCGTCTTTGCCGTTTACGGCCAGTTCCTTCAGGGAGAGACACTGTCCCTCCGCCGCCAGCGTCTCCGCCAGAGCCCGGAGACCCTCGCACCGCTCCAGGTGCTTTTGGGACTTATCCCGGTCCTGTGCCAGAGCGTCTGCCCGCTTGACCTCCAAAAGCTGAAAAAAGGTCTCTCTCCCCAGTCTGCTCAGCCACCGGCGGACCACACGGGGATCCTCCGGCAGGTCGATATCGTGGTATTTTACCAGGGTGACCACTTGACGGCGGACCTGATTTTCAAATTTCAGCCTTCGGAGCATCTCATCGGCCATCTCTGATCCCACCTGCGGGTGAGCGTAAAAGTGGTCGATCCCCGCCTCATCGGTTACCCTGCACCGGGGCTTTCCCACATCGTGCAGGAGCATGGTGAGCCGGAGGGTAAGTTCCGGCGGAGCCGCCTCTACCGCGTGAAGAGTATGTTCCCAGCCGTTCCAGCAGTGCCAGAGATGATTTTGCTCCATGGTGAAAAGGGGCTCCAGTTCCGGCCAGAACTGCCACAGTACATCGGGAAATTCCCGCAGGATCTCTCCCGCCGCCTGTCCCACCATTAGTTTACATAATTCTATATGGATCCGCTCCGCCGCCACATGCTCCAGCATGGCCCGGCAGGCGTGGATGGCATTTGCCGTCTTCTCCTCCAGCGTGTATCCCAACACGGCGCCAAACCGAAGGCCCCGCAGGATCCGTAGGCCATCCTCCTGAAAGCGCCTGACCGGCTCCCCCACGCAGCGGATCCGTCCCTCCCGGATATCTTTCTCCCCGTCAAAGGGATCATACAATCCGCCTGTCAGATCCATGGCAATGGCATTCATGGTAAAATCCCTCCGGGAAAGGTCCTCCCGCAGGTCTGAGACAAACCGGACCCGATCCGGCCTCCTGCCGTCGGAATAAGGCCCGTCACTGCGATAGGTCGTGACCTCATAGGCCTCCTCCCCGTCCAGGACGGTAATCGTACCATGTTTCAGCCCGGTCTTTACAACACGCTGCTCTCTAAAGCAAGCCTCTGTCTCCTCCGGGAGAGCAGAGGTACAGATATCCCAGTCCTGGGGCGGGACTCCCCGCAGAAGATCCCGCACGCAGCCTCCCACCAAATGGGCTTCATATCCGGCGGCGGTCAGCGTTTTCAGGACCCGCTCCGCCCCGGGCGGTATGGTAACGTTCATAGCCGCCCTCACCCTCCCAAAACCCCGGAAAGGGCGTTTGCCAGCGGTACGTACAGAATAGGAAGAAAGATGGCGGGGAGCATATTGCCCACCCGCAGCCTCTCCCTGGGAAGGTCCAGCAAATTGAGGCCAATGCCCACGATGATGGCCCCTCCCACCGCGCTCATCTCCACAATGACGGGACCGGGAAGGTAGGGCCCCACCACTCCGGCCAGAAGGGTGATCCCCCCCTGGTAAAAAAGGATGGGGACCGCCGAAAAGGCCACCCCGATCCCCATGGCGGCGGCAAAGGTAACGGCCCCCACCCCGTCCAGTACACTTTTGGATATGATAATGCTATAGTCGCCGTAAAGCCCTGCGGCAATGGAGCCGTTGATGGACATGGCTCCCACGCAGTAGACCACCGTGGCGGTGACAAAACCCTCCACAAAGCGGTTTTCCCCACTTTCCCCTTTGATGAGCCGTCTCTTCAGCATCTCCCCCAGCCCGTCCATCCGCTTTTCGATATCGATCCACTCTCCCAGCAGGGTCCCCAGTACCATGCAGAGGATGACACACAGGGTATCCGCCGTACCCAGCAAAGAGGAAAAACCGATCCCCAGTGTGCATAGGCCCAGGCATTTCATCAGAGCGGAGCCTATACGGGGCGAGAAACGGCCCTTCAGCAAAAGCCCCAGGGCGCTGCCCAGCAGGACGGCAGCCATATTGACAAAAACGGCAAACATGGGGACCACCTCGGGAAAATCGGATTTTGGTCCATTCTACCTCTGTTTGATGAAAAAGTCAAAGTCTGAAGCTCCTTCTCCCCCTCTTTTGAATTTTATGTAAACCGCTATGACGGCGGACCCAGCATTTTTTTATTTCACCTCATATGGGACAGCCCCTTTCTCATAGGCTTTTCCTATGAGAGGGGGGCTCTTTTTGCATACTATGTCCGCTCTGCGCAGCACCATGCTTTTGACTGCTGTGAGCCTTTTTTCCCAGGGGGTAGGCTTTATTTACCGGGTCTGCCTTTCCCGTATGGTGGGTGCGGAGGTCATGGGCCTATACCAGCTGGTCCTGCCCGTCTCCGCCGTGCTGATGTCCCTTACCGCAGTAGGCTTTACAGCGGCTTGCTCCAACCTGTCCGCCCGGTACCGGGCCACCGGTGATGACAAAGCCGCCCGCCAGACTCTGAGGACCTGCCTGTGGGGCTTTCTGACCGCCTTTGGCGTGGTAGCGCTGGTGACCGTCCCCCTCTCCGACGCCATCTCCGTCCATTTGCTGGGAGACGCCCGGTCCCGGCTGGGGCTTCTTTTGCTGCTGCCCTGCGTTCTTCTCACCGGGATCGAAAACATTCATAAACACGCCTTCTATGGTTCCGGCAATGTGCGACCCCCAGCTTTTACGGAGATCTGCGAACAGGTGATCCGCGCGGGGGCTGTGCTGGGACTTTTATGGTGGCTTTTGCCCCAAAGTCCGGAGCGCACGGTGGGAGTGATCGTCTGCGGCATGATCCTGTGCGAGGTCTTCTCCGCCGTCACCCTGGCCCTTCTTTTCCACCGGTCCATGGGACAGCGGCACGCCGGGGAGGGCGTCCCCCGGCGGGACCTTGTAAAAAAGGTCCTCCACATCTCCATCCCCATCGGTCTGACCTCCCTGTTGGGAAATCTGATGGGGGCCGCCACCGCCGTCATCATCCCCCAATGCCTGGTACGGGCAGGCCAAAACGTAAGTTCCGCCATGAGTGCTTTTGGGATCCTGTGCGGTATGACCCTGCCCCTTCTCACCCTGCCCACCGCCTTTATTTCCGCCATGGGACTGGTCCTGCTGCCCAGAATGGCCCAGTCCGCCGCCCTGGGCCGGTGGGAGCGCTGCCGCCGGCAGGTGGACAGGGCCGTCACCGCCGCCACCTTTTTTCTCTTCCCCTCCGCCGCCCTTCTGGCCGTACTGGCTCCGAGCCTGGGACGACTTCTCTTTCAGGAAGAGGCGGTAGGCCGCTTTGCTCTGCCCCTGGCCGCAGCGGTAGCCCTCTCATGCCTGGAATCGGTCTTTGCCATATCTCTGAACGCTTTGGGAAAACAGACTCTCACCGCCTGCCACAGCCTCATCTGCGGAGCGGTGCAGTTTCTCCTCACCTGGCAGCGGATGACCATTCCCGGCGTGGGGCTCCGGGGTTATGTGGAGGCGCTGCTGGTCAGCACGGTGCTGGGAGTCCTCCTTCACTGGAACGCCCTCCAGCACGCCATTTCCGTTAAGCCCCGTCTCTTTCCCTGGCTGGTAGGTCCCGGACTGTCCGCCCTTCTTTCAGGGCTGTGCGCCCGGCTTCTTTTTTCTGTGCTTCTCCCCTCAGACCTGGGGGAGGGCACGGCATGCCTTTTCTGCCTTTTTTTCGGTGTTCTTGTCTATCTCTGCGCCATGGCGGCCCAGGGGCTGCTTCATGGCTCTGGAAAAGCTATTCCTCCTTCTCCTGTATGATTCCCACAAATGCTCTTATCCCTTTTTCCGTTTCCCCCTTGCATTCTGCACGAAGATTATGGTATAATTTGTTATCATTGCAACAAATTAAAATACCACGGTCCAGATATAATACCTATACAATTTAAAAGAACAAGGGAGTGTCGTGTATGAAACTGAAGGGGATCGGTGCGGCGGAGGGGATCGCTGTCGCGAGATTATGGCATATGGAGACAGTGGATCTGTCAGTAGAGCATCTCACTGACCGTGACCCGGAAAAGGAGAGCGTCCGCTTTGCCGACGCCCAGCACCGGGCCACCGACGAACTCACCGCTCTCTATGAGGACACCTTAAAAAAGGATGCCGACGCGGCCATGATCTTTGATATCCACCGAATGATGCTGGAAGATCTTGACTTTTGTGAGGGGGTTTCCGGTCTGGTGGCCTCCGGCTGCAACGCCGAGTGGGCCGTCAAACAGACCGGGGACATGCTCCACGACATGTTTCAGGCGATCGACGATGAGACTATGCGGGCCCGAGCCGCCGACGTTCAGGACGTATCGGGCCGGCTTATCCGTATCCTCAAGGGCTTGGATGACGCCCCTCCCATGCCCAAAGA
>ERZ777305.2950-NODE-2950-length-12796-cov-17.437956_pt1 | contig 12796 bp, 11 predicted proteins | sample MGYA00374965_ERZ777305 | MGnify/ENA primary metagenome ERZ777305 (study PRJEB29328, sample SAMD00013331) | mouse gut metagenome | study: EMG produced TPA metagenomics assembly of the Metagenome analysis of fecal microbiota from mouse which was promoted...
ACTCCCATAAATCAAGGTTTTAGCAATAAAAAACAGGTAGTATTTGACACTACCACATAAAAATGGGGAGAAAGGTATATGAAACTTATAAATAGCTGGCGGTTTGCCGTAAAATGTATGAAATTATCTTATAATCTGAAAATAAATATACTCTGCATGGGGTTTCTATTTATAATGGCCCTGGTGTATGAAGTGTTTTATGTCACAGCAGGCCTGGGGGCGTTCTTACTGTTGATAATAGCCACGTATCCCGCACAGCTTATCTATTCTGTGTGTAGTTCCGAGTTGGTGCAGTCCTCTCCGTACAGAAGATCCCTGATGACGTCCCTGCCTACAGTTCTGACACTGTGCAGCGGAATGGCCGTGTATCTGGTGATCATATGTGCCGAGGCGGTGCGGGCATATGTGGCACCTGAGAAGGCAGGCCACGGTTCCCGCACAGTACTGCTTTGTGGGATCATGCTGATGTTGCTGAATATGTATATGGGTTTGGCTTACAAATACTTTGTGTTGTCTTGGGTAATCCTGGCAGTCAGCATGATGGGTTATTATTATTTGTCCGGTTTGATCGGCAAGGGTACAGCGCTGTCGCAGAACTTATTTAATATCCCCATGCCCATATCCGTGATTTTGGGTCTGTGTTTCGCGCTGGCAGGAAATGCGCTGCAATATGGGCTATCCATGCTGGTATACAAAAAGTCCATGTCCCGGTTTGCCATATTCGGTCTGCTGCGGCAGCGGGCGTAGGCTAACAATAAGAGCATCGGTTATACCGTTATTATTACAACAGACAGCAGACCGGGGAGGGTGTAGGGTTATGGAAAGTCCTAAAATAGAGCTTTTTGACAGAACCAGAGAGAACGTGGAAATATATTTTTATAAGACTCAGAATGAGGAGATCCGCAGGATGCTCCCGTCTGCCATCACAACATTGGAGCAGGCTATGGCAGCATATGACAAGGCAATTCTTCCCGGTTCTTCCAGCATGGGCAGGAGTATATATTTTGAAGGGCAGTACATCGGCGACGTGTGGTGTTACGGTATCAACAAAAGCGACGTCCCCAATGCCATGCTTAGTTACTGTATGATTCATTATTTTCTGGAGGGAAATGTAGTTTATACTTATGGACCAAGCTGTACGGCAACCTACTTTTTTGCTCTCCTTTTTGTCATGATCACAGTGTTTCAGGTGGGCATAAAGGGGAGGGATATGAATCCCAGGAGAAGAAAAGCGATCCTTATGTGGATGTGCATCTGGATCATTGCCGCCGTAACCCAGTTTTTGAACGCGAATCTGTTGCTGGTGGGCTTTGCCTCTGTGCTGGGTATGATCATTCTGTTTTTTGAGCTGGAAAATCCGGAGGCCAATCTGGACAGGGAGACCGGCGCGTATAATGCCCATGCGCTGGGAGAGTATACAAAACAGCTATATGAGAGACAACAGAGATTCAGCGCCATATTGATGGCCTTTAAAGACAAAGCCAACCTTGAAAATGACGGCAGCTCCGAGCAGATGGACAAAGTGCTGAAAAATGTAGCCTGCCACGGGGATAAGATCAAGGAGGTCAAAGTTTTCAAGACGCTGGAGCGTGAGCTGGTATTCATCACGGATGATGAGAGATACATGTGGACGGTATATCAGGATATCAGGGAGTATGCGGACGGCTTGGGTATATCCCCGTATTTTGTCATATTGCCGGACTCTTTGGCGCTTGGTAATGTGGAGGAGCTTTTCCTGATGCTGCGGCACTTCAGAGTCGGAAAGAGAAGGAATCCTGCAGAAGATCAAATTATTCTGGATGAGAAGAAAATACAGCACTATAAAGACAGAGAAAAGATGGAGACTGTGATTCGCGCCGCCATAGAGGAAAACAGGATCGAGGTTTTCTATCAGCCTATTTATTCCACAAAACAGCACAAGTTTGTGTCTGCCGAGGCGTTGGCCCGTATTCGGAATCAGGACGGCAGTATTATGCCGCCGGGCAGATTCATCCCTGTGGCGGAGAGAAACGGTCTTATTTCCCGGATCGGAGAGAGCGTGTTTGAGAAGACCTGCGCTTTTATCAAGGAAAACAGGCTGCGGGAGCAATACGGCATCGAGTATGTGGAAGTCAATCTCTCTGTGAGACAGTGCGAGGACCCAAAGCTGGCGGAAAACTACATCGGTATTATGGAGAGATATCAGATAGATCCATCCTGTATCAGTCTGGAGATCACGGAGTCCGCCGCCATACGGATCAAAGATACTCTTCTGGAAAATATGCGGGTGCTGATGGATTATGGGGTAAAGTTCGCTCTGGACGATTTTGGCAACGGGGAGAGTAACCTCAATTACATAGTGGATATGCCGGTATCCATCGTAAAATTTGACCGGGACATGAGTCAGGCGTATTTTGCCAACCAGAAGGCGAGATTTGTCATGGAGGCCGCCATGCATATGATCCATGACATGAAATTGGAGATCGTATCGGAAGGTATTGAGACCCAGGAACAGGCCCAGGCCATAGAGGCGTTGGGAATAGAGTACATACAGGGATATTATTTCTCCAAGCCGTTGCCGGGGGAAGAGTTTTTGCAGCTTACTGTCAGGGAGAGGCGGCAGACAGCCACGTGAGAGAGGATTTACCATTTTATTTTCCGTTTATATGGAGTGATTGATATAGGAGATTTGGGGATGTAGCGTTTGCCACATCCCGTTTCTTATTTTTGCGGGCAATGTGCCAGGTACACTTGCAAAGTAAGTTTCCCAACAGTTGATTTTATATACAAAAATATCGTGACGGCCGATTGAACTACGTCTTTTTTTCCTGCTATAATACTTAATGTAAACATGTTTGCAAGAACACCGATCAGCGCAATACTACAGGCAGGTATGCTGAGACATAAAGGGGTATAAAAATGAACAAACTGAATATATCAGATAACATAGTCCGCCTTCGGCATGATAGAAGACTGACACAGGAAGAACTGGCAGACTTTATGGGTGTCACCAAGGCATCCGTATCCAAGTGGGAAAAAGGGATCAACACACCGGATATTATGCTGCTTCCCAGGTTAGCCGCTTTTTTTGATGTCACGGTGGACGAGCTGATTGGATATGAGGCTCATCTTTCCGGTGAGCAAATCCGGTGTCAGTATGCGAAGTTGTCCCAGGATTTTGCAACTCTTCTCTTTGAGGACGCTCTTGAGAAGACCAGAGCGCTTGCCCATAAATACTATGCCTGTTATCCGTTGCTGCTCCAGCTCGGCATCCTGATCTGGAATCACCATATGCTGGCGAAAACGGAAGAGGAGAGCAGATCGCTCCTTCAGGAGGCGGTGGGATGGTGTGACCGGATAACGGAAAATTGCAGTGATGTAGGTATTTGCAGCGATGCGGTGGTTTTGAGAGCAGGATTATATCTTCGGCTGGGGAGGGCGGCGGAAACGATCGATATGCTGGAGCCTTATGCTGATCCCAGCCGCCTTACAGGACAAAACAGTACCTTGCTGTTGCAGGCATACCAGTTGGCCGGAGACACGGAAAAGGCCAGAAGTTATGCTCAGATAAAACAGTATCTGGATCTGTTGGATTTGATCGGTGACGCGGTGTTGGCGTTGGCTCTAAATGAATATGATATGGCCAGGTGTGAGGAAACGATCCGGCGTATTACAGGAATCATGGAGCTGTATGATCTGGAGACGCTTCATCCGAATGTAGCCGCTCAGTTCCTATTTCAGTCATCAATTGTATACGCCGTAAACGGAAGAGAAGAAAAAGCCATGGAGACTCTTCATTGTCTTGAAAAATGTGTGAACAGATTATTAGAGACAGAGCAGATCACGCTCCACGGAGACGGGTACTTTGATCGGTTGGATGAATGGATCGACCGCTTGCCTCTGGGAAGTATGGCTCTCAGGGATAAAAGCTTTATCCGGCAGAGTTTGCGGGAATCTCTGTCACATCCGGCCTTTGACGGCATAAAGGAAAAGGATAGTTTTCAGCGTCTTGTCTGTAGATTGACGGAAGGAGTTTAGTATGTTAAAGATTGAACATTTAACCAAGCATTATAGGGGGAGCAGTAAAGGGGTCACCAATCTGAGCTTGCATATAGCGCCGGGGGATATATATGCTTTTATCGGACATAACGGCGCTGGCAAGACTACCACATTAAAATGTGTGGCGGGCATTCAGGACTTCGATGCCGGAACCGTACAGATCTGCGGATACGATATACGGAAAAACCCCCTTGGATGTAAGCGACAATTTGCCTATATTCCTGACAATCCCGATCTATACGAGTATCTGACCGGTATCCAGTACCTGAACTTTATTGCCGATATATTCGGCGTTAATGCCCGGGAACGGGAAGAGAGGATCAAAAAGTACGGAGACGGGTTTGAGATCACAGCCTCTTTGGGGGATCTGATCTCCACCTATTCCCACGGTATGAAACAAAAGCTGGCGCTGCTCTCCGCTTTGGTGCATCAGCCAAAGCTTTTGATTCTGGACGAACCCTTTGTAGGGCTTGACCCGAAGGCGGCGGTTATCTTAAAAACTATTATGCACAGTATCTGCGCGGAGGGCGGCGCAATATTTTTTTCCACTCATGTACTGGACGTTGCGGAAAAACTGTGCAACAAAGTGGCGATCATAAAGGACGGAACCCTGGTGACGTCCGGGGATATGGAGGAGGTCGTAAAACAGGGACAGTCCCTGGAATCTATTTTTATGGAGGTGGCAGGGCATGCTGACACAGATTAGGATACTGACAAAGCTGGAGCTATGCAACTTGTATGGGCTGAACGTGTTGCGGTTTTCAAAGGATAAAAAGTCCAAACAGAAAAATATGGGCCTGATGGCGCTCTGGATCATATTGCTGGTCATACTAATCTGTTATGTAGGCGGTCTGTCCTATGGACTAATCTACCTGGGGTTAGAAGATGCCGTTCCCGCGTATCTCATTACCGTTTCGGGCCTGCTGATCTTTTTTTTCGGTATGCTCAAAGCGGGGAATATCATCTTCCAGAGGGAAGGATACGATATCCTGTGCGCGCTGCCGCTGCGGACGGGGGCAATAGCTGTCAGCCGCCTGCTGAAAATGTATGTGGAAGATCTGCTGATGGCGCTGGCAGTGCTGTTGCCCGGAATTGGGGTATACATCTGGAATATCCGTCCGGGCACGGGTTTTTATCTGACAGTGTTGCTGGGGACATGGATCATCCCGCTGATTCCCATGGCGGCCTCTATTCTAATGGGTACGCTGATCACCGGCATTTCTTCCCGTATGCGGCACAAAAGTCTGCTATCGGCAGGACTGTCCATCCTGGCAGTGTTGGGTATTCTGTACGGCTCCTCCCGGCTGTGGGCGGTGGAAGGCGATATAAATCCCGAAATGCTGAAAGATTTGTCTGCATCTATTATGGCGCTGCTGGAAAAGGTATATCCGCCGGCAGTATGGCTTGGTATGGCTATGATCCGCGGGGATATTCCGGGAGCATTGGTGTGCGTGAGCCTGTCTCTGGCAGTATTTGGGGCAGTGGCGGCAACGGTGGCTTTTTCCTTCCAAAAGATCAGCCAGAGCCTGCAGGGCAATTTTGCAAAACACGATTACCGGATGGGAAAACTTAAAGCGGATTCCCTCCTGCGCTCCCTGTGCAAACGAGAGCTGCGGCGGTACTTTTCTTCAAGTATCTATGTGACCAATACTATTATTGGGCCCGTTATGGGATGTGTTTTGTCAGCAGCGCTGCTGTTTTCGGGAACGGACTTTATGGAGGGTCTTTTGCCTTTGCCCATTGACATGGATAGTATTGTTCCGTTTTTGATTTCAGGCGTATTCTGTATGATGACTACCACGGCCACCTCGATCTCCATGGAGGGTAAAAACTGGTGGATTCTCAAAAGTCTGCCACTTACAACAAAAAATATCCTGGACGGGAAGATCCTAATGAATCTGCTGCTCCTTTTGCCATTTTATCTTTTGTCGGAGCTGTTTCTTATTGTTGCCCTTAAGCCGGGAGCCGGGGAGCTTTTGTGGCTGTTGCTTATTCCTGCCGTGATCATTCTGTTTTCTTGTGTGTACGGCATTGCGGTCAATCTGCGTTTCCCTGTACTGGTGTGGGAAAGCGAAGTGCGAATAGTCAAACAGAGCGCATCGGCCATGTTAGGGGGAATGGGCGGATTTATTCTGGCAATCCTATGCGCGGTGGCTGTGGGGGCAGTCCCCGGAGAATACGCCGCCTATCTGAAAGCCGGAATCTGTGCTGTGATCATGGCCACAACGGCGGTTTTATACCGGTCAAACAATCGCTTTGACATATGCGGAAAAGTCCTTTCTCACCGCTGAAGAACGGGAGAGCCTCCTCTTGAATATTTTTTTATCATAAATCCCTCATCTGCATTATAGCTGCATTCCGGAAAAGCATTTCTGATTGGGCATAAAGGCTCCGGTATTTTACAGACGAAATAATCCTCGAACAACCGCTGTGACCTTCCATATGAAAAAACCGAAGTGCACCTCCCAAGGTAAAAAGGCGGTGGGATTAAACCGCAGGTTGATTTTTAATAACAGTTCTTAAAGCAACATATGTTGCAAATGCCGTTTAAGCGGTCTAAACTATAGGTACAGCGCTGAAACTATGCAGGAGGGAAACACATTATGATTGATATGGAAAAGGTTGGAAGAAAGATTGCGTCTCTGCGAAAAGAACGGGGATACACGGGGGAGCAACTTGCGGAGCGGCTACAGGTGAGTCCTCAGGCTGTGTCCAAATGGGAAAACGCCAAGTGCCTGCCGGAGACGTCCATCCTTCCCGATTTGGCGGAGGCGCTGGACTGTAGCATTGACAATTTGTTGTACCCGCGGGAACTCTTTATCCTCGAAGCGGTCTATACGGACGGGGAGACGCATATTCCGGTAACACATTTTATCAATAATCTGGTGCGGGACAATGCGCTCAATATCTATGTAAACGCGCCCTTTACCGGCGTCTGTCTTGAAAGCGACAGGGTAAAGGTCTTGACGGTAAAATATCAGACGTCAAGAGGAATTTTTTATACATTTGCGCCGCAAAATGAAAAGCTTGTTTTGGATAAGGATAGCACATACTTTGGAGGTGACACGGACTTTCAGGTGATCGGCGCGTATTACGGAAACGAGAAGGGGCATTCCTCCGTCATGCGCAAGATGGAACATTATGAATACTTCAAATGGGACAGCATAGCGGTGAACCATGAAAATTTCCCCAGCAATACCGCCAGTGGCGATACGGAATATTTGACACTGATCTATTTAAACAACCAGGGGATTCATACCGTTAGCTGTGCGGAGGGCCAGGAGATTTATTACACGGATCACCGCACAAACCTGACGCCAGGGGACCGTTCAAAATGTATTCTGGAAAATGTGGAAAAACTATCCTGGGGAAAAGGAATGGACTGCCCTTGGGCGGGCGCTCTATATGTGGCTCTCAAATATATGGGAGAGGCATATACCTATGATCAGATCATGGGTATGAGCGGCGCATGTTATCGGGTATGCTTTACCCCGGTGTGGGATTGGAGCTGTACCGACGCCCTTGTAGCCTATGACTATGCTGCGCCCTTATACAAAAATCTGGGCTATTCCTTCCGTTTTGCAGAGAGAGTGGAAAAGCAGGATAGAAAAAAGGAGCGCCTTGCGATCATGGAGGATATTCGGAACGGCAGACCTGTGCTGGCCATCAATCTGCGGGTGGCGCCGGAATGGGGCGTTATCACAGGATATACCGAAAACGGTGACAAGTTCCTATGCCGCACCTATTTTGACAAAGAGACTTTCTCTGCCATGGAGCGGGAAGACGCCCAAAGCGCTAAGGAGCGGCGGATCATCTGCCAGGATAACAAGGGATATCTGTTCAGCGATTTCTGGCCTTTTCTCATCGCGCATTTCGGTGATAAAGGGGAGGCGCCTTCGCCCCTTTCCATCCTGAGCACATCCCTCAGGGTGCTGACAGAGTCCTTCTATGCCCCGCCCAGAGACTGCTACTGCCAGGGCAAAGACGCCTATGAGACATGGATGGAAAGCCTTTCCCGGGACTCGGATTTTCAGCCGGAATTCGACAGGGACAATGTAAGCAGGAGATTGGACGTCAACGACAGTATGCTGCTTAACCTTGAGGACGCGCGGCGGGCGGCGGCCTCCTACCTGCGGGGGAATCTACAGCTGGTCTGTGGTGAGAGCCGGGAACATCTGGAAAAAATAGCGGATAATTGTCAGACCGTCTGTGATCAGGTGTCCGCCTTTCGGAATAAAGTGAACCATTCCTCTTCCCCTGTGCTCTGGGATGACGGTACTTCCGGGACTGGCGTATCCACGCCAAAGCTGCGCAGAGAACAGATAGCGCTGCTTGAAAATGCCCTTAAGTTGGACGAAGAGAATTGCCGGTTGGCAAAGAGAATCCTGGAAAAGCCGGAGATAACAAACGTATAACGGAATCCATACACCCGATTCCGAACGCCATGCCGAAATGGGGACGGAGTATAAGAAAGCGCTTTTACGGCATAAATAAAACAAGGTTCAGATCAATTCTAAAAGGAGGAATTCTCATGTTAAAAGTAGGAACAAAGGCTCCGGCATTCACACTGCCGGACCAGAACGGGACCGTGCATACGCTGGAGCAGTACCGGGGCAACAAAGTGATCCTGTATTTTTATCCCAAGGACAACACGCCCGGCTGTACCAAACAGGCCTGCAGCTTTGGACAGCTGTACCCGCAGTTTCGGGAACAGGGCGCGGTGGTGCTGGGAGTGAGCAGGGACAGCGTGTCTTCCCACAAGAAGTTTGAGGAGAAATACAATCTGCCGTTCACATTATTGTCCGACCCCGAATTGTCCTGCATCCAGGCCTACGATGTATGGCAGGAAAAAATAAACTGCGGGAAGGCCAGCATGGGCGTAGTGCGCACCACCTACCTAATTGATGAGGAGGGCATTATCGTCAAAGCTCTGGGCAATGTCAAGGCGGCTGAGAACCCGGCCCAGATGTTGGAGGAAATACGGAAGTAAGGACACTCATTTCTCCCGGCCAACGGTAATATATGTGCAGGTCACATGCTATAAATAGCAGCTTACCGCGATTTTGTTGCGGTGGGCTGCTTTTTTGAGAGACCGCGTAGTTTTCTATTTTGATGATATATGGTATACTGGCAATAGGCATGGCCGTCATTTTGAACAGGAGACGTTACAATAATTACAATAAGCGAGGAAATATCCATGATCTTATCAGACAAAACTATGTTAAAGATGCTGGAGGAAAAGGCTCTTGTCATCTCTCCCCTGGAGGAAAGCCAGATACAGCCCGCCAGTGTGGACGTACGGCTGGGGAATACCTTCGGCATCGTGGAGGACACCCCCACGGGCGTCATCACGCTGGACAGTGAAGTCCGGTACAAGACTATTGAGACGGACACCTATATCCTGTTGCCGGGACAGTTTGTGCTGGCTACCACGATGGAATATTTTGAGCTGCCGGACAATATCACTGCCTTTGTGGAAGGGCGCAGTTCTCTGGGCAGGATGGGCCTGTTTATCCAGAATGCGGGCTGGGTGGACCCCGGTTTCAGAGGGGAGATCACTCTGGAACTGTTCAATGCCAACCGCTGCGCTATAGAGCTGAAATCCGGAAGAAGAGTGGGACAGCTGGTATTTGCCCGGATGGACAACCCCGCGCTGCATCCCTATCAGGGCAAATACCAGGGACAGAGAGGGGCCACCGGCTCCAAGGTTTATCTGGACCCTGAAAACCTGCCCGGGGATTTATGACCTTTGGGGTAACACCTTCTCGGGCAAGAGGGCATGATGGGCAAGCTGTAATCAAGATGCTACGGTACAAAAAAGCCTGAGAGCGGTTGGGCGGTACCGGCGGCAGACCGTCTGAAAGCCGGGGATGCCTCAGATACCGTAGGAGTCCCGCAGATCGCTGGATATGTGGTCCAGATCGGGGTAAACCGCGCTCTCGGTGATACCGAACACCCGCAGGCTGTCTATAAAGTACTTTTTCCTGTCTGCGGGAATGATGATCTTGTACAACATATCCTCGCCACAGATCTCCTCCAGCCGCTGCAAAGAATTGTGCACGGTAAAATTGGAATGCTGGGAATACATCCGCAGATCGTTCTCCGTGGAACTGCAGGCCAGGATGCGGTCCACCAGCTCAGGATTGTGGTGATTGTGCTTAAAGGCAGGCAGCAGCATCTCCTGGGTGGTATCCGCGTCAATGGGATAGATGCAGCGGCCAAAGCCCTCCTTTTCATTGAGCAGATCGGGAGCCAGCACCCATACCCCGGCATCGATCTCAGGGGTGGAGCGGTAAGTCTCCGTGGCGAAAAAGGCGGCGATAAGAGGCGACTCGCTCCAGTCCAGCATCCTGGTGGGCAGACCGTAATGCTGCATAAGGGATACCCATGCGGCATAATTGTGTTTTCGGGGCGGATTGTCCAGTATCTGCCGGGCCCGGATATAGAAATCGTTGGTAATATACCGTTCCACTTCCAGACGCCTCTTACTGCGCTGGATGGAGGGGATCAAAGTCAGGGCGGCATTTTCCTCGCCCCGGTACCACAGCCGGGAGCCGTGTTTTGCATATAAGCCGTTCATAAACTGCAACAGTTCGTCGATGGTGCGAATCTCCTGGATGATCATGGCATTTTCCTTTTCTGTCTTTTCTATAGATTATTGACCATATTATAAGGGTTTTCCACATAAAAGTCAAAATAGTCTGCGACATGGTTTAATTCTCTGCGGAATCAGTTGCTTGTGCAATATGTATACCTGTGTTAGAATGAAAGCGGGAGGTGCGGTATGAAAAAGGTTTTATCTATTACAGCTACCGTTGCGGGAGCGGCTTACCTGGCAGCAGGCATTGCGCTTTTGCTGGTTTTCCAGGACAGCATTAAGCTTGCCATGGGCTATGGGGAGGGTTACGGGATAGAACTGACCAATGTATATCCCATACAGAATGTGCTGGATCTGGCATTGGTGGGAGTTCCCTGTGTAGTGCTGGGTATCTTGTCCATGTCGGAAAGTATGCAAAACAGTCAGAGACTGGACTTACTCTTTGTGGTATATAGCGGCGTAATGCTGACTGTAGGCGGATTGCTCAACCGTATAGGCGCATTTTTCAACAATTACTTTACCAGCAGGATGGAGGGCGCGGAGGGCCTGGTAAATATGAGCATCATCAGCGGCGTCTTTGGCTGGATCGATTTCCTGGCAAAGTTGTCTCTGGTGCTGCTGTTGCTGCGGGGCGCACTCAGCCTGGGAGAAAATGCAAAAAAAGTTGAGCAGACCTAAATAATTTACATGCGTAATCCGATAAAGAATACAGAGACTGCAAATTTTGCCAAAAGGAGTTGGCAACAGGGAGGAAGGGAAAGGGATTTCTTATGAAAGTAAACAATGTCAGTATTTTTATGGGGGAGGATACTCAGAGCGGTCGCAGGCAGTTGCTCGGTCTGAGCCAGGAACAGGGCAACACAGCTTCTTTTTTTGCGGGTTCGTTAAATAACAATATAGATCCCATTGCCCAGAAAAAACAACAGGCGCAGAAACAGGCCTTAAAGGTGGTGTCGGACGCTTTTGCCGCAGACCGTAAGCTGGATACGGAGGTTGCACTGCGGGAGGCGAAGATAAAGGAACTCCGGGCCGAAAATCTGGAGGCAAAACGGGCGCTGAACGATCTGGAAATCCAGAAACAGGAGATCGGTAAGGTTTATGGGCTGGATGAGGAAGGTCTTTCCGATGAGGACTGGAAGATTTTGAATGCGGGCAGTGAAGATCCCGATAAGCTCACGGATGAGGAAAAAGTACGTTTTCAGGAGTTGAAAGATCAGGGCCTAATGGAATATTATGGCCGATGCAAGGATATTGACGATCTGGCGGCCCCCTATAAACAGATTATTGATGATAATACGAATGAGATCAAGAGTTACAGCGCAGCCAATAAGGCGGTACAAAGTGGCCGTTTGGATCTGCGCAGAAATCCCATGATCAGGGCTCAGGAAGAGGCAGAGGCTATTATGGACGCCGCCCGCGAAGAGGTCATCGGAATGATCAAGGACGAGGGCATGGACCACGTGGACGAAGAGATGCAGGACAAAGTGGAACAGGCCCAGGAAAACAAAGAAAAGAAAGAGGAAGAGGAAGAAAAGCTGGAGGCGGTCCGGGAGGAAAAAGCCCAGATACAGAGCCGGGCCGAGGCAGCCCGGGAGAAAGCCAAACAGAACGAGGAACGCGCCGAGGAGTTGCTGGATGCTCTGCCTGCGGAAGAGATGATACTGATGAAGGACGGAAGAGCCGACTTCCAGCAGGAACTCAAGGATATTATGAACCGGATGAAACTGATGGCCGAAGATCTGAAAGGCGCGGCCGTGGACGCGACGCTGTAAATGCGATATTCCGGGCAGCGAACCTAAGAGGCCGGAAAGCATCAAGATACATAATATATAAAAGTCCCCGCTGACGCATGTCAGCGGGGACAATTTTAATTGTACCTGTAAAACTGTCAATTACCTGTCATTGCCGGGTCGTTACCGGAGACAGTGCCGGTATTGTCAGTTTCCGGAACCCCCGCATTGCCGCCGGAAACAGTGGGAATGTTATCGGTTCCCTCATCCGGTTCAGGGCTGTCAGGAACCGGTGTCAGATGTTTGCCATCCTCGCTATCTGCTTGGTTTGCTATGGACATCTTTGCAATTCTGGTGGTATCCTTTTTTGCAACTGTGATATCGGTAATCGTAGCGGTCACATTGTTGTTCATCCACCACATCTGAACCT
>ERZ777305.2951-NODE-2951-length-12795-cov-6.853689_pt1 | contig 12795 bp, 10 predicted proteins | sample MGYA00374965_ERZ777305 | MGnify/ENA primary metagenome ERZ777305 (study PRJEB29328, sample SAMD00013331) | mouse gut metagenome | study: EMG produced TPA metagenomics assembly of the Metagenome analysis of fecal microbiota from mouse which was promoted...
AATACGGTGCTGGTAATTACAAGGCGACCAACGGTCGGTTGTACAAGGTAAGCACCTCGGGTACGGGAACCCCGCTAGCCTGGTACCCCGCCCCGGGCCACCGCTATTCGCTCTCGGGCGATCCGGTGAACGTCGGCACCTACGGGTTCAGCTACTCGTCGTCGGTGAGCGGCAGCAACGGGGTGTACTTGAGTTTCAGCGTGACGTACCTCCATCCCAGCGACGCGTACCACCGCTGCCACGGTCTTCAGTTGCGTTGCCTCTCGGAATAAACGCACCCACAGGGTGTTTTACTGGCCGCCTCGGCCTTAATTGGCAGCCTCTACTCTGAAGCTACCCAGCAAGGACAGCCTCTTTCCCGGGCCAAGGGAAACCGAACCGCAATAAATACGATTATGGATAAAATACGAGTGGGGATTACCCACGGCGACTTCAACGGCATCAGTTACGAAATCATCATCAAATCGTTGCTCGATCCCCGGATTTTTGACCTCTGCACCCCGGTGGTGTACGGGTCGGCCAAGGTGGCCGGGTACTACAAAACGATGATGCCCGATGCCGAAAACTTCACCTTCAACATCATCACCGACCCGGAGCAGGCCAATCCCAAACGGGCCAATATGATCGTCTGTGTGGACGAAAACGTGAAAGTCGAGCCTGGACAGCCGACGGTCGTCAGCGGACAATATGCCATTGCGTCGCTCAATGCCGCCGTGCGGGATTTGAAAGCGGGGAAACTCGACGTGTTGGTGACCTGTCCGATCAACAAGAAGAACACCACCGGCGACGATTTCGGCTTCATCGGACATACCGAATATCTCGCGGCGGAGTTCGGCGATGCCGAACCGCTGATGTTCATGGTGAGCGATACGTTGAAAGTGGGGCTCGTCACGATGCACATCCCGCTGGCCCGGGTGCCGGAGGCGGTGACGACGGAGGCGGTGCTGGCACATATCCGTGCGCTCAAGCGGTCATTGGAGCGCGATTTCAATATCGTCGGGCCGAAAATCGCCGTACTGGGGCTCAATCCCCATGCCGGAGACGACGGGCTGCTCGGGGCGGAGGAACAGGAGATTATCATTCCGGCGATTCAGTCGGCGAAATATGAAAATATCCTCGCTTTCGGGCCTTTTGCTGCCGACGGATTTTTCGGTAGCGGAGCTTATCGGAAGTTCGATGCCGTGCTGGCGATGTATCACGACCAGGGGCTGGCGCCGTTCAAGGCATTGACTTTTGCCGACGGGGTGAACTTTACGGCGGGGCTTTCGGTGGTGCGGACATCGCCGGCGCATGGCGTCGGGTTCGACATCGCCGGGAAGATGGTGGCCGATGCCGCACCGATGCGGGCGGCGATTTATCGGGCGATCGACATCTTCCGCAACCGGCAGGTGTTCGACGAGGCGGCTGCCGACCCGTTGCAGCATTTTTCGAAGAACGACCGAAACGATCGGGAACGGGGCCGGGATTCGGAACGAAGCGGCGGAAATGGTGCTGCTGCGCGGCGGAACAAGCGGGAGGCCGATGTAGCGGATATGTTGGGTGAGGTTTCGGAAGTGGCAGCTGTGGCGGATACGGAAGCGGCTCTTGCAGAGGAGGAGCCGGCTGCTATTACGGAATAGTGCTGAGCGGGCAGTAGATTCGTGGAAATGCGTGAGCATTTCCCGTCTTTGGGACGTGCGACCGAAGTTGAGTCTTGCGGAGCTTGAGGTGTAGCGTGAGAGTAACGGGTTGGGTCGACCCAGTCAATTGCCCACCGCGGGGCCCCACAGGGGCTTTTACTAGGGTTATCACTGCCTTATTTAAACGGGGCCCGGCCGGCCCGAGGCCAGTTCTATCCGGGGCAAAGCTCGACCGTCGCCCGCCCGCCTAAAAGGGTATATTCTGTGGGTTGGCATCCAGCCAACCCACGAGAATTGCCGCGGGCGACGGTTGGAAATGCCGCGCGCGACAGCTGGAGAAGGAAATCATTCAAACGCGCATCACGCGTTTGAATAAGATTTCCGCCAGCGCGCGGGAAAACCGGATAGAGGTTGCTATTTCGGAGTGCCCGAAGGCACCGGCGGAGCGATAGCAGAGCCGCAGTGAAGCGGACACGGGGCCGAGAGCGAGTAGCGCGATTCCTGCGGAATCGCCGGGCTTGCGTGCTGGGCCTACGGTCCACCCGGGGAGCGCGCAGCCCGAACCCGACAGACGGCTTGGCCAAACTGTTGCGGTTCGCAAAACCGCCGGCCTCGTCGCCCAGGCGCGAAGCGCCTCGGGGGGGGATGGGCGACGGCCGAACGGGGTGTAGAATCGGGCGGAACTGTTGGTTGTAAATTGGTGAAGTATTGGGCTGCGGATTGGGCTGAGCTCTTGCGACCCTTTGGGTCGCGCAGTCCGCCGCCTCGGCAGGCGGAGGGCTGCAACTCGTCGGCGCTCGTTGCGCTCTCCGCTGGCGGCGAACTGTGACTAAGAGCGAGTAGCGCGATTCCGGGAGGAATCGCCGGGCATGCGGCGGGGCATCTTCGATGCCCGGGCCCGACGCCGCAGCCCGAACACGACGGATTTTTGCGTTGCTCTTGCGACCCTTTGGGTCGCGCGGGCCGAAGCCTCCTCCCGCGGAGGCCCGCAACTTCCGTTGCTTTTGGGCCCCGCAGGCTTCAACCCGCTTTGTAAGCGAATTGCGTGGCTGGGGCGTCCGGTCCGGGCGACTTTTCGAGCCGGTGCCGCTCGGCACTCGAAGGCTGGTCGTGTCTACCCTAAAAGAATCGCCAGGGGATTTTCAAGGGGGATGTGAGTCCCCCTTGAATGTGCTCTTTGCCTACTTTCTACCACATAGTAGAAAGTAGGGGCCCCCGCGGCCAATGCGTTCGTGTTACGGCGCGGAGCCTTTATTATTTTCCCGAGACCGACAGCCGTCCGACGCTTGTCGGATAAACGAGCTTGTTCCGCGCGCCTTTGGGAAATCTTGTTCAAAGCGCAAGTCGCTTTGAACGATTTCCCTCCTAAGGCGTGGCGCGCGGGCTTGTTAATGCGTTTTTGAGTCGCCCGCGGCAATTCTCGTGGGTTGGCTGGGTGCCAACCCACAGAATATGCCTTCTTAGGCGGGCGGGCGACTGTCGAGCTTCGAACCGGACGGAACAGCCCTTCGCGGGCGGCGTCCGGGTGACCCCGGCGGGACGGAGCGAAACTACGTTTCGCTGCGGCTGTGTCAGCCCAATAGGGTAGAGGCTGCCTGTTAGGGTAGACCCGGCCATTTGTGAGTGCGACACGCACCGTTTATTCCGAGAGGCAACGCAACTGAAGACCGTAGCCACGGTGGCCCGCACCGACGGGAGTGAGGTACTGCGCGTTGAAGCCCAAGAACACGCTGCCAGTCCCGCTGCCAGCGAACGACCAACTGTACCCGAGGTTGCCGACGTGCATCAGATCGCCTAACCGCCCATTATCGCCAGCGTCGCGGAAGCCCGGGGCGGGGCATCCTTTTTGCTAAGAGTTATCGTATGCTCGCCTCGGTCGGCGAAAATCCGGGACGTCCGCGGACGAACAGAATGGATAGATAGAATATTATGCCAACAAGGATCGCATTTTACGGGGCACAGCCGTATGACCGGGAGTCGTTCGACCGTGCGAATGAAATCTATGGATTTGAAATCAGCTATTATAAAGGGCATTTGACAGCCGAAAGCGCTGTGCTGGCCAAAGGGGCCGGAGCGGTATGTATTTTCGTGAACGACACCGCCGATGCCGGGACGATTCGGGCCTTGAAAGAACAGGGAGTACCGTTGATCGCCCTGCGGTGTGCCGGGTTCAATAACGTCGATCTCGAAGCCGCCCTGCGCGAAGGGATTCGGGTGGTGCGGGTACCCGCCTATTCGCCGCATGCCGTGGCCGAACACGCTGTGGCGCTGATGCTTTCGCTCAATCGGAAAATCCACCGCGCCTATTGGCGGACGCGGGACGGAAATTTCGCCCTCCACGGATTGATGGGATTCGACATGTACGGCAAAACCGCCGGGATTGTCGGTACGGGAAAGATCGCGCGGATATTGATCCGGATTCTGCGCGGGTTCGGGATGGAGGTCGTCGGCTACGACCCCTTTCCGGACGAAACGTTTGCCGGAGAGGTGGGGATGAGGTACGTGTCGCTCGACGAGCTCTACCGGCAGGCGGATGTCATTTCGTTGCACTGTCCGCTGACCGAACAGACCCGCTATCTGATCGATGACCGGGCCATCGGACGGATGAAACCGGGCGTGATGCTTATCAATACGGGCCGTGGCGGGCTGATCGATACCCAGGCGCTGATCGAGGGGCTCAAACAGAAGCGGATCGGGGCGGCAGGGCTCGATGTGTATGAAGAGGAGGGAGATTACTTCTATGAGGACAAGTCGGACAAGATCATCGACGACGACGTGCTGGCCCGGCTGCTGTCGTTCAACAACGTGATCGTGACCTCGCATCAGGGATTTTTTACGGAAGAGGCTCTGGCCAATATCGCGCACACGACGCTCTCCAATATCCGGGATTTCGAGACGGGGAATCGGTTGGTGAATGAGGTGGTGATCGAAGGGCGGTAAGGGGATGGGCTGGGACGGAAGTATCGGTAGATCAGATTTAACCATGCGGTTGCATATTTCGCCGTGTCCGAACGACACGTTTATTTTTCATGCCCTGATCCACGGATTGGTGGATACCGAGGGGCTCGGTTTCGACGTACGGTTCGACGATATCGAGGCCTTGAACCGTGCGGCGATCGAACGCGACGGCGAGGAGGATATCGTCAAAATCAGCTATGCGGCGCTGCCGGAGGCCGTGGGGGCGTTTCGGTTGCTCGACAGCGGGAGTGCGCTGGGGCATGGAAACGGGCCGCTGCTGGTGAGTCGCCGGCTGATCGGGGCGGAGGAGTGGAGCGACGTGCGGGTCGGGATTCCGGGCGAGCGGACGACGGCCAACCGGCTCCTGTCGCTGCTTTTCCCGGAGGCGATTCATAAACGGGCCATGCTCTTTTCCGAAATCGCGCCGGCGGTGGCGGCGGGGGCACTGGAGGCCGGGGTCTTGATTCACGAAGGACGCTTTACCTATGCGGCGCAGGGGTTGCGGCTGGTGGCCGATTTGGGCGAGCTGTGGGAACGGCGCACGGGGTTGCCGATTCCGTTGGGGGGAATTGTGATTCACCGGCGCCACGGGGCTGAGGTGGCGGAGCGGGTCGGGCGGGTGATTCGGCGGAGCATCGAGTATGCGCAGGCGCATCCGGAGGCGTCGGCGGAGTTTGTCCGAACCCACGCGCAGGAGCTGGAGGCGGAGGTGAGGCAAAAGCATATCTCTTATTTCGTGAATGATTATTCGCTGTCGTTGGGTGCTGCGGGGCTGGAGGCGGTGTTGCGCTTGACGGCTCTTGATCGTTCGGTGTTGCTGTGAATTTTGGACTTATTGTTTTTGAGTAGGACGGAACTGCCGCTTTCTTGTAAGAAAGCGGCGCAAAGAACTTTCATGATAGCTACGCTACTCCTTAGGCTCCGCAATCCTCAATCTTCGTGATTACTTTTGGGTCGGGGCTCTTCGGGCGCGTTAGGGTAATTCCCGCATTAGCGCGCCCGGAAGAATCCCCGGCCCAAAGAAAAGACCAAGATTTGGGTCGCCGGCAGCTTTAGGATGCGCAAGCATCCGTCTGAAGTTTTTTTGGTTCTTTTTGTTCACAAAAAGAACAGTACCCTCCAGCACAAAGCAAAGTGTACAAAAAAACATGAATCAGACAGAAGAGAATCCGTTCGGGAGTTATCGGCAAACCGTAGGCGTAGTCGGCGTGCCCTTGTTTTGTGCCCTTTTGGCTATTTTGCTCGCCAGCGTACAGCCCGAGGAGGGCGGATTCCCGTTGTGGGCGTGGTATCTGCTCGGGACAGCCGTTGTGACAGGCGCGGCTTGGGGAGTAGGGCGACTCGCTTTGAAACGCCAGGTGGCGCGCGGAAACCCGCATTGCACGACCCGACGGAAACGGAGACACCTGCTTCTGGTGTTTGTCAGTTCCGTGATCGGCGTAATCGGCGTTTTCGGATTGGGGATTAGCGTGTTGGGCGGTTGGATTCGCATCACGTTCGCGATTTTGGTACCGGCGATGGCCGCCTCCGTCGTGCTGACGCTCGCCGGAGCCGCACTGCTTTGGCACCTGCTGAGACGGTAGGAAACTACCGTCGTTTCAGTCGGCGGAACAGCAGGCCGATGCCCCATGCCGCGACTGCCGACAGCGCCAGACCGATGCCGAATTTCAGCGTTCCCGTGCCCGCCGTCGGTTTGCGTTCCTCTTTGTGAACCGATTCCGCTTGTTCGGCGAGCGTCTCCGTTTCCGCGACCGATACCCGGAGGTCGGTTCGGTCGCTCGATTCCGTGTTTTGCCGCTCCTGTCGAGCCTCCTTGCGCGACTGGCGCCATACGGCCCGCACCGGCGGAAGCCCCGTCGAGTCGTTCGGCGGTTGTTGGGTGTCGTAGACGATCAGTTCCGTCTCCGTCTCGCTGTCGATCGTCGTCCGAAGTTCCAGCCGGGCCGCCGATTCATTCAGCAGGAGGCTGTCCAGAACCGTGTGGGCGACTTTACTGTTCTCGATTCGAACCGTGCTGCCAGTCGACCGTTTCGGCAACGAGCAGCTCCCGAGAGACAGGGCAGCTGTCAGCCATAGCACAAGAAGGTATCTTCTCGATCGCTTTTCGGAATTTATCCACATCTTTACGCAGTGATTTAAGCTCTTTTTCAAGCGGTTTAACAATATTTTCCATCAGGATGTCGCTCGCTTTGCGAACGTTGTCCAGTTCGTGGCTTTTGACGGCCGCCAGTTTGTCCTGCATCTCGGCACGCAGTTGTCCGATCTCGATCCGGTACTTTTGGCGGAGTATCCGGCTGTTTATCCAGGCGCTCAGCGGCCCCGAAACGGCCGCCACGAGTGTCGATACGATCAGGGTGGTTATCTCTTCGCTCATTTTTGTTCGTTTTTGTCATACGGGTTTTTGTCGACTGGGGAGGGGAGCGGTTCGACGGGACAAATGTGCGGCATTTCGTTTCGGTGGACAAACGGCGGGTAATCCCTTCTCTCGTTTTTCGGGGGGCATAAAAAATCGGCGCGGATTCCTAAGTGTGGAATCCGCGCCGAAGCTCTCCGGGAAGAGGATATGTCGCCATTACGGCCGTTCGAGCTGTTCGATCTGTTCGAGCAAAAGCTGTGCATAAACGGCCGAGTGGTAGTGCTCCGTCACCCGTTCCCGACCCGCTCGGCCCAATTCGTCGACCCGTTCCGGATCGCTGAGCAACTCCTTTAACCGTTTCGTCAGCTCGTCCGCCGCCCCCGGCGTATAGACCGCTCCGCAGGAGCCGTGTCCGACGATCTCCGGCAGTCCCGCCAAATTCGGCACCACGACCGGCGCCCCGTAGTACATTGCTTCGATGACCGACAGCGGGAAACCTTCGTACCACCGACTGGTCACCGCTACGGCTGCCGCTCCGGTGTAGAGGTCGGCCAGTGCTTCGCGTCCCAGGCGGCCCAACAGCTGCATATTGTCGGGTATCGGCGGCAGCTCGTATCCTTCGGCAGTTTCGCCCGCTACCAGAAACGATACGTCGGGCAGCCGTCGCGCCGCTTCGATCAGGAGGTCGATCCCCTTTTCCCGGCTGAGCCGTCCGGCGTAGGCGACATAGTGCCTGCCTGCCTTTCTGGCCTCGGCCGACGGCTCGGGCATCAGGGCCGGGTCGATGCAATTCGGCACCACGGCGAACCGCTCCGCCGGAATGCCGGTATAACGGCTCAATAAGGTGCGTTGGAATTCCGATAGGGCCAGAAAACGGTCGACATTCTCGGCGAAGTAGCCTCGCGTGCGGCTCCACCACCCGCGCAGGGCGTAACCGAAACTCCCGCTCCACGACCCTTCGCATCGGTGCGAGAGACAGTTCCATTCTCGCCCCCGGTTCGTGCCGCACCGTTCGCAAATCTCGCCGCCGGTATAGAAAAGTCCGGTGGGACAGACCAGCCGGTAGTTGTGCAGGGTCATCAGCACCCGGACGCCTCCTCGTCTCAGAACCGGCAATACGGCGGCCGAAATCACCGGAAAAAGATTGTGCACGATGGCCGCATCGGGCCTTTCGCGTTCGACGATCCGCCGCACGTCGCGCACCGCGCGCCGGTTATAGAGCGCTGAAAAGAGCGATGCGAAGCGCCCGAACCGCCACCGTCGGATCTCGTCGTACGACCGCTCGTACATCACTACGGTATGGCCGTTGCGTTCCAGCAGTTGCCGCTGGAGCTGCACGACGGTCTCTTCGCCGCCCGCCCGGCTGTACCGGTTATGGATCAATAAAATTTTCATCTCATTTACGTCGTGTGGCGCCTGTTCGTGCGCGTCTTCCGTTTATTCCGAGAGGCAACGCAACTGAATACCGAGGCCGCAGGTCTCCTGGCTGTTCGGAGCAAACCCCGTCGACCCCGCACTCAAACCGAACCCTCTGAGGTAGTTCGTGGCGACAGTCACGGAAGAGGACCAGCTGAATCCGTAGTTACCGGCATGGTTCACCGCGCCATCGTTGCCGCGGAAGCCCGGGGCGGGGATTTCCGGCCGTTTCTACGAAAAAGTGGCCCTCCGACCGAAAAAGCGGCGTATCTTTGTAGCAAAGATAGAATGAAAATCTGTTGTCTGTTCAATATCGCCCCCCGGTACCGGGCGGGTATCTACCGGCGGATGGACGGGGATCCGGCCGTGGAGTACGATTTTGTCGCCGGCGAGGAGTCCACCGGCGGGATCGCTCTGATGGATTTGCGGGAACTGAAGGGTTTTCGGGGATACCTGCACAACATCTACCGCCGCGGCGGAAAACTCGTCTGGCAGCGCGGCGCCATCCGGAAGGCCTTCGCGAAACGATACGACGCCTATATCCTGACCGGTAATCCGGGGATTCGATCCAACTGGGTGATCGCTTTGATCGCCAGATTGTTGGGAAGGCCGGTCTACCTTTGGACGCACGGGTTGTACGGAGATGAAAAGGGGTTGAAACGGTGGAAGAATCTGACCTATCTGCGTCTGGCGGGGCATCTGCTGCTGTACGGCGAGCGCGCCCGGCGGCTGTTGCTCGACGAGGGGTTTCCGGCCGGACGGATGACCGTGATATACAACTCGTTGGACTACGAGCAGCAATGCACCCTCCGCAACCGGATCGGCGACCGGGGCTTCATCCGGAACTATTTCGGGAATGACCTCCCTCTGCTGGTCTTTGTCGGCCGGCTGACCGCAGTCAAACGGTTGGATTTGCTGTTCGATGCGATGGCTCGGCTCGAACGGGAGGGAACGCCCTGCAATCTGGTGCTGCTCGGCGACGGCCCCCAGCGCGACCGACTCGTCGCGCTGGCCGAAGCGGACGGATTGACCGATCGGGTCTGGTTCTATGGGGAGACCTATGACGAACATCTGATCGGGACGTTTCTCTACCACAGCGCGGCTTGCGTCAGTCCGGGGAATGCGGGTCTGACGGCCATCCATGCCCTGACATTCGGCACGCCGGTGGTGACGCACGGCACGGCTGAACATCAGATGCCTGAGTTCGAGGCGATTCGGCCGGGCGTGACCGGGGCACTGTTCGACGAGGGGAACGCCGACTCGCTGGCCGGGGCGATTCGTCCGTGGCTGGCGGCGACCGAAGCGGAACGGGCGGTCACGCGCGAAGCATGCTATGCCGTCATCGAACAGAAATTCAATCCGGAGCGTCAGATGGAGGTTTTGCGGTCGGTTTTCGGCTGCGAGGAGAGGTAATTGGTACGCTATTTGACGACTCTATCGCGGAATAATAGCCCCATGTTATGGAAAATCAAAAGGAAAATATTGAAAATCACGAGCTTGAAAATAATGCACTGGACGATACGGCGCCCGAGCCTACGATCGACACTGACACGCTGACACCGGATCAGGAGATACAGGATGTCGAAGCGGCGGCTGAAAACGACAAAATGGCAGATGCGGCGGCGGAGTGGCAGGATAAATATATCCGGCTGGCAGCCGAATTCGACAATTTCCGCAAACGGACGCTCAAGGAGAAGATGGACCTCATTGCGAACGGGGGCGAGGATGTCATCAAGGCGATTATTCCGGTGGTCGACGATTTCGAACGGGCCATTGCGGCACTCGACGGGAAGGAGCACGTGGCGGCGGAGTGCGAGGGGGTGCGGCTGATCTATCAGAAGTTCATGGATATTCTCAAATCCAAGGGGGTGACACCGATTGATGCGCTGGGTAAACCGCTGGACGTGGATTTTCACGATGCGGTGGCCAAGGTGCCGGTCGGGGAGGAGGACAAAAAGGGAACGGTGATCGATGTGGTTCAAACGGGCTACATGTTGAAGGACAAGGTGTTGCGCTTTGCAAAAGTGGTGGTCGGCGAATGATCGTAACTTGTAACCATTCGATTATCCGTCTTTGCCCAGGAGGGTACTGTTCTCTTTGTGAACAAAGAGAACCAGAAAAACTTTAGAGGATGCTTGCGCATCCTAAAGCTGCCGGCGGCCCAACTCTCGGACTCTTCTTTGGGCCGGGAGTTGTAGCGCGCAATAAGGTTTAGCTCGCATTAGCGCGCTACAATCCCGACCCAAAAGCAATCTCGAAGATTGAGGACTGCGGAGCGTAAGGAGTAGCGTAGCTAACTAAAAGTTCTTTGCGCCGCTTTCTTACAAGAAAGCGGCAGTTCCCTGCGGGTAGACACAGAAAATGAATATTTATAAATAAAGATAATGGCAGGAAAGAGGGATTATTACGAAGTGCTCGGTGTGAGTCGCGACGCATCGGCCGAAGAGATAAAGAAAGCCTACCGCAAGGCAGCGATTCAGTTTCACCCCGACAAGAACCCCGGCGACAAGAACGCCGAAGAGAAGTTCAAGGAGGCTGCCGAAGCGTATGACGTGCTGAGCAATCCGGACAAGAAGGCCCGTTACGACCAGTTCGGTCATGCCGGGATGGGCGGAGCAGCCGGCGGCGGAGCCAGTGGATTCGGCGGGTTCGGCGAATACGGCGGCGGCTTTACGATGGAGGATATTTTCTCGCGTTTCGGCGATATTTTCGGCGGCGGGCGCTTTGGAGGCTTTAGTTCCGGTTCAGCGGGCGGCTATGGCGGTGCGCGGGTCAATCGGGGGAGCGACCTGCGGATCAAAGTCAAACTGACGTTGGCCGAAATCGTCAAGGGGACGACCAAAAAGCTGAAAATTAAGAAGAACATCGCCTGCGATCAGTGCGGCGGGACGGGGGCGAAGGACAGCAATTCGTATACGACGTGTGCGACGTGCGGCGGTTCGGGGCATGTGACGCAGGTGGTCAATACCTTCTTCGGTCAGACCCAGACGACGGCGACCTGTCCGACGTGCGACGGGACGGGAAAGACCATTACGGCGCCGTGTCCGAAGTGTCACGGGACGGGAACGGTGAAAGGCGAGGAGATTGTCGAAATCAACATTCCGGCAGGCGTGGGCGAAGGGATGCAGCTTTCGGTTTCCGGCAAGGGGAATGCTGCCCGGAACGGCGGGATCAATGGCGATCTGTTGGTGGTGATCGAAGAGGAGCCGCATCCGGAACTCAAACGGGAGGGGAACGACCTGATTTACAATCTGCAGCTGAACGTGGCGGATGCTGTTTTGGGTGCCTCGGTGGAGATTCCGACGGTGGACGGCAAGGCCCGGATCAAGATCGAACCGGGAACGGTGGCCGGCCGGGTGCTTCGGCTGCGGGGCAAGGGGATTCCCGATATCAACGGGCGTGGAACGGGCGATTTGCTGGCAGTCGTGGACATCCATATCCCGGCACACGTTTCGCCGGCGGAGAAAGAGGCATTGGAAAAACTCCGTACGTCGGAAAACTTTAAGCCGAATACGGTCAATAGCGGAGCTAAGGGACGGAATATTTTCGACCGGATGCGGAGCTATTTTCTGTCGTGACGTGTAGGGCTGTGTATGATGTACAAAGGTCGCCCCCTTTTGGTATCACCAAAAGGGGGCGACCTTTTTTGAGTATGGGTGTGGCTGAAACTTGAGTCCTGCGGAGCCTGAGGCGCGCGGTCAAAGAGTGGGGTAGAGGCTGCCGCAGCGATGCGTAAGCATCGCCCGTCCACGGGACGTGGGGCCTGGCCGGCCTGAGGCCAGTCGAAGCTCGGCGCGCGAACAGAGAACGGTGCGAAGATTTGGGTTGACACAGCCATCTGCCCACCGCGGGCACGCGGGGCCCGGCCGGCCCGAGGCCATAAGATTTCCTCCAGCGCGCGGGGAAAACGGGTAGAGTCGGTCTATTTCGGAGTGCCCGGAGGCACCGGCGGAGCGAAAGCGGAGCCGCAGTGAGGCGGACACGGGGCTGAGAATTGGGCGAAGTTTTTGCGGTTCGTAGAACCGCGCGGGCCGAAGCCTCCCGCAGCGGAGGCCCGCAACTTCCGTTGCTTTTGGGCCCCGCAGGCTTCACCCCACTTTGTAAACGAAAAGTTGGCCGGGATTACCGGCCCGCGCGCCCCTGACGGGGCGCAAAATCTTTGAAGTACTTCAGTTCTAAGCCCGGGTTCGAAGTTCCCAATCAAGCGAGTCTTCCGTTTATTCCGAGAGGCAACGCAACTGAAAACCGAGGGCACGGTGGTTCGAGTAGCTGGGATTGAGATCCGTCACGCTGAGACTCAAGTATACCCCGTTGAAACTATTGACTGTAGAAGACCAGCTGAATCCAGTGTTGCCGACGTTGGTCATTACGCCATTGATTCTGTCGCGGGCGCCCGGGGCGGGGTTGCTTTGTCCGCGCGCCATGGGAAATCCAGTCAAAACTCGC
>ERZ777305.2952-NODE-2952-length-12788-cov-3.081992_pt1 | contig 12788 bp, 12 predicted proteins | sample MGYA00374965_ERZ777305 | MGnify/ENA primary metagenome ERZ777305 (study PRJEB29328, sample SAMD00013331) | mouse gut metagenome | study: EMG produced TPA metagenomics assembly of the Metagenome analysis of fecal microbiota from mouse which was promoted...
CGTGCCAAGGGGAACAAGTGCCTATATATCTCCAAAAGTTTTTTAGAAAAGCTCCAAGAATCCTATGAAAATATCCTGAGTGAAAAGGGGATTTTATATCGAATGAATCGCTCTATCCAAGTGGAAGGAGCGTTCGGAGTGCTAAAAAATGATTATGAATTCCCAAGATTTCTGTTGCGAGGAAAAACCAAAGTAAAACTGGAGATTCTTTTACTGTGTATGGGATATAACCTCAATATCTGGTTGCGAGCTTCCCAAGTTTCCGCCACATGATCACTGAACATAATATAATGAACTGCCGGGAAAATATCAATGAGTATAAAAAAACGGATCCGGTTAGTATTAATACGGGACGTGGCGATTTACAGACATTATTATAATAGAGGCAATTTGATGTGAATTCTTTTAGAATACGTTATATAATGCCTTTCTTTAATTTTACTGTGTGAGAAGATGCTTGGAATTATATTTAACGCAGAATAACACGCTTGCTATTATAATGATGGATATGTTGGATGGTACGGCATATCTTTTTAATAAGAAAACGGATTTGGATAACTGACACTGACAGGAAAAATTAAAGTTGGAAGAACACCATCATGTGCTAAAATAAGAAGCCGAAAAATTCGGTTGTGAAAAAAATGATTAGAGGGTATAATATAAATACTCGTTTAATTGGAATATAAGAAGATGCTACTGCCAGTATATTATATTAATAAAAGATATTTTTATATATGGAAATATAAGTGGCAATATAAGTGGCAATAGGAGGAAGGTATATATGGATATTAACGATGAAATTCAAAAGTATCGTCAAGAGATAAAATCTGAAAGAATGGATATGTCTTTTGGAGAAATAATCAATATGTATAAAGATAGGGAAATAATAATATCTCCAGAATATCAAAGGGCATTCAGATGGGATGAGCAGAGGCAGTCTGATTTTATTGAATCAATATTATTGGGAATTCCTTTTCCCTCAATATTTGTGGCAACTAATCCAGATGGTAAATGGGAATTAATTGACGGTCTTCAAAGAGTTTCCACGGTTTTGGCATTTTTTAATGAACTTAAAGATGAAAATGGAGATCCATATCCTAAAAATGGGCTAGAATTAGTTGAGGGGAGTTTAATAAAGGGGCTAAAAGGCATTACTATAGATACTCTGCCATTAGAGTATAAACTTCAAATAAAACGTACACCATGTAGAGTGGAAATAATCCTTAAAGAAAGTGAATTCAAAATGCGGTATGAACTTTTTAAGAGATTAAATACAGGTGGAGAAGGTTTGTCAAGACAAGAAATACGAAATTGTATTTTTAGAGGTTTGGATAGTAGATATAGTAATTTTGTGGCAGAGTTATCTAATAATGAGATTTTTAGAGAAATAGTAAATATTAGTACATTAAATGAAGAGATGATGTATTATGAAGAATTAGTGTTGAGATACTTGACTTTGAAGAACCAAGGAACTAGATATGCTCAAGCTAATATACAGGATTATATGGACGATTATTTAGAAAGCCAGTGTAGGGAGTTTAATGAAAGTATAGTTAATAGTGATAGACAACTGTTTGAAAATATTATGAATGTTCTTAAAGGGTTAAAAGAGAAATATATTTTTAAGCTTGGAAGAAGATATTTTACGACAAGTATGTATGATGCAATAATGTTAAGCTTATCAGAAGAAAGTGCAAATCTATCACAAATAAATAATGATGAATTAGGAAAAAGAATTGCGGAGTTAAAGGAAAGAAAAGAATTTACAAGATATGTTGGTTCAGCTAGCAGTAATCCTACGAGCATAACAAATAAAGTTAAAATTGCAAAACAGATTTTGTTAGGAATATCGGAGGCATAAAAATGCATCCACTTACTAATGAAATAATAGCTAGTAGAGAATGGCGTATGAGAGAACTGGAAGATTTGAAAAAAGTTGGAATTTTAGCGTTGAATACTTATCCACAAAAAGTTAAAGATCAATATTATAGAATGTGTATTCCATACATATATGCTCATTGGGAAGGCTTTATTGTTGAAAGTTTTAAGCAACTTATCTCGTTTTTAAATGATTTGCATTTGGATAAAAAATTAGTTCGTAATGAATTGTATGCATTTTCTTTACAAGACATATTAAAGCCCCTTGCAGGTAAGCAAAGTTTTGAGCAAACCTGCCAGTTCGCTCAAAAGTTTACAGAAAACTATGATAGAGCATTGTATATAGATCCAGCATTGCTTACTGCTAAATCTAATTTGAATTATAAACAGTTGGTTGTAATTTTGGGAAAATTTGGAATGGAGAATTGTTTGACAAAGTATCAAGGAGAAATCAATCAATTGGTTAATCAAAGAAATAGAATAGCACATGGTGAAAATGGGATAACTGTGGAGTATGCGATCATTTCGGATAAGATTAGCATGTTACAAGAAATTTTTGACCTTATGATTTTGAAATTTGAAGAGTATTTATCTGAAAGGATGTATTTGAAATAAATGCCATTAATTAGTTTGTAAAACAGAGTGGAAATATGTTGACACAGAGAAGCAATAAATTAGAATACAAGACATACTGATAGAGTATATGATTAAAGCATGTGATTGCAATCGGTAGGAGGTATGGCTATGCCACAGTCAATGAAAAGCGTGATAGAACAGTATATTGCAGAAATCAAAAAGATATATGGTACGCATTTACGCAAGATAATTTTGTATGGCTCTTATGCCAGAGGCGATTTCAAAGCAGACTCAGACATAGATATTATGATATTGCTTGATATGTCTGATATGGACTTAAAGGTGTACAGCCAGCAGCTTTCCTATATGACCTTTGATTTTAATCTGGATAATGACTTGGATATAAAGCCTATTGCCAAGAGTGAGGATCATTTTAGAAAATGGATAGTTAATTATCCGTTTTATGCAAATATTAATAAAGAAGGAGTGGTTTTATATGGAGCGGCCTAAAGAAGATATTGGAACGAGAAAAGACCTTGTGCTCTATCGGCTCCAGACCGCTAAAACTGATTTGAAATCAGCAAGAATACTATTGGCGGCAGAGGAATATAAGGGAGCAAATAATCGAGCTTACTATGCTATTTTTCATGCAATCAATGCGGTTCATGCGTCGAGCGGAAAATCTTATAAACGCCATAAAGATGCTATCGCAAATTTTAATAAGGACTATGATAAAAATGAGATTTTTCCCAGAGAGATAGGGAGAAAAATCGGTGAGGCTGAAGAAATTCGTCATGCGAGTGACTATGATGATTTCTATATTGCCAGTCGGGAAGAATCTGAAAGGCAGGTTGTCGTAGCAGATGAATTTATAAAATTGGCTGGAACATACTGCATGAAGCAGTTTAAAGTTCTTGAGGAATGATGTTGGATAGTTAGGGGAAGTAAAAGGGGAAAACTTCGCTTGTTTCTTCATGTATATAGCAGAAAAGCAGTTTTACCAACTTTTAAAATCCCTCAATTTTTCTACAAAAAATCAGAGGAAAAAACCATTTACTAACCAAAAGTCTGGTAAACCCAAATGTGAACATTCCTCAAACCAGCCTAAACCCAGAGTTTCTGCCGAAAGTTCGCAAAGCAGATGGGGATGTAATTCCAATTTCATAAAGTGAAGTGGACGCTGGAGCCATGCGGGGTTCCGGCGTCTTTTGCGTTTCGGGGGTGTCGTTCTATGACGATGAAAGCGGGGGAAATGGCTAAGGAAGAGCGCCAGCTGTTTCGGTGTTTTCTCCTGTTCCAGATTATGAAAGGGAGAGAAATCTATGGCAATGGAAGAGAAGGAAAACAGATAATCGCATAGGTGCCGATATGTGAAATACACAGAGGATCGTCGGGAAGTGTTTTAATTCTTTTTTATTAAAATGGATAGTTTATTTAAAATAGATATGTTACAATAGGGAAGGAAAAAGGAAGGGGGCCTGTTTTGTGGAAATTGAAATATCCTGGCAAAGAATATTACAGCGGCAGGTGAAAAGAAAAAAATCCTGCGGGATGATTTTGATATTGCGATGACAAAGACATTGGAAAGTGAGGTGTCAGCTATGTGCAACCTGAGCAAAGGGGGAGAGGAGAGAGGGATTGCGATTGGATTAGAACAGGGATTGGAACGCGGTTTGGAAACAGGAACATTAAATGCAATCCAAAACTTGATGGAGACTTTGAAGATGACAGCGGATCAGGCATTGAAGGTACCGGAGACAGAAAAGGTTAAGTATGCAGGATGTTGAAAGGATAGTTTATGCAAAAAGGATTCTGCCTTATCAGGTAAGAAATAAATTTTACTGCTGAAGAGGTGCTGAAATGGCAGAAACAGGGGGGGCAGGTTTCTTTCACACCGTAGCGGACCAGATCTTTCGATCATGCATTATCAGTCCTCATTTCGTTGCATAATATTATCAGACATGGTTTTCAGCCTGCTTTATTCGATTGTGTTGTGGTGGTTTTTCTGCCAGACGGCTGTAAACCATGTCTTTTTTATGGAATTTATATGCGTAACTTATGACACGTAGCCGTCCGTACAGGGGCTTGACGAAAGCCCGAAACCGAATTACAATAGCAGTAATTCTGCTTTCTGGGGCAGCGGTTCGGAATAGTGCGGAGGGGGAGGAAACGGATATGAACAAACAGACAGGGGAGGAAAAAAGCATGGATGAACAGGACAGGAATAAAAACGGTATCCATAGTACTGAAGAAAAAAGCCCGGAGAAAAAAAATGAGGATAAAAACACGGAAAGAAAAAAAATCATCCTGAGCGGAATTCAGCCAACCGGCATATTCACGCTCGGCAACTATATCGGAGCCATTCGGAACTGGGGCGTGATGCAGGAGGAATACCACTGCGCTTATTTTATTGCGGACCTTCATTCGCTGACGGTGCGGCAGGAGCCGGCCGCTCTGCGGAAGCAGTCGCTGGAGGCGTTCGCGCTGCTGCTGGCTTGCGGGATTGATCCGGATAAAAGCCTTGTTTTCATCCAGAGCCATGTGCATAACCATGCGGAGCTCTCCTGGATACTTTCGTGCAATTCCTCCTTCGGGGCGCTGTCGCGCATGACACAGTTCAAGGATAAAGCGGCGCGTCACGCAGACAATGTCAACGCGGGACTTTTTACCTACCCGGCGCTTATGGCGGCGGACATCCTGCTGTACCAGCCGGATTATGTGCCGGTCGGGGAAGATCAGAGGCAGCATCTGGAATTTACCAGGGATATTGTGGAGCATTTCAACGGGATATACGGCAATGTGTTCCGGATGCCGGAGGCCTACATTCCGAAGGCAGGTGCGCGCGTAATGTCCCTGCAGGATCCGGCAAAAAAAATGTCAAAATCCGATCCGAACCCGAACGCGTATATTTCCATTCTTGACGAGCCGAACGTAATTATAAATAAATTCCGCCGTGCAGTGACGGACAGCGAAACGGAAGTCTGCTTCCGGGAGGGCAAAGATGGCATCAACAATCTTATGACAATCTATTCCGTAATTACCGGCCGTTCTCTGGATCAGATTGAACGCGATTTTGCAGGGAAGGGGTACGGCGATTTCAAGGCGGAGGTCGGAAGTGCGGTTGCGGAAAAGCTGCGCCCGATCCGCGAGGATTTTGCCCGTTTTATGCAGGATAAGGAATGGCTTGCGCAGCAGTACCGCCGGGGGGCGGAAAAGGCCGCAGAGATTTCTGCGCGGACGCTTGCAAAGGTGAAGAAAAAGGTCGGACTGCTGATGCCGTAGAGATTGGCAGGGGAAAAGCGGCGGAATAACCTGACCGGGAAGGACGGCGGAACGGGCAGGCAGCGGGATGGCGCCGCATCCGTGTCCGGCTGGACCGCGGGAAGACATACGAAAAGGCTGCCGCAGCACCTGTGACCGGCTGGAATTTCAGGCCGGCGCCGGGGCGGCTGCCCGCTATCCGGCCTGCGGGCCGTTTTGCTCCATCAGGGGCATATCTGCGGATAAACCGCAGTATAAAGGCACACAAGCAGCACAGCCCGGCATAGAATAACAGGACGGAGATCTGCGCGTGCGTGCGGCCGGATACGCTGCGTCTTTTGCGCGCCGCGGAGAATGGAGGCAGGTATGACAGGGGGAATGGAACAGGATATCGAACGTCTGGTAAACAATATTCTGGACGATTACAGCCGAGACGGGCAGATTGATCAGGGAAATACGGTCAACAGGCTTGACAAGGGCGCCATTATCGAGCTGGTACACAAGCTTCAGCAGATTATTTTTCCAGGGTACTTCAAAAACAACAAGTACCGCGTATATACGGTAAAAAACAATCTGTCGATGCTGCTGGAGGATGTGCTTTTCCATCTGAGCCGGCAGGTGGAAATCGTACTGGAGAGCATGGAGGAATACGCTGACCGGAGCCGGGCCGAGCTGGAGCAGCTGGCCTCGCAGCGCTGCGTGGCATTTCTGGAACGGATACCGGCGGTAAGGCAGCTGATCGGCACGGATGTGCTGGCCGCCTACGACGGCGATCCGGCGGCATACAACACCGAGGAAATAATTTTTTCCTATCCGGGGCTGTATGCGATTATGGTAAACCGGCTGGCGCACGAGCTGCACCTGCTGGGAATCCCGCTGATCCCGCGCATTATGACGGAGTACGCGCATGGCGCGACGGGGATCGACATCCATCCCGGGGCAACCATCGGAAAATATTTCTTTATTGATCACGGCACCGGCATCGTGATCGGCGAAACAACGGTGATCGGGGATCATGTCAAGGTATATCAGGGCGTGACGCTTGGTGCGCTCTCGACCAAGGGCGGACAGAAACTGAAAAGCAGAAAGCGCCATCCCACCATTGAGGACAATGTGACCATCTATTCCGGTGCATCAATTCTGGGCGGTGAGACGGTCATCGGGGCCGGGGCGGTCATCGGAGGCAACGCGTTTATCACGACGTCGATCCCGGCCGGCACGCGCGTCAGCATTAAAAATCAGGAGCTGCGCTATGAGGCAGGAAAGGCGAAGCTTCACAGCATGGAGCTTCGGCAGGACGATACCTGGTATTACATGATTTAGCCGGCATGGGCAATAATATTTCCGGAAGATGCTATAAAAATGGCAGCAGGAGAAGAGCATGGGAAGAAAAGAAAACGAAGGAGATGGATTATGCTTGACGTATTGATCGTAGGCAGCGGGCCGGCAGGCCTGTCCGCTGCCATCTATGCAAAGCGTGCGAATCTTTCCGCGGAGATCGCCGAAAAAATATTTATGGGCACCGGGCAGGTGGCCGAGAGCGGCCGGGTGGACAATTACCTCGGAATGCCGGGAATCAGCGGTTATGAGCTGGGAGAAGCATTCCGCGGGCATGCCGAGGCGTTTGAAATCCCGTTCCGCGAGGCCGAAGTCAGCGGCTTTGAGCGAACGGAAAACGGCTGGAGGGCGCTGCTTGCAGACGGCGAAAGCATGGAAGCAAGGGCGGTAATCTATGCGGCCGGCGCAAAGCACCGTCATCTCGGTGCAAAAGGCGAGGAGGAGCTTGCCGGACGTGGTGTTTCCTACTGCGCTGTATGCGACGGGGCCTTCTACCGGGGAAAGATTGCCGCGGTGGCGGGCGGCGGCGACACGGCCCTGGACGACGCGCTCTACCTGTCCGAGCTGTGTGAGAAGGTCTATCTGATTCACCGCCGAAGCGAATTCCGCGGAGCGGCGGCCACGCTCAGAAAGCTTGAGGAAAGACCGAATGTTGAAATAATCACCGGGGTTGTGATCGAAGAGATTATCGGGGAAAACAAGGTGTCGGGCATCCGGCTTTCCGATGGGAGAACCCTGGAGGTAAGCGGCATGTTTGTCGCGGTCGGCATGCAGCCGGAGACGGAGTGCGTAAGGGATATCGTAGAGCTTGACGCAGCTGGATATATTAAGGCCGATGAGACCGGAAAAACCTCGGAGGATGGTTTTTATGCTGCAGGTGACGTCCGGACAAAACAGCTTCGCCAGGTGATCACCGCAGTCTCGGACGGGGCGAATGCCGCGATTTCTGCAGCCGAATACCTGCGGAAGCTGTAAAAAGGGAGCAGCCGGATGGAGCGGATTCTGATTGTGGAGGATGACAGAATGATAACGGAGAGCCTTTCTGCGTTTCTGATGCAGGAGGGCTTTCAGACCGCGTGCGCGCCGGGGCAGCGGGAGGCCTCAGAGCTGCTTGCAAAGGAGCGGTTTGACCTTGCGCTGCTGGATATTTCGCTCGGCAACGGAAACGGCTTTTCGCTCTGCAGCGAAATACGGAAGGAATATGGACTGCCCGTTATTTTTCTTACCGCCTCAGGGGATGAATACAGCGTGGTGGCGGGACTGGATATGGGAGCGGAGGACTACATAAGGAAGCCGTTCCGGCCGCGGGAGCTTGCCTCCCGGATTCGGGTGGTGCTCCGGCGCGCCGGCCGCGGTCAGAGCATCATTGATTTTTACGGGGTGCGGGTTGACACGGATAAGGGGATTGTCGCAAAGGACGGGCAGGAGCTGAACCTTTCTGCGCTGGAGTACCGTCTTCTGCTGCTGTTCTGCCAGAACAAGGGGCGCGTACTGACAAGGGACAGGCTTTTGTCTGAAATGTGGGATATGGCAGGAGAATTTGTAAATGACAATACGCTGACGGTTTATATCAAGCGGCTGCGGGAAAAAATAGAGGATGACCCGGCAAAGCCCGAGCGTATCCGTACGGTGCGCGGCATTGGCTACCGGGCCTGAGACTGTTCTTCCCGGAGCGGCAAATACGGAATGTGGGTGCGGAGAATGAGAAATCAGGATGCAAGGAGGGAATTGCTCTTTTTCGGATTGACGGCGGCGGCAGGAGAGGCGGTGATACTGTTTTTTTCGCCGGGGGCGGCGCTTCCGGCACTTGGCCTGTCGGCGCTGTTTTTTGCTGCGCTGGCTGTTTCGCGCATGCTGCGGATAAGAAGACTGAAAAATCTTTCGCTGGATCTGGATCGCCTGCTTCACGGGGATTACAGCGTCCGGTTCAACAATTACGAGGAGGGCGAGAATGCGATCCTTGCAAACGAGCTGACCAAGGTAACGGATACGCTCAAAAAGCAGGCAGAGCAGCTGCGGATGGAAAAGAAATATCTGGCTGATTCTATTGCGGATATTTCACATCAGATCCGGACGCCGCTCACCGCGCTGGATCTGAACCTGGCCACACTTCTTTCCGGCGGCGGTGCAGAGCAGGAACGGCGGGAGAGACTTAAGCAGGCACGGCAGCTGACCCGGAGAATGGAATGGCTGATCGAGGCTCTGCTCAAGCTGTCCAAACTTGACGCCGGCACAATCGAATTTGCCAGGGAATATGTAAGCCTCCGGGAGATTGCAGAAAAAGCAGCTCAGCCTCTTCTGATCCCGCTTGAGCTGAGGGGGCAGGCGCTGGATCTGTCCGGGATTGCAGGCGATGCCGGTTTTACGGGGGATGCTGCCTGGAGTATTGAAGCAGTAGGAAATGTATTGAAAAATTGTATGGAGCATACGGGCGAGGGCGGACGGATTACTGTTGCAGGCGAAGAAAACGCCATTTTTACCGAGCTTGTCATAGCGGATAACGGAGAGGGGATTGCTCCGGAGGATCTGCCCCATCTCTTTGAGCGTTTTTATCGGGGGAGAAATGCGGGCGGTCAGAGCGTCGGTATCGGCCTCGCTCTGACCCGCGCGATCCTGGCTGCGCAGAACGGGACAATACAGGCGGAAAACCGCCGGGAGGGCGGAGCAATATTCCGGCTGAGAATATACAAGGGGATTCTGTAGGCGGCAGAGAGAGCCGGAACAGCCGGTGCTGCAAAAGGATATCGTGCAGGCGCAGGAAGAGCAGTGCTTAGGACAATGGCGCGGCAGCGGATGGGAAAACTTTTGCGGATCATAAAACCGGGAAAATGCCGAAAAACTGTTTGAGTGACGAAACTGTCACTTTCCGGTCATCTTATTGTAAGACCGGCGCGGTATACTGAACATGAAGATGAGAGGTATGCCGCGCCGGTTTTGCGTGCATGCCGCATAAAACGGCGGGAGCCGCTCCGGGCGGAGGCCGCAGAATGAGAGGAAGCTTTATGGAAATATTGCGTGTGGAGCACCTGACAAAGGTGTACGGAGAAAAGGAAAACAGAGTGGTTGCGCTCAACGATGTGAGCTTTTCCGTGGAATGGGGAGAGTTTGTGGCTATTATCGGGCCGTCCGGTTCGGGAAAATCAACGCTGCTGCACATACTGGGCGGAGTGGATAAGCCGTCCTCCGGCAAGGTATTTTTGAGCGATACGGATGTATATGCCCAGAAGGATGAACAGCTGGCGATTTTCCGCCGCCGCGAGGTCGGCCTGATCTATCAGTTTTACAATCTGATCCCGGTGCTCGACGTCATGGAGAATATGACGCTGCCGGTGCTTCTGGACGGCAGAAAGGTGAACCAGGAAAGGCTCTCCGAATTGATTTCGGTGCTGCGGCTCTCAGGCCGGGAAAAGCATCTTCCGGGTGAGCTTTCCGGCGGGCAGCAGCAGAGGGTATCCATCGGCAGGGCGCTGATGAACGCGCCTGCCGTCATGCTTGCCGATGAGCCGACGGGAAATCTGGATTCCAAAAACAGCCATGAAATCATTGAGCTGCTCAAGCTGTCGAATAAAAAATACAATCAGACACTGATTGTTATAACACACGACGAATCCATTGCGCTTCAGGCAGATCGGATTATCGCCATCGACGACGGCCGCATTACAAGAGATGAGGTGATCCGCAGATGAGCATTTTGAATAAAGTAACGCTGCAGAGTCTGAAGAAAAACAAGGTACGCACAATTGTTACAATTATCGGCATCATTCTGTCCACAGCGATGTTTACGGCGGTAACGACAAGCATTGCAAGCATCCGCGGCTATATGATAAAAACCATTATCAGCGACGAGGGGTCCTGGGAAGGGATGATATACGGCCTGAGCGCCGCGGACTACGCAGAGGTCGGGGTGCAGGACGATGTAAAGGGGTTTACAGGTCTCTGCGATTACGGCTATATGCAGATTGATGAGATGAAAAGGAACGGCGGGGAAATGCCGGAAAGCGGGAACGGATACAAGCCCTACCTCCGGGTGGCGTCGATCGTGGGAGGACAGCAGGATGCGGAGGAGCTGGTGAGGTTTACGCTTCTGAGCGGCAGAATGCCGGAGCGGAGCAACGAGATTCTGATTCCGTCCCATCTGGCACAGAACGGTGTTTCTCTGAAAATCGGAGATACCCTTACCGGAAGCATCGGCCAGAGGGAATACATGGGGCAGCCGCTCGGGCTGTTTGAGAGCTATCAGGTACCGGGAGAACAGGAGGACGGAGGCGGGGAGAATCTTGTCCGCAGGCAGGAGGAGAGAACCTGGACGGTCGTCGGGATTTACAAGTGCTTCAGCTACACTCTGGAGCCGTATAACTGCCCGGGCTTCACGGTGCTGACCGGTCCGCAGGAGAGTCATGACGGGGATGCGTCGTATCTGATTTCCTTTCTTCTGAAGGACCGAAAGCAGATCCTTGAGGTGATGAAGGAGCTGCAGTATTCCGGGTTCGGGAGCCGGGTGGATTATCACAGCGACCTGCTGCGCATGGACGGCATTTCTGGAATGCAGTCGTTCACCCGTGTGTTCAATGGACTGGCGGTAATTCTGTGCATTATTATTGTGTTCGGCTCAGTAGCCCTGATATTTAATGCGTTTTCCATTTCGGTGAATGAACGGATGAAACAATTCGGGCTGCTGGCCTCCGTCGGAGCTACCAAGCGCCAGCTGAAAAAGAGCGTCCGGTTTGAGGCGTGCGCCGTCAGTATAATCGGCATTCCGCTTGGAATTCTGGCCGGCATCGCGGGGATGAGTATTACCTTCTACGCGCTGCGTTACCGATTTGTAGGGCTTTTTTCCTCAAGCCGGATACCCCTTACTCTGCAGGCTGACTGGCGGGCGCTGCTGCTCGCAGCCGCCCTGGCATTTGCGACGGTTCTGCTCTCTGCGTCCATCCCGGCACGCAGGGCAATGCGCGTGCCCGTGATTGAGGCAATCCGGCAGAACAATGTGATTCAGGTGCCGAACAGAAAGCTGCGCACGCCGGGTTTTCTGTACCGGCTGTTCGGAATGTCCGGCGTGCTCGCCGATAAGAACTTCCGGCGAAACAGGAAAAAGTATCGTGCGACGGTGATCTCCCTGTTTGTCAGCATTGTGCTTTTTGTCTCCGCGAGCAGTTTTGTGGCTTATCTGCAAAGCAGTGTGGATTCGGTCGCTGTGGTTCGGAATTTTGATTTTCAGTATTGGGTACGTAAGCAGGGGGAGCATACGGCGCAGGAGATTTTTGAGCTGATTGCCGGAACGGAGGGGATTGCAAGAGTCTCCCTTCAGATCTGCGCAGAAAAGAACTTTATGCTGGAACCGGAAGCTTTGGACGAGGAATTTCATAACTGGAAGTCCAAACAGATTTACTATTCCCCGACCGCTGAGGAGCTTTTTGCCGAGGGAACCGGTATGAACCGAAGCGAGGTATACGGCAGAGAACGGGCTGTCCGAGGCCGGGTATTTCGGCGAAAACAAAAACGCGCTTGTTTTTGATAATGTTCTGCAGTACACGAACGGGAAATATGGGGAGATCCGGTATATGAAAGAGGAATCCGGGACACTGTCGGTTTATTGGTATGATATTGTGAGCAGAGAGACGCAGGATGCAGCGGAACCGGAATCCGCGGACGGAACGGACGTTTCAGCGACAGATTACAGTGCAGAAGGCGGCGCTTCGAAGAACCCGCACGGAACGGATGTTTCATCAGCAGAG
>ERZ777305.2955-NODE-2955-length-12768-cov-28.564698_pt1 | contig 12768 bp, 10 predicted proteins | sample MGYA00374965_ERZ777305 | MGnify/ENA primary metagenome ERZ777305 (study PRJEB29328, sample SAMD00013331) | mouse gut metagenome | study: EMG produced TPA metagenomics assembly of the Metagenome analysis of fecal microbiota from mouse which was promoted...
GGAGATAAAATCACTTTATTCCAAGCTGTCGCATGATTGGAAGCATCACTAAAGGAAGCTGTTTTTCGGGTTGCGTAGAGTATGCTCTCGCTCTGAAAGAAAAAAATAAAGAGGCACGTCTGCTCCACTCCGAGGGTCTGCTGACCGATACGCCAAAGGATATTGTCGACGGATTCGAGTGTCAGCGGCATCTCAACAGTCGCGTCCAGCACTGGTGTGGACACATTTCTCTATCCTATTCGCCGGAGGATTCGGCACGGCTTTCCGATGAAGCCATGGTAAAACTCGCGCTGGAATATATGGAGAAAATGGGCATCAAGAACACCCAGTTCATCATCGTCCGACACCTTGACAAGGAGCATCCGCACTGCCACATCGTGTATAACCGCGTCGACAATGACGGCAGATGCGTGAGCGACAGTTTCGAGTATTACCGCAGTAATGCAATCTGCAAGGAGCTTAAAAAGAAGTACGGTCTGACCTTCGGTGAGAACAAGGACAAGGTGAAAGTCGATCGTCTAAAAGGTCGTTCAAAGACCCGTCAGGAAATCTACCTTGCGGTTCAGGCAGCCAAACGAACAGCCAAAGACTGGACAACTTTCCAACGTGAATTGGCTCAGAAAGGTATCTCCGTGAAAAAGAAATTCCGCCGGAACTCGACCGAAGTCGAAGGGCTGTCATACACCATGGATGGTCGGAAGTTCAAGGCTTCGCAGATTGACCGCGACGGCAGATGCTCCTATGCTATAATCTGCAAGGCTCTCGAAAGGAATAAAAAACGTCAGTCTCAGCCGGTGGCATCCGCACCGAAACAGATGCAATCCCAACCCAAACAGGAGCCCGGCGTCATTGGCAAAGCCATAGAAGCCGGAGCCGATATTGCCGAAAATCTCGGCAACGCAATCGGCGGTCTCTTCCAAGTCGGACCTGCCTACGACCCGGAAGAGGAGGCGTTCATCCGCGAGATGAAACGCCGCCAAAAGAGAAAAAGAGGCAGAAGTCTGTAACTTCAAAAATCAAAAACAGTGAAACAAGAATTTGAAAATTCACCGGAGAACTATCTCCAGAACATCGCTGATGACCTCAGCAGCATCAGCGGAACCTGCAACGAAATCAAAGAGACGCAGCTCAACTGCGCAACCACCGACGACCTGAACAATATGGGCACATCGGTATCGTCAGCCGTCATTGAGAAAGTCGGTGAGATGAAAACATCCGTCGAAAATCAGACCAAGGCAGTCGGCGAAATCGGAAGCGATCTGACCACAGCGGTCAATGACCTGAAGACTGAAATCACCGAAAAGATTGACAATTTCACCGCCAATCCTCCGGTGCAGAAAGTCGAAAAGACCATCCGCATAGCCAAAGAAACGTGGCAGGTCTATCTCTCGCTGTTCATTTCAGTGTTCACCCTGATGTTCTTCGGAGCCACAACAATCTGGCAGGAAGCCCGCATCGAAAAGGCCCGCATCTCCGACATCAAGTATCACTACATACTGATGCACGGCGGGGTCGGAGCCGAAGGACTCGACAGCATTGAAAGCTGGTTCCGCGATCCGGAGCGCGTCAAGCACATCGAAAAGGAGGTGAAAGCCTACGAAGACCGTGTGCAGGAAACCGCCCGCGCCTTCGACCAGAAGCAACGCCTCGAACAGAGAATCAACGAACTCAATTCCCAAACCACCAACAAAAATTCCAGAAAATGAGAAATGCCAACAACCTCAACCAATTCCTCTCGCGTGTGAAATCCATCTTCGGCCGCAAGGCAACTCCGGCTACTGCCACAACTCCCAATGCAGAGCCGCCCACCGACATTTCGATAGTAAGCGACCCTCGTCTCAGCGCGGCCTTCGCCGACATCGAGAAATATCTCGCCGAAAAATATGGCACCCCGACAGCCAAACTCAGCTATCAGGATTACGCCAACGGCGCAAGCTTCTTCTCGAAAGACGCGCTATTTGCGCCCTCGCTTGTTATCCTCACGGACTCTGACGGCCTCTACAACCTCCCAGACAACGTGATGATGCTCGTCTCCGTCACCTCTATCAAAGATGAGAACTGGCTCATTGAAGAACTGGGTAAGTTCATCCTGTTCCTCAAAGAACTCGGCACGACCTACAGTATCCAGCACTTCGCCATCGCCTTCTCCAAAGACAAGCCCGACCATCCCGCGACCGTCCAGACCGCCGATGTAACGTGCATCCGCCTCTACTAAGAGGGAATCTCAGCCGACGCCCCGACTTATCGACGAAGTCGCTTTGCTCTGCAAAGAACACCGTCCTCGTCAAAGCCGGGGCGTTTTATGTTTCTCAGCACATTCGATTGTTATCTCAAAAATTGTTTGTAATTTTGTAATTAGAATAGTAACGCTAATCTGAAAATGGCCAAGTAATTATCACAAAGACTTACGGCGAGAGCCAACAAACTTTTTGAAACTTTCACTTAGTCGTTACAGGCTTTGGTCAGCCTTCAGATACTCTGTGGAAGTTTCTGTTTAATATGAACGACTCTGTAAAGAATGCTCTACTGCATAAAAGTATTGAATTGTTATTAGGTACTAAGGAATACCTAAAAGCTTTACGTGAAACTGCATTAGCAATTAGGGAGCAATCTAAGCAGGCCCCGAATGAGGCAACCGTAGTTTCTATTTTTGAACTTGAAATATTTACTCTAATTCGTGATGTCTTTGGATTGAAGTTCTATCCTGAAAAAGAAGTACAAGTCGAAACAAATTTCCATGTAGCAAAAGGTCGAATCGACAGTAAAATTGGAGCTCTTGTTATAGAATTCAAGCAACCATCGGCTTTAAGCAATCGCACACAAGAAGAAAAAGCTGTTAATCAACTCATATCATATTTGCAAGGTCTTGACGACTCCACCAGTCAGGATTATTTTGGTATAGTTACAGATGGCGTGAGGGTATGTAGAGTTTTAATTTACAATCATGAAGTGAATGTCGGCGCCTTCGAGAATTTATCTGCCAGTATTTTGGATGAACTTATTCGCTCTATAATACTCATGGATAAAGTTGCGCTAACGCCGCAAAATTTAGTTCGTGACTTTGCTGGGGGAGGAGGTTCTATTGCAGAGACTCTTTCTCGAACACTGTTTTCAACTCTAAAGAATACTCCTACTGGGCGATCCATAATGTTGTTTAATGAATGGAAGGAATTATTCCGACTTGCACATGATGATAAAAGTAAACAACAGGCCATACAAGAACGACGAGCTTCTTTAGAATTGGCGGTAGGAGAAGACTTTCCTACAGGTGATAATGAAATAGAATACAAAGCTTTATATGCGATTCAAACAACCTACGCTATTATAGTGAAGATTATTGCGTATAAAGTTATTAGTAAAATTCAATTTAATAAGTCTTTAATTGATTTTGCTAAGTTAGCCGAAAGTCCTTCTGAGGTCTTAATACAGCAAATGCAATCACTTGAAAATGGTGCAATCTTCCGAAACTTTGGTGTTGGCAATCTTCTTGAAGGAGATTTCTTTTCTTGGTACTGCACAGATGGACAATGGAATGTAAATATAGCGAGCCAAATTAAACGTATATTTGAGATACTTTCTATATATGAAGATAAGGGATTGTTTAACTCTTTTGAACGAGTTCAGGACCTGTTCAAAGACTTATTTATGAGCATTATCCCTGAAAAAGTGCGTCATAGTTTAGGTGAGTATTATACACCTGCATGGTTAGCTGATAATTTAGTAACCAATGCTATTGAATCCGTTGATAATAAAGAAGATTGGACTGCATTAGACCCTTGCAGCGGTTCCGGGACTTTTGTCACATCCCTCATACGTAAAGTTCTCAATGAAACAGCATCCCTATCTCGAACTGAAAGACTTCATGCTGTCCTTCGACGTGTTCACGCGATTGACCTTAACCCTTTGGCTGTTTTAACAACACGTATTAATTACTTCGTTAATATAGTCCATCTTGTATCAAACGACGATTCTTTTGAAATTCCTGTATTTTTGGGCGATTCTTCTTATGTCCCTGAAACAATTACCATTGATTCCGTAATCTGTCTTCGATATTCTATCCAAACCGCTAAAGGACCGATAGAAATCATATTGCCCAAAAGCGCATGTTCCGACTCTCTCGCATTTTCGAGAATGATGACAAGCTTGGAACAGGATATTATCAATCAATCAACAGAGTCTATTGTTTCTAAAATTCTTTCTTTAGTTCCGCCTAACGAGCAAACTAAAATAATTTTAGATAATATTCGAGTTTTAGCAGATAAATTCGTTTTTCTTGAAAGAAATAACTGGAATGGTATTTGGGCTCGTATCGTTACAAACTTCCTTTCTACTGCCGCCCTCGGTCAGTTTGACATGATTGTTGGTAATCCGCCATGGATTGACTGGAAAAATCTCCCTGCAGGCTATCGGGAAAGAGTCAAGCAACTTTGTATAGATAAGAATTTATTCTCTGGTGATAGTATCACTGGTGGTATAAATCTTAATATTTGCGCTTTAATTACTTACGTTGCCTCATCTAATTGGTTGCGCCAGAATGGAATTTTGGCTTTTCTCATGCCTGATACTATTCTATTTCAGCAAACATACGAAGGCTTCCGTAATTTATTAGTTGGTCAAAACGAACGCCTTTATTTCAATAAAATTTTTGATTGGACAAAATCTGGCAACCCTTTTGCCCCTGTGACTCAAAAATTTTATACCTACTTTATATCACCCAAAGTTGCCGATTATTTTAACGGCATTCCATTCGTTACATATAAAAAAATCGGGAAAGTCAATTTAACTTCTTATTCACACGAATTCCAATATTCGCAAATTGACGGAATATTTGAGAAAATTCATCAATTTGCAGGACAAGCCCATAATAACTCTACAAAGTTTTCTATTTGCAACTCTCCTGAACAATTATCTAATTTTAGAACTATTGTTGGTGATTCTCGATATAAGGGTCGTGAGGGGATCGAATTTTATCCTCAAGAGTTATTTATCCTTCATTACGATAAAGATATCTCAACTCCAGCAGGAAAAGTTGCGGTACGTAACTTTCAAAATAAAAAATCTAAATATCGAATTCCTGTAGAAACTTTCATTCTTGAAAAACAATTTCTCCGTCCTCTTGTGAAAGGTAAGGATATTGAGCGTTTTCATCTAAATTCTTCTGATCTTGTTGTACCCTTCCCTTATTTTGACGGACACAGAGAACCAATTTCAATTAGAGAATTAAATGTAATTACCCCCTTACTCGCTGCATTTTTTAATAGATTTAAAACAATTATTTCAGCTCAGACAGATTATAATGCCAAAATCATAGGCGAAAAGCATAATACCGAATTTTATGCACTCGCCCGTGTTGGATTATATTCTTTTGCCCCATATTATGTCGCCTATCGTGATAACACTAAATGGGGTGCTTGTGTGATTTCTGACTTAGAAACACCGTGGGGAGAAAAGAAACGTCCACAGTTTCAGAATCATGCAGTGTCAATTTCCCAAACTTCAACAGGTCGTAACATTACTTTTGATGAAGCACATTATATATGTGCCATCTTAAATTCTCCTATCGTAACGAACTATATCTTACGCTCTTCTGATTCTCGGACTTTCAAAATAGATTTAGATATCAATATTCCTGAATTTAATTCTGAAGATCCAAGACATACTCGGCTCGCCGAACTCTCAAAATTAGCACATCGTAATTTTGATAATATAGTGGAAATGAGATTAATTGATGAGGAATTAGATTCTTTAGTACTCTCTTTGAATTCTATATAGACTAGCCTATGAATGATTGGACGATTTTGACACATACAATATAGACTCCATGCACAATGGCAGAGTTGGCTTTAACCAAATAACTATTAAATTGTAATGATTAGATGACCTACTGGATATTACCTTGGAATAAGGAAGTTTTCAACTTATCTCAATGTTTGGAGGACTTTGGGTTTGTTGAATGGCGACAGCGAAATAACCTCGCTGTCGGAGATATCGTATTCATATACTGCTCAAATCCGTTGAGGCAGATTAAGTATATGATGAAAGTGTCTAAAATCAACATTCCGAGAAATATAACTGTCAACGATAAGTATCTTTTCGGGTATGAGTATAACTTAAAGCCCACGGATTTTTATGCACGCTTTGAACCTATCGCAGAAACATCCGATAATAATGAAAAACTATCGTTATATTCACTTCGTGAGTTAGGTATAACCTCAAATTTTCAAGGAGGCATAAAAGTCCCTGACAACATCTTGCAATATCTTTTAGATTGTCTTGATGTTGTGTTCGATGACTTGTCACAATCATTCTTCGAAGGCTCCATATACAAACATTCCGTTACCTCATATGAGAGAAACCAACAAGCAAGAGTGGCTTGTTTATCGCATTTTGGCTATACCTGCCAAATATGCGGTACAAATTTTGAATCAGTATATGGTGAAATTGGCAAAGGTTTTATTCATGTTCACCATGTTAATTTTATTTCTTCCTTTGACGGAGTAGATCACAAAATAAACCCTAGGGAAGAAATGATACCAGTTTGTCCTAATTGTCATGCTATGTTACATCGAAAGTTCAAAGGTAAATACCTTTCTCCAATTGAACTTAAATCAATCATTTCAAAATGACTGAATACGGTAATATGGATTTAATTACATTAAATAACTTTTCGATGGACACAATCAAATACCTCATTGAAAATGAAGTAGAAGAAAGTGTACATTTGGATTATAAGGCTGGACCTGCCTTGCAATCTAACGATAAAGGCAAAAACGAGATTACTAAAGACGTTTCCGCTTTTGCCAATTCTGACGGGGGCATTATAATTTATGGCCTATCCGAAAATCAGCATAAACCTTCTGAAATTTCGCCTGTAAATGGATTACAATTTACCAAGGAGCGTTTAGACCAAATCATTTCAAATATTCAACCACATATTAAAGGAATCAAGATATACCCAATTCGCATTGATGGCGATATATCGCGTTCTTTATATGTGGTTCTGATTCCTCGTAGCTCTAATACGCCACACATGGCCACTGACCACAGATATTATAAACGTAACAATTTCCAGTCTGTGGCTATGGAGGATTATGAAGTCAAAGACCTTTTCTTGCGCGCGGATAAGCCGGAGTTGGAAATTGATATGTGTTCTTGCAATTGCATCAATGATAATGAAGTGAAAGATGATGACGATTTCTACATCTATAGATTTCATGTGGGTGTAACAAACATTGGTCGTAAGATTTGTTCGTCATTTAAACTGGCTTTTATTTGCTCCCCATTGAAGTACGAATGTGACTTTACCTTTAATGCAAGCTCATACAACATTCAATCCTTCTCACAAACTGTGTTAGATCGTGGTCGTGTGAAATTATCATTAGAAAGCAAAGAGACCATCTTCCCCGGAGAAAGTATTGATTTTATGCCGTCATTTGAAATCCCTTCTATTCATGTAAACCAATTTTTAGAAGATGGTGATTTTGAAATAATTCTTTGGTATGATGGTGGTCCCAAAAGATACAAATATAATATCCAAGAAAAAAGTTTTACCAACTTAGAAGGATAAAAACCTATTAACACTAATCTCAGCATATCCGCAGTGACACAACATATGACTCCAGAATATATTACGCATTTGAATACTATCTTAGGAGAATCTTTGGAGCAGAATGCCAAAGAGATTACTTTTTGGCATGAAAAGATTAAAGAAGCCTATAATATAAGAAAAACAGAAAGCAAACCGAATATTGATAACGATATAACGGTAATGGAAATTTATGTACTCGTGTTATATACGATTATTGCAATCGCTACTTTCTTTAGGGGTGATTTTAATAGCGAATATGCCGCTGAAAAACGTCTGAACCTTAAATATTTAAGCTTTGTCTCAACGGAATTTTATAAATCACTGTTCATTATAAAGAAACCTAATACTTTATGGCATAAGCTGGAATCCATTCTATCTATTGGGAATCATGCGAGCCTAATAGAAATCATAGACGAAGTAAACAAAGCATCTTCAAGATTTCAAACCGATTATTTTAACTCTAAAAGACGAGACATATCGATACATTACGATGCTGATTTAGATGTAGTTTACAGGCATTTATGCGAAATTAGCGAAGAAGATGAAGCAAAACACATCTCCTCCCTTCTTGCAATCTTACAGCCTCTTAGTTTAGTTTGTAGTTTGTACCTCCATTCGGAATATCCCAGTGGGTCTTTGTTCACAACTATTCAGCAAGAGAACATCATACTTAAAAGGTTTCGCAAGGGATTATATGAGAAGATTTATGGACTTACCAGTTCCAATATACAAAGCTTTGCTAAACATCTTGATCAAAATATGAATACATATCATTTGATTGATCGGCCAAAGGTTAAAGATTTGTTATCCGTGGATTGTCATTCCAGACTGTATCAATTTCGAGAGTGCTTTAAATTAGGAATCCTTTTGCATTATTTGTATTTAGATTTAGGAACTGCCGTGCGAGGTTACCTTAGAGCCGAGAATTATTATGAACAGCAATTAAATGTTGTTAGAATCAATGTAATAATATACGAAGGATATAAAAAGATATTTTTGCCTCAATGTGACAATAATCAATCTCTTTGGAACTTGTATATTAAAACACCAATTTTAGCCACTGCTTCCATTGAAAATGCAGATGAAGTTGAAGCCATTGAGCATATCCTGCATAATTATTCGACGAACAAGGACATTGAAAACATTCGGCATCATTATTCACATTTTAGGAAAGGCAAAAAGTTGTCCATAATTGATTTATGGAGTGATCTTATTGCAATTAATCCAATTTCTGAACTATCTAAAGCCCTAGATTTTCTAAAATTATTAGGCCGAATAATCAGATTAAATCAACCATGTTTAGAGTATTTTGCACAGAAAGAGCATGAGAGAAATCAACTAAATTTAACAGCTCCTTTAGATGATATTTTTACAAAAGTAATTGGTTCATGTAAAACTATCGAGGAGAAAGAAAAACTTAAAGACTTGAAGAATAAAATTAGGGAGATAATATTAGCAAACTTTGATAAGATGGTTCAAACGCATAAAAACGACAATAACCATGAATAGAATAATTCTAATTGGCAATGGTTTTGATTTAGCACATGGGTATCCCACTAGATATGAAGATTTCATAAATTGGTATTGGGATAAGAGAGTGTCATCATTTTGTGGAAATCTCACTTCTGTGTCCGAGGATTGTATCTGCTCTATAAAAATGACCACAATCAATACCTTTAACTGCTGGAATGTGTTTGCTTATAATTTACCTCGTTATTTTAATAAGCTTACCGGGAAAGAGGTAATTCAAAGCATTGAAAATGAGCCTGAATTATATAAACTTACAATGTCGCCCTTCTTTAAGAGTATTTGCGAATCAATTGAGACTAAAGGCTGGGTTGATATAGAACGTGAATATTATAATCATGTAAAATTGTGTTTAGCTAATCCAAACGGAAATAGCGACTTATTCTCTATAAAACATTTAAATGATCAGATTGAATATTTGCGTAAATTATTGATTGAATACTTAAAATCATTACAATGCCATAATCGTGACAATGAAGATATTTCGAATATTATATATAGTCCCTTTAATCCAGATGACATTTCTGTGTCAGGCCAGAATGTATATAATATACACTGCGAAAATTATGGTACGGTAATTCCGGAAGACAAAGAAATAGAAGTAAAGTTCGGGAATAAGAAATACAGCAATCCCCGTAGGGTACTTCTGTTAAATTTCAACTACACTCCAATTGCGATTGCTTATCTATTAGTTCAAATTGAGGGACTTAAGTATGGCGAGAATATTAAAGCTGAAATGAACTTCATACATGGTGATATTACAAAACCAAAAACTTTGATTTTCGGTTATGGAGATGAGTTGGATGAAACTTATAGTTCTCTACTAGAAAATGAAGACAACGAGTATTTAAGGTTTATTAAATCAATAAAATATATAGAGGCCAATAATTACAGAAAACTTCTCGAATTTATTGAATCTGATTATTATCAAATTTATATAATGGGACACTCTTGTGGGAATTCTGATAGGACCTTACTCAACACCTTATTTGAGCACAAGAATTGTGTTTCAATAAAGCCGTATTACTATCAAAAGACTGATGGTACCGACAATTATATAGAGATAGTGCAGAATATTTGTCGTAATTTTACGGATATGAAGCTAATGCGCGATCGCGTAGTCAATAAAACATTCTGCGAACCATTACCACAAGTTAAATCGAATGAGCGAATTTGACGAATACATAGTCCACGGCGAACCGGGGCAGAAGGATAAGGCTGATGCGTGGCAAACGGCTATCGGTCTTCAGGATGTGGATGGGCTGAAAGTTTCAGCTTATCTGCTTGACACTGCGCGTCAGCACATTGAGGGAGACATCTCCATTGATGAGGCTCGTGAACGTATCAAGACATATTATGAGACTAAATCCGGACATGATGCCGTGGATGAGGAGGGCGACAAAGTTTCTGCCAACATTGCAAAGATTATCATGGAGCCGTCTTTCGCATTTTCGCTTATCGGTCTGACTTCTATCCATCGGCGCATATTTGAGGATTATTTCAAGTTCGCCGGTCAACTCAGAACTGTAGAGCTATCAAAAAAGGAATGGGTATTGGGCGGTGAGGCTTCAGTCGCATATCAGCCCTCTGTCGACCTTAGACAAGCTATTGAGCATGATTTGGCAAAAGAGAAGGAATATGATTACTCCGATAAACATATTTCGGAGGTGATTAAACATTTAGCCAGATTTACTGCCGATTTATGGCAGATACATCCTTTCAGGGAAGGTAATACCCGCACGACGGCCGTATTCCTTATAAAGTACCTCCGCTCAATGGGCATTCCGGCAACCAACGATATGTTCAAGGAACATTCATGGTATTTTCGCAATGCACTTGTCAGAGCCTCATATAAAGGACTGAATATCTCGCCCACCACAGAATTTGTAGAGCGATTCCTGCGCAATGTTATTCTTGGCGAAAAGAATGAGCTTCGCAACCGCGATATGCTTGTTGGTACTTCGCTGCCTAAGACCATGCCCCAAAGTATCACAACATCCAATTCAAAGTCTCAATTTGACACTTTGAATTGCACTTTGGAAGAGTTAGCAATACTAAAGGCTATCGAGGATAATCCCAAAATCACCCAAACTGACATTGCCAAATCCATAAAGAAATCGGCATCCACAGTCAAGCGCATAACCTCAAGTCTCGTAGAGAAAGGCATCCTCATCCGCCGAAACGGACGACGCAACGGATGGTGGGAAATCCTAACATAAAAAGTACCTTTGTAGTTATGGATAAAGTTCTTGACATACAGATAGAGGAGGCTCTTAAGGCTTATCGGGCTTCGGGAGTCGAGGATCAGGTGGATTATCAGAAGTTCTACCTTTACTCCATCGTGACCCATTCTACGGCGATTGAGGGTTCTACTGTCACTGAAATTGAGAATCAACTTCTTTTCGATGAGGGAATTGCCGCAAAGGGACGCTCCTTGACGGAACAGATGATGAATGTCGACCTGAAGGACGCATATCTTTATGCTTTCAGAACAGCATCTGAAAATCCAACATATACGCCTCAGTTATTGCAACAACTGGCAGCCTTGGTTATGCGGCGAACCGGAAGCGAATACTCTACTATTGCCGGACATTTTGATTCATCGAAGGGCGAGTTCCGTCTATGTAATGTCAGTGCCGGCATCGGCGGCAGGAGTTATCTCGCATATAATAAGGTTCCGCGTGCAGTAGATGATTTTTGCAAATGGCTCAACGAAGAAATCGGCAAAACAGACAAGATAAATATTGCAACATGTTATCGTCTGAGTTTTGAAGCCCACTTCCGGCTGGTAACCATTCATCCGTGGGTTGACGGTAATGGACGAACGACACGGCTGGTGATGAATATGATTCAGCGTCAGTTAGGACTAATTCCTTCTATAGTCAGAAAAGAAGATAAGGGAGAATATATCCAGTCATTAGTTGATAGCCGTGAGAATAACGATTCGACAATCGCACAGGACGTTATGCTCCGTCACCATATCGCCAATCTCAGCCGCCGAGTTTTACAGTATCAAGGAAATGACACTGTAAATACTCAAAGTGACACTGTAAATAATACTGCAAACGCAAATAATGACACTGTAAAAGGACTAAAGAAATCCTTGCAAAAAGTTTATACGGCCATTCTAAACAATCCGGAGATTACACATTCAGAAATAATGGAAACACTTCATATTTCAGAATCCACAGCTAAACGAGCTACCAGAAACCTTAAAAAACTCGGTTACATTACGAGGGATGGATCTGACAAAACCGGGCGATGGATTATTCTGAAATAACACCAATCATCAAGTAACATTATCGGCATAGTAACACAAGCATCAACTCGACTACAACTGGTCGGTGCAATATATAAACAACGGCTACAACTGGATTGAAGTTGTAACCGGTGCGAGTTGTCATACTTCTTAAATATTAAGATGTTTGAAAAGGCAAGATTTCACATTTGGTACAATCCTAACCAACCATTTGGGAAAACGCAACTTCCTGCGTCGTTTCGGCTAGCTTGAAGGTTATGTGTGTGAAAGTGTAGTTGGACCAACAGCTGTTACAGAAGCTACGAATATACCTCCTGTGAAATCTTCGCCTGTAATTCTTTTATTACTGTCCGCTAAACTTTTGAGGTCAACTGAAAATTAGGGCTGATTCCGT
>ERZ777305.2956-NODE-2956-length-12766-cov-2.684211_pt1 | contig 12766 bp, 10 predicted proteins | sample MGYA00374965_ERZ777305 | MGnify/ENA primary metagenome ERZ777305 (study PRJEB29328, sample SAMD00013331) | mouse gut metagenome | study: EMG produced TPA metagenomics assembly of the Metagenome analysis of fecal microbiota from mouse which was promoted...
TGAAACTGCATATTTATCGCTCGCTCTTTCAAGATCATGGCGTATGGCTTCTGTGGCTGACGATTTTTAGACCGCCCGTGTGATTAACGTACCTGTAAAGTTGTTATTCAATTTTCAAGTTTCAAAAAAGGAGTTATTTTTCCTTTCGCTTGTATAGGGGGAGAAGTCGGACATTTAACAACCATTTTTTTCTAACTCTTTAAAAGTTTGTTAAGTTTATACAAAATATTGCTTTTCTTTTTGTTTATATTTTGCTGTGTTGTATGCATTAAAGATGCGCACTCTGATTCTGTTTTGTTTTCAAAATAAAGCATTATTATAAGCTTACGTTCTGAATCTGATAATAATTTAAGGCTTTCATAAAGCTTTTCTATAAACATTTTACGGTCTGTTTCCGTTTCAACATTGTAATCAGCCTTAAATTCTTTAAAATTCTCAAACGCATTTTCATGTCCTCCAATCAATGCCGAAAACTGAATTTCATGCTTATAAAATGACTCGTTATTATCATCTATGTTCCACTGTGTTCTGTTGTAATGAGTACGAATATCATCGCTCACTTCAACTTCCACGATTTTTTTCGATATCGTATCGTAAACACTCACTGTGTTTTTCTCCATTTTTTCACCTCCCTTCAATTTAAAATCAAAGGTCGGCTATGGATACTTTTCGGCTATGCACAGCCACTTATATGTAAATATCATTCTTGTGTCCTTTCCTCATTTTCAGAAAAGAGGACACAAAAAATGAGGATACAAATATACCCGTTTTTAGCAAAACGATCATATTTGTATCCTCATTTTCTCTTGATACTTTATTTAATTTTCACATGAGTATTTTGTAATACTTTACTGCCGTTTTTTAAGAAGCATAAAAATTTCCCTGTTCCGCTTTTTAAAGCGAAACAGGGAATTCAGAGTAAAATTTACTCAGCCTTTAAACGAGGTCTTTCATGTAACAGCTACCATAGTAATAGCTCTCAAAGCGCTTGTACTTTTCATACATTTCTTCGGTGTTAGGCAGTTTTTCAGCAAGCTGACGTGCCTTGTCATAATCTTTATGATACATAGCTTTTATAAGCTCACAGCCGATACCATCACCATACTTTTCAAAGAGTTCAAGTTTGCCTATTGCAGCAGCGGCAAATGAAATCTGCTCAAGATCTCTTTTCTGAGAATGTCTGCTTTCAATTGCGGGATTTGTAATTACAACACCAGATAATTCAAGCTCGTATGATCTCGCCAATGCTTTTACATACAGATATAAATATCCTATGCTTGATTCAGTATCACCTTCGGTCAAATAAATCTCATATGACAACAATTCATATTGACCGCCTAATTGCTCATAAAAGGATACAGGATCCTTTATACGTTGATTATATATGGGAGTGTCTTTGAATTTTTCAGGAGTAAAGTAAAGATCAGTAATTAATTGAATGTTTTTGCAACTTCCTCCAAACGATTTAAAAGCAATTACATTCTTGACTTCTTTATCCCATTTTCTGCACTTATATTGTATTTTTTCATGTTCAGCCAACCACTCCTGTTAAATTATCAATATAAAAATAATCCTGCAACTTTGCACACCATCCGCAAGATTTCAAAGTAGTAGCTTGTCTTGCACCAACTGTTGAAATGCCATTAGCATTCATATATTGAACTGCTCTTGCTTACAAAATATCAAATAAAGTTAATTTGATATAATTTGTATTTAATAAAGTCTCCGATTTCAAACGTATTTACATTGTTACATTTTTTTATTAGATCATTTCTTTTATTTATAAAAAGGTTCATTTCCAATTCACTATCTAAAAGTCCGTTTTTATTTAATCGAATTTCTGACAAACCCTCAATTTTTCTGCAATAAATATCACTATATATTGCGGAATAATAACTGCCACCTGCATAAGCGTAATCATATCCAAGATAAGTCATATTATTATATGTGCCATTAACTTTAGGAAAGTTACAACTTGTATCACATAATAAAATACGAAAGTCTATTTTATTCTTTTGAGATAAATTTATATATTCATTTATAAAAGAAATATCATTACAAACATCTACCCAATCGGATTTGTACCATGATTTTGCAATATGTTCATCAAAATAAACACCTATTGTATTTGGATATAAATCATTTAAATACCAATTGTCACCTTCAACCCCCATATATCCATCATTGTGCCTTTTTTGAAAAATTAAACCATTAACCACATTACCCTCCATATCATATTATAAAAACGAATGATTTATAATAATAAGCCTATACATACTTCATTTCAGCAAATTTTATCAATAATTATATTAAAAATGAAACCAAAAAGTATTGCTACCGTATCTTGTCTTTTTCTTGATAAAATTTGCTTGAAAATCCGTACGCAAATCCTATGAGAACGAATTATTAATCATATGTATATGGCACATGAACATTATAAATATGTGTATGATCTGCATAGTTACTACCTGGAAAATGTTCGCCACTTCCAGGATATGCTTGATGGTGTTGTGGAACATTATATTCTATTGCCCACTCATCTAATATTTTAGCTTCTTCATAAGATATAGGATGACCGTTCTTTGCTTTTCTTTCTGCTTCTTTTGCTAAATCGTATAAAGCTTTTTGATCAGGTGTTTGCCTTTTACTATTATTACCATTATTAACTTTAATTGAAGTTGAAGATAATTCTTCTCCAGTACACTTATTATGCACCAGAACAGAAGATTCACCAACGAAGTAGGTATGGAAATCCTCAACCTCAAAGTTGTAAACTTTTACAGGTGATTCAAGTATCTCATGCTGAACAGCTTCAACAACAACATATTCGCCGTTTGAAAGAACAAGTATATCTCCTGCACGAAGCTTAATGGCTGATGTCCAGCCAAACTTCGGTACATAGAAAGGATGACTCGGGGTTGTGATTATTTCCTCGCCATTGACGAAAACGTGTACAAGCTCATTTGATTCATTTTCAAATGTTCAATAATTCTTAAGAATAATAGGATATTGCGGTCAGTATACTCTGACCGCAATTATAATTACGAACCTAATTTGTTAAATTGATAATAGCTACTTTTTAGGCGGAATGTACGAAGTAACCATTACCCATTCCTTGCACTTCGGGCAGTATTGACCAGCACACATTCCCTCTATTTTACTTATTAGCATTTCATCGCATTTACCACAGAAATTAATAAACTCCTCACACTTTTCACAATAAACATATTTCAAAGAACCTAAATCCACTTTCTCTTGAAAAAATTCATTGCCACACTCAGGACATTTTACGAACATTTTCGCACCCCCTATTTATATATTGGTAAGAATTCAATCCATTCTCCCGGATCAAAGCAATTTGCACATCTTCCATTTCTGCTTCCATATATAGATAAGTTACCATATATATCAGCCCATAGATATTTATTTGGCGCTGTAACCTTAACATTAAGACTATTTGCAAGTTGTTGAGCAATTCCATTTTCTAAAGAACCTGTATTACAAGACAATAGTCTAATATCTTGACCATGAAACTCTGGCATATTTCGAATCATTTTTGCTGCTTCCGATGGATCCATAGGAATATTATTGTCCATATAAATATGATATGGATCACCATGTGCAACTATATCCAATAAACCATTTGGATCTACATCTTTTCTTTTTCTTGCATTAATAAGAAATTGATCGTTGCTATTCATTAACTCAACAGAACCAGCTTTTAGTGTCAACTTATTGTAAACAGAACTCCCCATAGCACCGCCAACAATATTACCAATAGCAGCGCCAAGCTCATAGCTTCCGCCAAGACTTTCGCTTATTGCTCCGCCGGCAAGTGAACCAAATCCGGAACCTACCATTCCCGCACCTACAGGCGCAAATGGTGTTAACAATAATGTAGCACCGACGACCACATCCATTCCGGCAGTCGCCATAGATACAAACTTCGAATCAAAACCTGCTGAACCAAGTGTTGATGAAAGCAAGTCTGAAGCTCCGCCTGTAATTAATCCGATTCCAATAGGTGTACCGAAACCGGTAGCGCACATTACTGTTCCTACTGTCACTGCGGCTATTCCCGGCACCCAGTCATACCATGCCTGACCGCTCGGATCCCACCTATTCAGCGGATTGCCTCCGCAGTAAGCATACCAGTTAAATCCGTCAAACGCAGGATCTTCACTGATAAAACGTCCTGTTGTGCTGTCGTAATATCTTGCACGCAGATAAATATATCCGCTTTCCGCATCATAGTATTCGCCTGAATAGCGATAAGGATTCTTATCGAGCGCATCAACTTCCGTTAGCTGATTTCCATACGGATCATAATCATATGACTTTGTAACAACGCCGTTATCATCACAGAGCTGAACGACATCTCCATGCGCATTATAAACATACCAACCGTAATTGGATTTTATTCCGTTCATATATGATACCACAGAACTCCCTGTAATGTCAAGCACAATTTCCGAACCAACCCAGATATGCTCAGTTTTTACACCGGTTACAGTTTTGGATCGACGCATATTGTCCGGATTATAAGTATAAGATGCAGTTGTTTCGCCGTCTGTGTACGCCGTCATTCGGTTCAGCACATCAAACGTTTGTGTAACAACGGATGTTCCGTCAGATTTGCCCAGCATATTGCCATTGTTGTCATAGCTGTAAGAAATCGTCAAGCCGTCCTTGGTCTCACAGATCAATCTGTTATTCAGATCATAACCATAGCCCTGTACAGTGCTGCGTCCGTTACGATCTGTTATGGTCGTCTGCATATTGATCTCGTCATATGTATATGTAAATTGATTGCCTGTAACATCGGTCACTTCATGAATTTTTCCGCCGAAAGGTACGGTATTGTCATACGTCAGATAAAGCAGTCTGCGTCCTGTATTATCCCATACCTCTTCTAAGAAACCATCCTGTGTATATGAATAAGTCGTTTTCAAACGGGAAGAATCATAGGAATAATCCATCAGATCGCCATTGTAATGATATGTAACGGTTCTGCCTGATTTATTATCTGTAATTCCGATTAATTTGCCGTCTGCGTATTCAAATGAAACAGACGCTCCTGTCGGATCTGAAATTGACAGAATTCTTCCGTCATCGGTAACAATTGTAATTCTATTTCCTTTGCAATCCTCTGCATATTTTATGTGTCCCGAAGAATCGAAACCATATCTCATCTGATCCAAAGTTTCCAGAATATATCCATCGTCATCCGAATAAAGTCTTCCTCTGGAATCAAGCGCCGTATACTCTCCGTTTTCAAGTTTAAAATTACTTCTTGAACCGTTTGGCATAATGATGCTTATGGTATCTTTCAGAAATTCCATCTTCATGTCATAACTGAAAGTAAATCCCTTACCAACATTTGAAATCTTATAATCAAGTGAATTATAAGTGCGTGTAAATGTCAGATCGCCAAGTATGGTCGGAACTGTCATATCCGTAAACGAAGTAGAGTAGTTGCCTGTCGGCGAATATACGCCATTAAATCCGAAATAGCGTGTCTTAAGATCCTCTACTGTAGGTATTTCAGGCATTTCAGGCATCTCCGGCATCTCCGGCATTTCAGGGATTTCAAGCTCATTTTCCAATGCATCAGGAAATTTAGGCAAATTTGCAGGCCAGTACAAATTTGTCCATATTTTTTTACGCTGCTTTGCTTTGCAGTCGTCGCAGCTGTCACCTGAACACCCAAAATTATAGCAATGTTCCGCAAGTGCATTTGCTGCATCTTTGATATAGTATCCATTACCATCATTGGTATGAACAAATACATCATATTGATTAGCACCTTGAATATAGATACCGAGGTTTTCAAATTTGACCGTAGCTGGTGATTCTGTATAAATCTGTTGCCATCCTTCTTGGCGAGTAAATTGTGTATACATATCAGAACCGGTATAAATACCTGTATTGTTATGCAAATTTCCTTTCAGGTCCAGAATTCCAAACTCAAGATTCAGACCGCCTTCCTTATTATTAATAAAATCTCCGCGAACCTGAAGCAGACTTGAATAGTATACCATTTCAAGATTTCCGTTTCCATTGATCGTAAAATCCCCTTGAACAAACACTGACGCATGGAAAAGGCGAAAGAGTACATTGAAATGCCAAATCTTACTCCGGAACTGCTTCGGACGTTCATTCACAGAATCGAGGTTTACGAAAAGCCTGAGAAGTATTCAAGGACTTGTGGCAACATCATTGTGATTCACTACACGTTCGAGGTCGAAACACGATAAATTTAAACAAAATCCCGTAAGTTTTACACTTACGGGTACTACATAAACTTATTTCTTCGTTAAGAATAGATGGCACTATGGTTTTACACTAAAAAATTTCGCCCTGTAAACGCAAAAAATCCGCTATAAATAGCGGATTTTCAGGTGTGCATCTATTTTATAGCACCAATATGGGGTGGGAGATGGGATTCGAACCCACGATCTTCGGGACCACAATCCGTGTAGGTGATGTTTTCAGATGTATCATATTGATCGTCAAAGCTTTGATTTTTCCCTATATTCCGAGGAATATTCCCACTCTGTAAGAACTATAGCATCTCGCTTGATTTTTGCGTTTATTAGAAATATATTAGAAAAATTTTCTATTCAACTTTTCGTTTCAAAGTATAAATTTTCATTATTTTTCAAATATTTTTTCAGCAGAAAAGCGCAGAAATAGGGAAATGTATAAATATCATCACTGTATCCGATATTTCCGCCTGTAAATTTAATTCCGTATTTTATATCCGGATAACGATCAGAATTTATCAGTGTGCGCAGGGACTTTGATCTTCCATTTGTAGCTTTGACTTCAACAGGAATCAGAGCTTCGACAGTTCTGACAAAAAAATCCTCCTCAAGAATTGAATCCTCTCTCTTATAATAATACAGATCATATCCGCTTTTTACAAGAGCCTCGCCTACTATATTTTCATATAATGCACCTTTGTACACGCCAAGATTTTTATTAGCTCTCAGATCGTCCTGAGATTCTTCGTCAAGCATCGAAACAAGCAGTCCGGAATCAGCAAAATACAATTTATATTTATCGTCAACATAATTTCCTTTCAACGGCAGTTCGGGGAAGTTCAGACAGTAACAAACGTTGACGATTCCCGTATCAATTAGCCATTCAATACAACCGCGATAGTCCTTGAATCTTGCACCTGACGCTACCTTGGATATCTGAAATTTCTTATTCTCCTTGGCAAGCTGAGGCGCAATGTGATTAAATACATTCATAATTCTCGTCTGATCGAGACCAAAGGCATATTTCCTTATATCCTCTTTATAATCCTCGATAAGCTGACGCTGAGTTTCAAGAGAACCTTCAAAAGTATTTTTTACGATATATTCACGCACTACCGCCGGCATACCTCCGAGGACGCAGTAGTCAAGGAAAAGCGAGTGCCCTACATTCAATTCAAGTTCGTTGAATGCTTTCATTTTCTTCATATGTTCAAGCAGATTATCTATGAACGAATTATCGTAGCCCTTCGCCCACAAGAACTCCTCGAAATCCATAGAACGCATCGTGTAGTCGGTTTTATATCCAACGCTGTTGCTTTCAATTTTTCTGTAATTGATACCAAGCATCGAACCGCTGCATATTATGTCAAAACGTCCGTCCTGTTTAAAAAATTTCAGGGGAGTTGCAATATCGGGAAATTTCTGTATTTCATCAAAGAAAATAAGAGTTTTTCCGTCAATGAACTTTTTAGACGGATCAAGCAGTGAAATGTTCTTGATAATATCTGCCGTTTTATATCCGTCAGAAATAATCATTTCATATTTAGGTTCTTCGACAAAATTTATTTCAATTATGCTTTCATAATTTTCAGAAGCAAATTTTCTGATAGATTCAGTTTTTCCAACCTGTCTCGGACCTTTTACTATAAGCGGTTTTCGGTCGGGATCTTCTTTCCATTCGTTCAGAAAATTATCAATTTTTCTCATCATATACATAGCATTTCACCTCTGTTAAGCATAATTATATCATAATTACAACGAAAAGTCAAGGAGTAATCACATTTTTTACAACGAATAGAAAGGCGTATACAACAAAATTCAATCGTATTTTATAGAATACCGCACTATTTTCCAAATTTTTTGCCTCCGTAATGGAGGCAATTTTGTATGCTCATATCTGCGTTTAGCTATGCATTCTGAAAATTTATTTTATTTGAACACGATTTAATATAGTAAAGTCTCACCAAATTTCAGAAGAGCTTCGTTTACCTCTGTAACACTATATGTACCTTCTCTGATAAAATAATCAATTATAATATCAAACTTACTGCTGTATGTAAGGGAAGGGAATATCCTGCTTTTGCCAGCAGCTCTGTTGTTTCGTTTATGGAAAGCTCCAGAGCGATAGCAAAAGCTACCACAATTGTTTTTTGAGGTTTGTAATCTGCATTATTGCATATTTCTGAAAAAATTTTGCAGTCCACATGAGCCTTTTTACAGCATTCGCTGTCTGACATTCCGCTCTCTCACAAGCATCTGGGAAAAGCTTTCGTCTATAAATTCAAGTTCGCTTTTAATTTCGTCCATATATGTATATTTGGATTTATACGGACTATTTATATTTTCCTGAATTTCATTTTGTGATTTTTTATCAGTCAATGCTCCCATATCGCAGAGAATTTCTGAATAATCTTCATAAATAAATTTTGCTCCTTGAAAATCGCAGTTTTTGAAATGCGGAAGCTGTTGAAATATTTTCAGTTTCAATCCTTTAGTAAGGAATTTTTTATTCATAAAATTATACTCAAAAAATTTTTCGTACTCATATCCTATAACCTTACCGCTATGAGAATCAACAGTTACCTTATATTTATCAATACCACCACTTGTGCGTAATTCAATTTTCTTTCCGTCTGCTGAAAAATCTGCATAATCAAAATCACTGATATGTCCTGCATATTCGGATAAATCCATATCCCATAAAATTCTGTCAGTTTTATTATCCCAAAGCAAAATATAATTATTATCCAAAATTATCATTATCTGCCTTTTATCAGAAGAAATAACTGCAAATTTTTCCCATGTTCTTGACTCAATAATTTTTTTGTCATTTCGACATATATTAATGCAGTGAATTATACTGTTTCTGAAAGAACATGGACAAGCGCCGTTATGACTGAATTTAATATTAGATGGAATAATAAAAGGGAACGGAACTCCGCTGAAATCAACGTCACAAATAACTCCATTCCGTGAAGCGCTCATAACATTTATTACATTTTCCGTGATATTAAATCCATCTTCTTTTTCACCAAATTTGCGGTACATATCAAGCATTCTGTCCATAATTGTTTTGTTATAAAAAAACATACTGTCAATTTCGTTTTTATAGTCTCCGCAAATTTCACCCAGCAGCCGGTATATTTCCATTTCGTCATAAATAAACCATGTATGGTCAAGTCCAAACCTTTTGAATGCTTCTTTCTGTTCTTCAATACTGATTTCTTTGTACGACGTATCTATAATATCCAGCAAATTCAGAATGTGTTTCGCCGCAAAATAATCTCTGAAATATTGATGCGTAAAATGAAGCTTATCAGAATTATTTTCAGAAGTTTTCATTAATCCTATATTATCAAGAATCAATTCTATAAAGTCAAATTTTTCCCTGCTTTCAAGCAGGATTTTTTTATGTAATCCTTTGGGTGCAATATAGCTTTTATATACATATTCATCCAAAATATAAATTTCAAATGTCCTGTCAATTACTTTGAGCAAATCCCCTATGGTAATTTCATAGCAGGTTTTACCTTTTGTTATATACTCAAAAAAATTGTATTTATCCAACATAATTTTGGCTGCACATGGCAGTATATATTGCACAATAAATTGAATCAGACTGTTTTCAATCCCTATTTCAAACATCTCTGAAGATTTTGATTTCCAGTTCATTATGTAAAAATCAAGAATCTCTCCACGGGTATTCAGCGTTCTGTCAGTCTCCCGATTATCAAGATACATATTAAGAAACATCGGGATTTTCAGAATATCCATAAGATTTTTATTGCCTGATATATCACTGGAATTAAATAATACTGCATCTCTTTCCGAATCAGTAATACCGCAGACTTCTATCTTATAAAAATCTCTGAAAATATCATATTTCGGTACAATTCTTCCCGTTACGATAATGCGGATATTTTTCCACTCATTCACAATATGCGACAATTCAACTGCAAAATCTTTCTGTAATTCTGACGACATTTCATTTAGTCCGTCCAGCAACAGAACATATCTTGGCTTCCAGTTATTCGGATTATCTTTTAACTGCTGACAGAGTTCGTTCAAACGCTGTGAAACTTCATCTGTGCCCTCACAAGCAGAACAAGTTTCATAGGTCGGATACTCATACTGATAATGATATTTCAGAAGAATATTAAGCAGTATCCAGCAGCTTCCGGGCTGCAAACTTTCATGTATTTCTTTTTTGTATTGATACAGCGGCAAATAAAAATTTACCGTATTTTCATTTCGTATCTGATTGAGCAGCAGCGTGGATTTTCCTGAACCTCCGACTCCATACAGAAATATATTTTCACTGTCGGGAAGTTCTGTTATCAGTTCATTTTCATGACGTAATTCAAGCGTATATTTTACGTCGGCTGACTCCTGATACCTTGCGCCGTCACGGATATTCTCTATAAGTCCTATGGGTAATTCCAGATTCAAAGCATTTTCATCATCGAATCTTACAGCCCGGAATGTTCTTCTTGCAGGGACTTCAAGAAGATCTGTTTTTGGTGCATCAGCAGGATTTTTATGAACGTGATACAGCAGTCCGATTAACAAGGCTTCAATGCAGATACGCTTGGGATTTGCATAGCTGCCGAAAAGCTTCTCCTTTGGAACAAATTCAGAACCGTAAAAAATTCTGCCGATATTGTTATCCTGACGAATGATTTGTAGCAAGGTATACACAAGGGGCTCGAGCTTATTCCGGTCAAAAAGTTCATCACATACAGACTGCATTTTTCGCAGATATACGGCAGTTTTTTCAGCGTTACCCATGCATTTTTCAAGTCCTGAAAATGTCAATTTCTCATAGGGATAAAAACCGCCATTCGGCAGAAAACGGCCTATCTGCTTATTTATTTTTTTATATGAGTCCGCCTTGTTCACATCGTCACTGAAGCAGGCAAGAATATTCCGCTCGTGAGTACGCTCCTCGCCCTTATTATCGGCGATCACCTGCAATAATTTCACCAAAAGTCTGCCGTTGCCGATCTTTCCGCTGCCTTTTATTTTTGAGTCGATTATCAGTGAAAGAAACACGTTCAGGGTCATTTTTATTTCAGCCATTTAACTTTCCTTTCTTTTGGCGGAGGGATTTTGCATTACTCTGAATGAAGCAAAAAGTCGATCACGTTTACGATCTTGATACCGTCCTCGTCCATCGGCAATTCATCCATTGTGATGATATATTTCGGATAATTATCCTGAATGCGTTTCAGCGGCGTAATCTCACGTTGAAATGTATTATCGTCCATTACTGTAGCGGCAACCTGATAATATATCTTCTCTCCGCTGCGCTCTGCAACAAAGTCCACCTCCAGATCGCCTACCTTGCCAATTCGCACAATATATCCCCTGCGTATCAATTCAAGAAAGACAATATTTTCAAGAACATGACCTATATCTCTTCTTCGGTCGCCAAGTAAAAGCCGGCGCAGAGCTATATCAACAACATAATATTTTTCTAATGATTTAAGATTCTGCTTTCCCTGAACATCATAACGGTCAGCCTTATACAGAATAAAAGAATCCATCAGCGCAGTAACATAATTTTCAGCAGTAACAGGAGTTGTTTTTCTTCCGAATGAAGTCAGGCTGTCTGCGATTTTCTTCGATGATACAATGTTTCCGATGTTATCGAACATAAACTTCACAACGCTTTCGAGCAAGCCGATATCATTGATCCGCTTCCTTGCAGCTACATCCTTTAACAATACCGTGTGATATATGCCATTGAGATAATCGTGACGAATGTCATCATCTTTAATCTGTACAGCATAGGGAAAACCGCCGTTTTGAAAGTAATTTTTCCATGCTGTATGCTTATCTAATCCGGACAGTTCAAGATACTCGGCAAACGACAGCGGCAGCATGGGAATCTCAATATATCTGCCGGAAAGCAGCGTTGCCAGTTCTCCGGACAGAAGATAGGCATTTGAGCCGGTAATATATATATCGGTATTCTCACGAATAAAAAGCGAATCGACAGCCTTCTGAAAATTCGGAACAGTCTGGATCTCATCCAAAAAGATATATGTCATTTTACCGGTCTGCAAACGGTCGGTTATATAGTCATGCAAAGCATGGTAATCCAGCAGATGTTCATTGGCAACGTCCTCAAAATTGATGTCGATTATCTGTTCATTGCTTACTCCCGATTCAAGCAGATATGCCTGAAACTGTTTCAGAAGCGTGGATTTTCCGCATCACCGGTCACTACTTTTATCACCTGTTGATCTTTTAATTTTTTTATTTTATCCATATACAGCTTACGCTTTACCATAGTTATCACCATTTATAGTATATCACAAAAAAAGTTGGTTAGTCAAGACTTTTTTAACTATACTTTGAAAAATTTTGATGTTTAAAAAATACCCTCCGCGGACAAATTTCGCATTTTCAGGGACAAATTTTTCCTGATTCTGTGATATAATCTACTTGACCGGAAATATTGCCTTAATTTTATCAAACAGCTGTGCAGTTGTCAA
>ERZ777305.2957-NODE-2957-length-12765-cov-2.542801_pt1 | contig 12765 bp, 15 predicted proteins | sample MGYA00374965_ERZ777305 | MGnify/ENA primary metagenome ERZ777305 (study PRJEB29328, sample SAMD00013331) | mouse gut metagenome | study: EMG produced TPA metagenomics assembly of the Metagenome analysis of fecal microbiota from mouse which was promoted...
AAAGGATATGTTTCTATATTAAATGAGAAAGATGAAGAAGGAAATAAAATAGAAATATGGGTAAATGATACAGGAATAAACAATGGATATCCAATATTAAAGTGGCAGGTACAACATTAATTATAAATTCAAAAAAACAAGCGATAATGCTTGTTTTTTTTGTAAAAAGAATATATAATAAAAAACTAATAAGAATAAAGGAGAGTGAAGAAAATGCAAGTAAGTAAAGAGGAAATTTTACACATTGCAAAATTAGCAAATCTTACTTTAAAAGAAGATGAAATAGATAATTATATACTAAATCTACAAGACATATTGAACTTTGCAAATATAGTTAATAATGCACCAATAGATGGATTAAAAGAAACAATAGGAATGAATGAAGCTTATAATGTATTTAGAAAAGACGAAATTAAAGAATGTTTTAAAAATGAAGAACTATTACAAAATGCACCAGATAAACAAGAAGGTATGTTTAAAATACCAAAAGTTATACAATAAATTAAATGTGATAAATTTTTTAAGTCTATAGAAAGGAATGAGGTTAAATAATGGAACTTTATGAATTAACAGTACATGAATTAGTGGATAAATTAGATAAAAAAGAGATTACATCAGAAGAAATAACAAAAAGTTATTTATCAAGAATAGAAGAAAAAGAAAAAGATGTACAAGCTTTTATAACTTTAACTACTGAAGAAGCAAAAGCAAAGGCAAGTGAAATTCAAGCAAAAATAGAAAGTGGAGAAATTCAAAACGAGCTTGCAGGAATTCCAATAGGAATAAAAGATAACATGTGCACAAAAGGAATAAAAACAACTTGTGCATCAAAAATGCTAGAAAATTTTGTTGCACCATATAATGCAACAGTAGTAGAAAAAATAAATAATGAGAATTTAATAAGTCTTGGAAAATTAAATATGGACGAATTTGCAATGGGAAGTTCAACAGAATATTCATATTTTCATAAAACAAAAAATCCATGGGACTTAAATAAAGTACCAGGAGGTTCAAGTGGTGGATCTGCAGCAGCAGTTGCAGCAAACATGGTACCATGGGCATTAGGAAGCGATACAGGAGGAAGTATTCGTCAACCTGCGTCACTTTGTGGAATAGTAGGATTAAAACCAACATATGGATTAGTATCAAGATTTGGACTAGTTGCATATGCTTCTTCTTTAGACCAAATAGGAACTCTAACAAAAGATGTAAAAGATGCATCAATGTTATTAAATATAATAGCAGGACATGACGAAAAAGATACTACATCAGCTTCTAAAGAAAAAGTGGATTATACAAAATGTTTAAAAAATGATGTTAAAGGATTAAAAATAGGAGTTCCAAAGGAATTTTTTGATAAAGGCTTAAATGAAGAGGTAAAAGAAAGTTTAGAAAAAGCAATAGAAAAATATAAAGAACTAGGAGCAGTAATTGAAGAATGTTCATTAAATATTGCAGATTATGCACTTGCAAGTTATTATATTATAGCATGTGCAGAAGCAAGCTCAAATTTAGGTAGATTTGATGGAATTAGATATGGACATAGAACAAAGAATTACGAAAACCTAAGAGATATTTACAGAAACTCTAGAAGTGAAGGATTTGGAGACGAAGTAAAAAGAAGAATAATATTAGGAACATACGTATTAAGTTCAGGATATTATGATGCATATTATAAAAAAGCACAACAGGTAAGAACTCTTATAAAAAATGAATTTGCAAAAGCTTTTGAAAAATATGATGTAATATTAATACCTACATCACCAAACGTAGCATTTAACATTGGAGAAAAATCTAATAATCCATTGGAAATGTATTTAGCAGATATATGTACAGTTTCAATAAATATAGCAGGACTTCCAGGTATATCTGTTCCATGTGGAGTAAATAGTAAAGGTTTACCAATAGGAATGCAACTTGTAGGAAAACCATTTGGAGAAGAAACTATATTAAATGCAGCATATACATATGAACAAGCTACACAATTTAATAAAAATTACAAACCTCAATATAAGAAGTAATAAGGGGTAAAAATGATTATAAAAGAAGTATTTAGTGATTACAAAGCTATATATGATATATTAAAAAAAGATGATGAAATAGAACAAAAAGAAACATATTTTGTAAATGAAATATTAAAAAGAGAAAATAAAAACATAAAACATATAATCTCAATTATCGAAATAATAATACCATTATTAATATTTGTAACAGCAACTATATTTATGATTGTAATGCATAAATCAGATATTATAACTAAATTTTTAATAGGGACAATATGGATATTATGTGGAACTATTTTAGGTATAGTAGTATTAATGCTAAATGTAAGAATAATAAATAGAAAAATAGAAAATAAAGAAAAAGTAATTGCTATAGCTAGAAAAGTTATATTAATTGAGACATTTGTAGGTGGATTAATTATGATATGTATACATTTATCTTATATATTTATAATAAAATAAGGAGGAAAATTAATGTCAAGACAAGATTATGAAGTAGTAATAGGACTAGAAGTTCATGCTGAATTATCAACCAAAACAAAAATATTTTGTTCATGTCCTACAGAATTTGGTGGAGAACCTAATACGCATTGTTGCCCAATATGTATGGCACTTCCAGGAACACTTCCAGTACTAAACGAAAAAGTAGTAGAATATGCTGTAAAAGCAGGACTTGCAACAAATTGTGAAATATCAAAAAATAGCAAAAACGATAGAAAAAACTATTTTTATCCAGATCTTCCGAAAGCATATCAAATATCACAATTTGATATGCCACTATGCGAGAAAGGGTATATAGAAATCGAATTAGATGATGGAACAACAAAAAAAATAAGATTAACAAGAATACATATAGAAGAAGATGCAGGAAAATTAAATCATGATGATTTTGGAGGAGGAAGCCTTGTAGATTTGAATAGAGCAGGAGTACCATTAATAGAAATGGTATCTGAACCAGACATACGTTCATCAGAAGAAGCAGAAAAGTATTTAAGAAAAATAAAGTCAATATTAGAATACATAGAAGTATCAGATTGTAAAATGCAAGAAGGTTCATTAAGAGCAGATGTAAATGTTTCTGTAAGGAAAAAAGGAGAAGAAAAATTAGGAACACGTACAGAAATGAAAAACATGAACTCATTTAGATCAATAGTAAGAGGAATAGAATACGAAATAGATAGACAAATAGATGTAATAGAAGAAGGTGGAAAAGTAGAACAAGAAACTTTAAGATGGGATGATGTATCAGGTAGAACCTTCTCAATGAGAGATAAAGAAGATGCTCAAGACTATAGATATTTCCCAGATCCAGACTTAGTTGCAATAAAACTTTCAGAAGAATATATAGAAAATATTAGAAAAACATTGCCAGAACTACCAGAATCAAGAAGAAAAAGATATATAGAAGAATACAATTTATCTGAACGAGATGCAAATTTAATAACAGCATCAAAATACTTATCTGACCTTTTTGAAGGAACCACTAAAATTTGTAATAACCCAAAAGCTGTAAGCAATTGGATATTATCAGATATATCTAGAATACTAAATGAGAGGGAAATGGAGCCGAATCAAATACCATTTGGAAAAGAATATTTAGCACAATTAATTGAACTAATTGAAAAAGGAACAATAAGTAGTGCAATAGCTAAAAAGGTATTAGAAGAATTATTTGAAAATCCAAAAGAACCATCAAAAATAATAGAAGAAAAAGGTTGGATTCAAATTTCAGATGAAGGAGCAATAAAAGAAGTAGTATTAAAAATAATAGAAGAAAATCCACAATCTGTTTCAGATTACAAAGGTGGGAAGGAAAGAGCATTAGGATTTTTAGTAGGACAAGCAATGAAACAAACAAAAGGAAAAGCAAATCCACAAATGTTGAATAAAATGTTCATAGAAGAAATGCAAAAATAGAATAATGTGAAAAAGAAAAACGGAGAGGAAAAACCTCTCCGTTTTGTAGATGTGATAAAAAGATGTGTGTTGAGCCTTAAATGGGTAAACAAAAATTGAATGAGCCATTAGAATTGTAACTGATAATTTCGCATGCAACAGCTTTTATACCGTTATCAAGTGTTTTGACTGTTGCATTTTTTAATGCTGGTACATCAGGAAAATTGGTAAGAAATACCAGTTTTCCCTTCACAGTAACAGGTTCATAACAAAAGTCCATTTGCAGTCCTCCTAAATGTTATTTAATTTCAATAGGAGAGATATACGAGCATCCCTCCAGTAATTGGGATTTAATTTTGAAAAATTAGGGCTGATTACAATACAAATATTTTTATAGCTCTTTCCTTTTTTGCTTTCTGTATTTTGTGATTTCATTAGAAATCCTCCTGTGTTTATTTAGAACTGATGTCCTATAACTATATTATACCACATTACTTTACATAATACAAATTTTAAGTAATCTGATGCTTTATTGTATCAACTGCAATAGCACAAATTATAAATTCAACTAAGAAAAATAATCCTAATTTAAAGATTGAAAATGATATGTAATATAAATCTGGATAATTTAAAACATTATCGAAAAGTAGTAGTATTATAGCAAAAGAGGAAACTAAAAACGAAAATCTAAATCCATATTTAAGTATCTTTTTTATCTTACCATCCATATTATTAAACATATTAAAAAACATATTCATATTATTACCTCGACTTTCTTATACTAATAGTCTTTATATAAATTGTAGCATGTTAAAATAGGGGAATCAAAGGTAAATAATATGAAAAAAGAGATTATCTTCCAAGATAATCTCTATATAAAAAACTATGCATAATTTTTTACCTATGCTTTTACAGCATTTAATTTTTTTGCTAATCTAGATTTTTTTCTAGCTGCTGTATTTTTAACAATAACACCTTTTGAACAAGCCATATCTATTTTTTTAGTAGCTTCAACAAATAAAGCTTCTGCATTTTTAGCATCTTTAGCTTCAACTGCTTCTTCAAATTTTCTAATAGCTGTTCTATAACCAGATTTTATCATATTATTTCTTAATGTTTTCTTTTCAATAACACTTACTCTTTTTATAGCTGATTTAATATTTGGCATATCTATTGCACCTCCTCTTGTTAGTAAAGTAAACTTTAACGCATAATAGTTTATCATAATATCTATAAAAATGCAATACATAAGTTAAATTTTGCATAAAAATTTAAACCAACTTTAAAAAGAAAAGCCCGCAAGTAACACTTGCGGGTTCTCCTTGTGCTTACTGTGTGTTAAATTATAATGATTATAATTAACACAGCAAGCACATTCCGTACAATTTTGTCTTTTACTCCCAATGTATCCAATAACTTTTTGATTTTATTGAATATATTGGGAATGATGGTAAACATGGAAATAAAAAGTTCTACTCCCCATTTAGCAATGGAATTTACATTTAATGTAATAGTAATTTTTACTCCAACTGCTTTAAGAAATAAAGCACATACAGCAATAAATACTATTACAAGAAATAAAATTAACATTACTATAGGGAAGACATAGTACAACAAAAGCAGTAACATACTATTTCCTCCAAATTATTTTTTTATGTTAACACCGTAAGGTGGAAAGAGAAAATAAATTTATAATCAAATAAGCAAATGCTTATAAATATATTATAATATATTTACATAATACTGTCAAAAATAAAAATTTTTTATTTAAAAATTTATCTAGATTAATGAAACTATAGTATTGGAACTACAGTGTAAAGAAGGAAAATATTTTTATATTTTCCTTCTTTACACTAATTAAATATGTATTTTCATTGATTTTTAAATTTACTAATTGTATAATTACTATATAAAGGAGGTAATATGAAATTAAATAGTAATAAAGCCTTACAGATGCTTGAAAATGCAAGAGGAAAGACAGTAGATGACCATTGGATAAATCATTCAATTTGTGTAGGTAATTCAGCAGCCAAAATTGCTGAAAGTTTAGAATTAGATGTGGAATATGTTAAAACACTAGGATATATACATGATATAGGAAAATTAGTTGGAAAGTTTGAAAATCATATTATTAATGGATATAATTATATAAAAGATTTGGGGTATGATGATGAATATGCAAATATTTGCTTAACACATTCATACCTAAATAATGATATATATTGTACAGCAGGAGGAATACCAGATGATATACCTTTTAGAACAGAATTTATAAAAAAACATGAATACTCAATATATGAAAAAATAATAAATTTATGTGATTTAATGTGTAAAGATGTTATAATGACAATTGATAAAAGATTAATTGATATTATGATTAGAAGAGGAGTATACGAAAATACACAATATCATATAAAGGAAGCGTATAAATTAAAAGAATATATTGATAAACAACTTGGATTTAATGTATATAATTTATTTCCAGATATTTTAATTTAAAAAGTACTTCTAAAATAACAAAAAATGTTATATAATAAGTAAATAATTAAAATAGGAGTATATAATGAATGCAATATTAGAAAGCCTATTAAATTCACAAAAGTTTAATAGTTATATAAAAGATTTAGAAAATAAAACAAGCCCAGTTATTTTAACTGGGCTTACAGATGTTTTAAAAACATGTTTTATTTGCACTACTCAAAGTAGAATGAATAAAAAGGTGCTTTTAATAACATACAACGAAATACAAGCAAAAAAAATATTAAAAGATATACAATATTTTACAAAAAATGTTACATTTTTGCCAAAGAGAGAAATTGTGGCATATGATTATATAGCAGAAAGCAAAGACCTACCATATGAAAGAATAGAAGCTTTAAATTTAATATACAGCGATAAAGTAGATATAGTAGTAACAACTATAGAAGCTTTAATGCAACCAACGATTGAAAAAAGTATACTTTTTAAAAACACAATAAATTTAAAAGTAGGAGAAACAAACAACATAGAAGAATTAAAACAAAAATTAGTAAGAATGGGATATGCAAGATGTGAACTAATAGAATCTAAAGGACAATTTAGTGCTAGAGGTGGGATTGTTGATATTGCAATTTCAGAAAAAAAAGGAGTAAGAATTGAATTTTGGGGAGATGATATAGATTCAATAAGATATTTTAATATATCAACACAACGTTCAACCCAAATGATTGACGAAATAAAAATATATCCAGCACACGAATTTGTTTTAGAAAATGATTTAAATACAGTTTGCAAAAATATAGAAAATAGTTATACCAATTTCGATATAAATCAAGATATAGAACAAATACAAAGTGGAAATTATTTAAGTAAAATAGATAAATATTATAATTGCTTTTATAATAAAACAAGTTCACTTTTAGATTATTTTGAAAAAGAATATTTAGTATTTATAGATGAACAAACAAAAATAAAGGCAAGAGCTAAAAATATATTAATAGATAATGAAAACATACAAAAAAGTTTAATAGAAAAAGAAAAGATTATTCCAGAAGCCATAAAAGGAATAATACAATATGAACAAATAGAAGAATTAATTGAAAAATATAACACAGTGTTCTTAGAAAAACAAGATGAGAATGAACAATTATCAAAATCAAAATTAAATTCAATAAATTTCTTATCTAGAGAAATAAACTATTACAAAAGTAGTATGGAATTATTTTTAGAAGAAGTGCAAACCGCAATAAACGAGAAAAAAAGTGTAATAATATTAGGTGGAAATGAAGATAATAGTAGAAAGATATCTTTACTATTACTAGAAAAAGAAATACCACATAAATATGAAGAAACACTAGATACAATAAAGTCAGAAATTGCAATAGTATCAGAAGGAGCATTATCAACTGGCTTTGAATTATATGATGCAAAACTTATATTAATAAGTAGCGAAGAATTATTTAATAAAGATGTAAAAAAGAAAAGAAAAATGCATCATGAATTTGCTGAAGGAGAAAAAGTAGTATTTGCAGACTTAAAAGTAGGTGACTTTGTTGTGCATAAAACACATGGAATAGGTCAATTTATAGGAGTAAACACAATAAAGGCAGACAATGTAATAAAAGATTATATAAAAATAAAATATAAAGATGAAGATATTTTATATGTACCAACAAACCAGCTAGACTCAGTTAGAAAATATATAGGTGGTGGAGAAGCAATTCCTAAATTAAATAGACTAGGAAGCAAAGATTGGTCAAATACAAAAGCAAAAGTAAAAAATAATTTACGAGAAGTTGCAAAAAATTTAATAGAACTATATGCAAAAAGAAAAAATGCAAAAGGACATGCATTTTCAAAAGATACACCATGGCAAACTCAATTTGAGAATAGTTTTCCATATGTAGAAACAGATGACCAACTAAGATGTATAGAAGAAGTTAAAAACGATATGGAAAAAGACAAACCCATGGATAGGTTATTATGTGGGGATGTTGGATATGGAAAAACAGAAGTTGCAATACGTGCAGCATTTAAAGCGGTAATGGATCATAAACAAGTAGCATATTTAGTTCCAACAACAGTACTTGCAAATCAGCAATATGAAAGCTTTAAAGTAAGAATGGAAGAGTTTGCAGTAAATGTAGAATTATTAAATAGATTTAGAACGAAAAAAGAACAAGATGAAATTATAAAAAAATTAAAACTTGGAGAAGTAGATATTGTAATAGGAACACATAGACTTTTAAGTAAAGATGTTGAATTTAAAGATTTAGGGTTACTAATAATAGATGAAGAGCACAGATTTGGAGTAAAAGATAAAGAAAAAATAAAAGAACTAAAAAATTATGTAGATGTATTAACTATGACAGCAACTCCAATTCCAAGAACACTACATATGTCAATTGTAGGTGTAAGAGATATGTCTGTTATATACGAACCGCCACAAAATAGAAAGCCAGTACAAACATATCTATTAGAATATGATGAAGAAATTATAAAAGAAGCGATTACAAAAGAGTTAGAAAGAAATGGACAGGTATTTTACTTGTTTAATAGAGTAGAAGATATTGAAAAAAAAGTAGAACAAGTTCAAAGATTAGTTCCAGAAGCAAAAGTTGCATTTGCACATGGGAAAATGAGTGGAAAAGAACTAGAAGAAATAATGATGCAATTTGTAAATCAAGAAACTAATGTACTAGTTTGTACAACAATATTAGAATCTGGAATAGATATACCTAATGCAAATACTATTATAGTTGAAAATGCAGATAGATTAGGACTCGCACAACTTTACCAAATACGTGGAAGAGTAGGAAGAAGTAATATTCAAAGCTATGCATATGTTACTTATAAACCAGATAAACTTTTAACAGAAGTTGCAGATAAAAGGTTAAAAACAATAAAAGAATTTACAGAATTTGGTTCTGGTTTTAAAATAGCAATGAGAGATTTAGAAATAAGAGGAGCAGGAAGTTTGTTAGGGGAAATTCAGCATGGACATATGGAACAAGTTGGATATGATGCTTATTGTAAATTATTAGACGAAGTAGTAAAAGAAATGCAAGGAGAAGTTGTAAAACCTGAAATTGATGTTCAAATTGATATTAATGTATCAAGTTATATTTCAGATGAGTATATACAAGATAGTTCACAAAAAATAGAAGTATATCAAAATATTGCTTTATCTAGAACTCAGGATGATATAAATAACATAATAGATGAATTAATAGATAGATATGGTGAAATGCCTGAAGAAGTAAATAATTTATTAGAAATTGCAAGAATAAAAGAATTGTGTAAAAAAGCAAATATTGTGAAAATAGCACAAAAATTGCAAAGTATAGTTTTTTATTTCGAGTCAGAAGCATTTGAGGTGAGTATTGTAGAAAGTTTACTAAAAAAATATAGAAATGAAATTAAATTTTCGCAAGGAATAGAGCCATACATAACTTATAAAGTTCCAGAAAATTCAGATGCTATAATACTAAAAAAAGTAAAAAACTTTATAGTAGATGTAATTAAAAAGTAAATTTACATGGAGGGAAAATGCAAGTAATAACAAGTAAAGATAATGAAATTATAAAAAATATTAAAAAGTTAAAAGAAAAAAAATATAGAGATATAGAAGGTAAGTATATAATAGAGGGAATAAAATTAATTGAAGAAGCAATTAAAGAAAGTGTAAATATAGATAAAATTGTAATATGTGAGGATTGCATAAATAATGATTCTATTGAATCAAAACTTATGTATGAAATTGCAAAGAACGATTGTATATATGTATCTCAAAAAGTATTTGAAAATATAACAGAAGTATCGACACCGCAAGGAATATTGGCAATAATAAATAAAAAAGATAATTCAAATAGTATAGATTTTTCAGAAGATATTATTGACACATTAAGTGCAATTGGAAGAACAAAATCTGATAAATCTCAAAATTATCAATTACACCAAATAATAATTACTAAAAATACAGCAGATGCATACAATTCAAAAGTTGTAAGGTCAACAATGGGAGCTATATTTAGAATAAATATAATTCAAACTGAAGACTTATCTAAAACTCTAAATGAAATAAAAAAACATAAATTTAAAATAATGGCTACATCGTTAAAAGGAAACAAAAGTATATATGATATAGACTATAATAAAAAAGTTATAAAGGTGTATCTGAAGTAGCATTTAAAGAAGCGGATGAACAAATAAAAATTCCAATGTTAGGAAAGGCAGAAAGCCTAAATGCCTCAGTAGCAACAAGCATAGTGTTATATGAATATGTAAGACAAAAAATAAGTAAAAATAATTAATAATTATGTTGAAAAAATATATATGTTAATATATAATGTAAAAAACAAAAGAAAGAAGAGGTAAAAAGAGATGAAATCTAAAAAAATATTAGCAGTATTATTAATCTTAATATTTGGTATAGCTTTAATACCAACAATTACAAAGGCAGCAAGTAATGTAACAGTTCAAAGTATAAGTGTTACTAGTAAAGCTGGGACATATAAAACAGGAGAAGTTGTAACAATCGAAGCAACCTTAAGTGGAAATGTTGTGGCAAGTGAAAATAGTAGTAATTCACTAAGTTTAAAGTTTGGAACTAGTGAAAATTATGGGAGAGCATCTGTATATAATGGAACTGTAAATAATAACAAAATTACATTTCAATATACAATTAAAGATACTGATAGTGGAGAATTATCACTAAGAGGTATAATTGGAACATTAAAAGATGAACAAGGAGAAAACGTTAATCTTTCATTTGATGGAAGTTTAACTGGAAATAAAGTTACAGCAAATCCAATTGTATGGACAGATGCAAGTAAAGCAAAAATTACTATTAATGACTTAAACCGTTTAATAATAGAAAATGTTACAGAAATAAATACACACAGGTATTATACATTTATAACCAATACTGCAACACAACCAAAATTAGAATTAGAAGATGGAAGAATACAAAATGCAACTCAACAAAGCTTAGGAAATATAAATTTATCTGGAATTTTTGAAAAAACAGGAGACATATATTTATATGTATGTGAAGAACAAATAAGCTATGATTCAGGAGAAATTGAACATAAATTTTTACTTTCAAGTAAAATTGAAAGACCAGCTCAGAAGAACTTTGGCTCAAGAATGAAAGCATATTTCTTCTCTGATTATACAAGTACATTTTTAAATGAACCACATGACAGCAATAATAATAGAAATATTAATTTAAAAATAGGAAGAATAACAGATAATAGTATATTATTATCAATAAAAAATAACGAAAAAAATGCATTATCTAAATTACTTTCATATGCAAAATCTGCAGAATCTATATATACAGGAAAAATTGCGCTAGGTAAAAGTGAGACTATAACTACAAATATAAATATAGAACATGGTAGTTATTATTATGTATATATGGTATTAGATGATGAAAATGGAACATATTATCCTGTTGAAGATGTTTCTTTATACCAAGGATTAGTAGGAGAAACAGTAGGAAAAAATTTATTTGATTATTTAGACGATCAATTTAAATGGAATATAGGAGAAACAAATTATTTTTCAGATTTTGGAAAAATAAAAATAATAATAAAACATCAATAAATATATCTAATATAGTATCAGAAAACAGTAAAAATCATACATTTTATTATTATATTTCAAATAGTAGAAGTGATATACCAGAAACCAATAGTAACTTATGGACTAAAGTTTCAAATATTACAATAGCAGAAAATGGAATAGCAAATATTTCTATGGAAGAATTAAATAAATTATCATATATAAACAAAGTAAACTTTAATACAGATGTATATATGTATATTTATGAAGTTATAACAGACAAAGATAAAGTTGCAGAAGGCATTAGTGGCGAATACAAATTAGTATTAAATGGTAAAAAAGTGGGAGAAGAACCTGATAATTCAATAGCAGGAACAAGAATACCACAAACAGGAGAAAGTATAATTATAATAAGTACAATAGTAATTTTAATTGTATCAGGAATAGTAGCAGTAATGAAAATAAGAAAATACAAAGAAATATAATATAAAGAATCAAAAAACTTAGTACTTTTGTACTAAGTTTTTTGATATAAGAAGAAAATAGTATAGGGACATGGTGTGTGTGTCGGTACTGCAATGAGTTAACCCTAATAGTGAAAAAATAAATACAAAAAATATTGAAATAGAAATACAGTTAATATATAATAAATAAAAATATAATGAGAAGGCGCATATATATAATTATTAAATTCTTCGAAGAATTTAATAATGAATAGTGAAGAATGAATAATTAATAATAAACAAAAGAAGGAGAGAAAGAATAATGAAAATAGTTGGTGTTGTAAGAGAGAGAGAGAGAGAGAGAGAGAGAGAGAGAG
>ERZ777305.2958-NODE-2958-length-12762-cov-17.319352_pt1 | contig 12762 bp, 5 predicted proteins | sample MGYA00374965_ERZ777305 | MGnify/ENA primary metagenome ERZ777305 (study PRJEB29328, sample SAMD00013331) | mouse gut metagenome | study: EMG produced TPA metagenomics assembly of the Metagenome analysis of fecal microbiota from mouse which was promoted...
TGCCCTGTTTCATCATGGCCTGCACAATCTCCGGGTCGATCCTCCTGGTCTTTGTCAGGTAGGCGAACACCCGGCGGTCATCCGTATCTCTGGGCGGGAGCCGCAATTTTCCCCTTTCAGCCTTTTCCTGGGGCGTCACGATGTGTACAGTCTGCTCATAGGCTCTGCACCCCAGAATGCGTTCCATGGCATCCCGTTTTTCCAGCCCTAGGTAGTGCATGGCAAACTCCACGATATTGCCGCCCTTTTCTTCCGTGAAAGAATAATAGCCACGGCCATGCTTGAACAGATATAATCCCCCGCTGTTCTTCACATGAACCGTGGCCTTATCGCTTTTTTCAATCTCAAAACCGTTTCTGACCGCAAAATCTATGATATTTGTATCATAAATCTGCCGCATCTGTTCTTCCGTAAAGGGCATGAGCCTGCCCCGCTGCTGCACCGCCATAATTTCTCCTTTCTACGTTTTACAGGCATTTACAAAGTACCGAAACCCTTACTGCCCGACGCCGCCTTTCAGCCAAAAAATTCCTCATCCTCCTGTTCCTCTGTCGGCTCTCCTGATTGCCCCCCCGCCTCTTCATCCCTAGTATACTCCCCATATTCCCCATGGGCCTGATATAAGGTAAAGCCCTGATTTTTGATATTTGTCAGCCACTGATCAAAGAACTGCCGCAGATCCTCGATCTGTTCCTCCGTCCGCTCGTCTGTAGTATAATAGATACCCATATTGTCCTGTGTAAAGGATAGAAGATGTACAAAGCGGTCTGCGTCCTCCAGCATGAATGTAATCTCCGGATCCCGCATCAGATCCCCTTCCTGGACATAATAATGGGCAATGCTGTATTCATCTTCCCCAATCTTCTCCAGCACAAGGTCGTCATAGCCATCCTGTTTAAACTTCATATAAGTATAGGTGCCATCGAACAGTTCCTGTGCCAGTTTGTGCAGTTTACGGTAAATACTGTAATTACAATCCCTGTCCGTCTTTTGGTTTCCGGGCGTTTCCCCGCCCTCTCCGTCCGCAAACTCCAGCGCCAGATTGAGGGACACCTGCTCCTTTAAGAGCTCCGACAGTTTCTCTTCCTCCGCAAAGGGCCTTTCCGCCTGTGCTTTCGCCGCCTCACACTGCTTTTGCAGGCTTTCCAGCTTTCTCTCTTCCTCCTTCCAATATTGCGGTATCTTATCCGCCAGATTCTCCAATCTGGTGATATTTCCCAATGCGGAATCTCCGGCCTCCACCTGATAACTGCCCTCCCCTTTCAGGCAAAGCATCACATTTAAAAGCGCTCCCCTTTTTAACAGCACCTGAAAACCTGCATAAGTCCCGGCGGATAAAACCTCCCCCGCCTCATGCCCCAGTGATGCCATCTGCATTTTCAGGTATTCTCCCGCCTTTGTCCGCTCGTCAAACAGTCTGTGGTTTAAGGTAATGGCAAAATCCTCCGGTTTTTCTTTCCCATACAGCGCCGTATCCGCTCCCCGCTGTCTGATCGTTTCCGCACACCTTTTGATCTCCTGGGGATAATAGTGGGTGAGTTTAAACTGCAAGTCCGAATGCTCGTTTTTCCATGCGGATTTCAATGTCTGCAAGCGGTAAACCTCGTTATCCACCTCCATTTTCCGCTTGATCTTGGGGTCGGAAACAGAAAGCGCCTTAAACTCGGCATACTGCAGCACCACCTCGTCCATGTCCTCACAACTCCGAAGGGCGCTCCGGCCTGTCATGATCTGGCTGATATACTTCTGTTTCTGTTCCAAAATCTGCCAGAGATAGGCATCGAAGGTCTGTTCCGTTATGTAATTGAAAATGGAAACCTCGTCGTTCTCATTCCCCTGCCTTAATATACGCCCATTGCGCTGGGTCAGATCGGCCGGTCTCCAGGGAGCGTCCAGATTGTGCAGAGCGATCATCTTGTCCTGCACATTCAGCCCTGTTCCCATCTTCTCGGTGCTCCCCATCAGGATCCTTACCTCCCCGTTTCGCACCTTTTCCAGCAGTTCCGCCCTTTTTGCGTCCGTGTTTGCGTCATGGATAAAGACAACATCTTTTTCCTCTACGTCCAGCTCCAAAAGGGCCGCTTTCATAGCCTGGTAGAAATTGAACCTGCCGTCCGCCTTGGGCGTCCCCTTGTCACAGAAAATAAGCTGCGTGGAGCGCTTTTGCGCCGTGGCATGGTAAATCTCCGCCACTTTTCCGGCGCAGGCATTGAGCTTGGTGTCCGGGTCGTTCTCCAGGGTTTCATCCAGGATGCGGGGATCCACGGAGAGCAGCCGTGCCTCATTTGTCAGCTTGAGAAAATTATCCTCGTTGCTGTCCACTTCCTTGTTGCGGATTGCCTCCGCCCTTGCCACCAATTCCTCCATGATGGCCTTCTGGTCCGGCGTGATGGCTGTCTTTACCACCTGCATCTTTCCTGTCTTTAATTTAGGCACCGGAAGATCCAGCATATCCGATGTCTTAATGTCCGCCGTAAGGAACAGCATGGACATGAGCTCCGGCAGATTATGGAACCGTGCAAATCTGGTTTTCATCTGATAACCGGAGCCCTCCGGCTTGATCTCCAGCGAGGATTCCACCCTGCCAAAAGTGCTTGCCCATGCGTCAAACATGAGCAGCCCTCGGTTCTTAAGTTCCGTGGGCTGCAAGGTCTTTTGCATGACATATAACTCCGACATGGAATTAGAGACCGGGGTGCCGGTCAGATACACTACGCCGTGTTCGTTTGTAATCTCGTTAATGTACTGGCATTTCATGTGCATATCCATGGCCCGCTGACTGCTCTGTCCTCCCACTCCCGCCACCCTCTGCATCTTGGTATAGCTGTAATTGTTCTTATAGGCATGAGCCTCGTCCACGAACAGGTTATCCACGCCCAACTCTTCAAAGGAAATCGTATTGTCCTTTTTTTCCGCATTATAAAGCCGGTCAAAACGCTCCTGTAAATTATGCTGGAAAATCTTCATCTGTTTCAGCGTCCAGCTTTTCCCGGAGAGCATCTTCATTTCATTAATTTTCTGTGTAATCTCATCCAGTTCCTCTTTTATGGCGGATAACTGCCGCTCCCTTGACAGGGCGATCAATTCAAAGGAACTGTGCCCCATGATGATGCAGTCATAATCCCCGGTGGCAATACGGCTCACAAATCTCCTGCGGCGTGACTTCTCAAAATCCTTGTTTGTGGCCACCAGAATGTTGGCATTTGGATAAAGCCGCATGAACTCTGTGGCCCACTGCTCCAGCGTGTGGTTCGGCACGGCGATCAGGGGCTTGTTGCACACTCCCAGCCGCTTTCTCTCATAGGCAATGGCACAGGCTGTCATAGTCTTTCCCGCCCCTACCTCGTGTGCCACCAGTAGATTGCCATCGCCGTATATTCCCATAGCTACCGTGTCCCGCTGATGCTTGCGCAGGGTGATGGCATCGTTCATATCGGGCAGCATCAGGTCATCCCCGTTATAGGTTCTGGGGCGGATATTGTTAAAACGGTCATTATATATTGAAGTCAGCGACGCCCCTCTCTCCGGTTCCGCAAACAGCCAAGATTCAAACTCCATTTTAATCTGCGCCTGCTTCTCTCTGGCGAGCAGGGTTTCCTTCCTGTTCAGCACATACCGCACCTTTTCCTCACCGGTCTGCGGATCCCTATATTCCTGCCGATCACGAACCTCCACCGTTTTCAGGTTCAAGGTATCTTCCATGATTTCATAGGCGTTCATCCGCTCCGTTCCATAAGTGCTGTTCACGGCAATAGAATATTTCTCTGCATTTTTATGGGTAATGAAATAGGTTCCCGTACATTCCGCAAATTCTATCCGGATATGATTCTCTTGGTTATATCCGCTGGTTCCGAACTTCTCATACATGAAATTCTGGTAATACTCCACCGGTATCCATGTGGAGCCAAGCACAAAACTGATGTCCTCCGGCTTTAACGGTTCTGGCTGCACCTGTTTCAAGGCATCCACATTCCTGCCAAAACGCTCCGGGGACTCTTCCGCCGCAAGCTGCGCCTGCGCCAGTTTATCCTTGACATGGCCGCTAAGATATTCCTCCGCCAGCACCCAGCCGGATACGGCGTCACCATCCAGACATCTGGATGGATCCTGGTAGACCCGCTCTCCCAGTTCCTCCAGTATGGCCTCCTTGCTGCACATGCCGCCGTCCTTACGGTAGAGATACTGCATATAGTCAAGGTCAAACCTTCCCTTGATGTTCATGGTAATCCGCAGAGCCTCTTCCACACTGTCCGCTGTTTTGGGCATACTCTTTGGCCGGATAGTGGCCTTAAAGAATACCGCCGTCTTTTTATACTCGCCCTTTATCTTCTTTCCCTGCTCATCCTCCGCTTCCGCCTCAATAGACCGCAGGAGGGGAGCGTCCACATCCCTGGAAAACACCGTGACATTCCCCTGCGCATTCAGATACCCGTATTTTTTTATGTATCCGTCATATTCTCGGTTTAAGTCTCCCAGCAGTCCGGCCAGCTTCTCTTCGTATTCCACAGCGGGCATCTCCCACCCCTGCTCAGAATCCCCGTAGAGCTGGAAGTCCATAAGTTCCCTCAGAGCGTTTCGGATACACAGTAGCCCATCCAGCCTCTCCGCCCTTTTTCCGGTCAATTCCTGCCGGTACATCCGGGAATTTTCCCGATAATAAAAGCTGTTGCCCACTTTGGTATAACTGTAATTCTTCACATCCGGCGCTGCAGGCAGCCACTCCTTGACCACCGTGTCCTTATCCTCCGCAAGTTCGCTGACAGGTTCCTCATACTGCCCGTGGAGCCTGCTGACTGCCTTCCCCAGCAGATCGTCCAGCGCCTTATCAGGGTATGGCTCACAAGTCACAAAATCACGGCTCCCATACATACCGGTTTTCTGTACCATTGTCCCCAGCACCATTTCCGGATGATCGATAAAATAACTGTTATAAGAGATCCCCTTTTCATCCTTTTCCACAGAAAGCCATGGCGTATTCCTCTCATCCGGTATAATCTCCTGCTCCCGCTTTTTCAGAAAAAGAATATCCGTGGTAGCCTCCGTTCCCGCCACCTGCTTAAAAGCATTCTCCGGCAGGCGTATGGCGCCAATCAGTTCTGCACGCTGGGCAATATATTTCCGTACAGAAGGATTCTCCTTATCCAGAGTGAACTTCGTGGTAATGACGGACATAATACCACCCGCTCTTAACTTGTCCAGACTTTTTGCCAGAAAATAATCGTGTATCTTAAAGTTATGGCGGTCATACCTCCTGTCACTGACTTTGATGCTATGAAACGGCACATTTCCCACCACCACATCGAAAAAGCTATCTGAAAATTCCGTGTCCTCAAACCCTTTGATGAGGATCTCCGCCTGGGGGTACAGCTTTCTGGCAATGCCTCCCGCAACGGGCTCCAGCTCCACCCCGTAGAGTTTTGATCCGCCCATGCTCTCCGGCAGCATCGAGAAAAAGTTTCCTGTCCCCAGAGCCGGATCCAAAATGTTCCCGGTACGGAAACCAAAGTTGTGCAGGGCCTGGTAAATATGCCCGATCACCTTCTGATCCGTATAATAAGAGGTCAGGGTAGATGCCGCAGCCGCCTGTATTTCTTCCTCTGTCAACAGTTCGGTAATCTCATCATACTCCTTTTCCCACCCTTCCTTTCCGGGTGTCAAAGCATTTGCCAGCCCTCCCCAGCCCACAAAACGGGCCAGGATGACCTGTTCCTCCCTGTCTGCCATCCTGTTCTCCCGCTGCAAGAGCTTAAGCAGTCGGATCGCCTCTACATTGTTCCGAAACTTTGCCTTGGGACCGCCCTCATACAGACGGTGCTCCGGCTGATAGTGATAATTCAGCGTTCCGTCCTGAAAACGCTGCTCTGCCTCCTTTGCCAGTTCCAGGGCATATTTTTCATTTGCCTGCCCGATACGGGCCATGTCAACGATCTGCTGTTTTGCCTCTTCCGCAGGATTCCCGCTCTCTACCGCCTGAATAACTGCCTGAGACAATTCCGCCTCTGTATAAAAAGGTTTCAGCAGTTCTGCCTCTTCGATCAAAGCCACCGGCAATCTTTCCCTGACCTTATAGCGGCCAAGCCCCGTCTGCTGTTCAATGTCCCCCAATTCCGCCGTATGGTTGTCGTCCAGATAGCCCAGCACCTCAAAGATCCGGCTGTCATAGGCAATGCGGCTTCCTATCGGGAACGGCACATATCCCGGCGTTTCTTCTTGCCCCTCCGCCGCATCCGAAAGTATCTGGTCGCCGTCCTCTCCGCCCTCCTGATAAGGATTGGGATAGAGTTCAAACAGGCTGAGCTGCCCGCCGCTGTCATTTCTGCCTGTATCTGCCTGTGCATCTTCCGTTCCGCCTGAACTATATTCCTCCGGTATCTGCTCATCTGAATCACTTTCATCCGGAATGTCAAAATCACCTATGGCATCCTCTTCCTCCCGGTATGGGAGATATTCGCCGTCCCGCACAAGGGCACCTATCACATAGGCGATCACATCCCATGACAGACGCACGAAACCGTCCTCCCCGAAAAAGAAATCCGCCATATCCCTTCCCGGCACAATTCCCCTTTTCCCATCGCCGCTCTTTTGGAAACCATAATCCAGATAAATATCCCTGACGGCATCCCGTTTTACTGTCATGGCATCCGTCTGCAGGAACACCCGGTTGATCCGGTCATACAAATCCTGGGGGTACACATCGGTATCCGTCAGAAGTCTCTGTATTTCATCCCAGTCCTTGTGTTCTCTGACATTTTCCTTTGTTGCTGATTCTTCCAGACGGAAAAAGGAACCCTGGGCGGTATTCTCCGCTTTGGGTTCCTCTGCATCTCTATTCTCCGGCTCCGGCCCTGCCGTTTCCTCTTTCCCGCCTTTTCTGTTCCTTTCCGTTCCTACCGGAACCGATATGCCACCTCCTGCAGCACGATCTCTTCCGCCTGCCTGGTTATCATCTCCATGTGCCCGGCTCTCTCCAGTGTGTCCTCGGTTTCCGGCATCGGCTGTACCTCCAAAAGCTGCTGTATCAGTGCCTCCTTCTTTTCCTCCGCCTCCGCGTCCACCTTGTCTATCATCTCGTTGATCTGACCCAGTGCGGTCAATTCCGACAGCCTCTGCGGGTGGTTCGATTTCATATAATCTTTCCACCTTCTCCCGAACATCCCTGCCGGCCTCTGGTCGTTCTCCCGGTTCTTTGATATTTGGAGATTCGGGTACAACATCCCGTCCTCCCCTTTCCTGTATTCCAGTTTCGCTAACGGTTCTCGGCTCATATCTCTGGCTCCTTTCTTCCTTGATTTCCTCAATCTGCCTGTGTATCTCTGAGAGCACCGGCCTCGCTATGGCGCAGGCATAATACCCAAGTCCCATGAACAGCTCCAGGCTCCCGAAATGGCTGATATTCTCAAAAGCTCCCGTTTCCTCAAAAGTTTCTGTCCCAATCCCGCACTTTTTAAATACAATGTAGGCTGCGCTGTCCGATGCCAGTTTTGCGAACTCTTCCTGCACCGCCTCCGGGGGCAGTCCGTACAGCACACTGCCCTCATCCCTGACCTCCACTCGGGAAAGATACTTCTCCAAAAATAAGTCTGCCTGCATACTTGCAAGCTGGCACAGACAGTTTTCTGTGTTTTCACTGTCCGTTCCAAATCGTTCATGAAACCTGCGCAGGATTTCCGGCTGGTACTGCCGCTCCAGGGACCAGACTGCGCCCATGGCCTTGCGGAACCCCTCATAGCTGCCACGGGTATCCGCAAGGTCAAAGTAATAAGTAAGCGTAGCCTTCGGATTGTTCATATCCACAACGCCGATGCCCTTGGAACCCGCTTTTAAATACCTCCCGGTCTGTCTCTCCCAGCCCGCTTTTGTGGCAAGGAGTCCTGCGTCCGGCCGCTGTACATAGATCAGCACATTTTTGTCAAAAGACATTTTATAATATTTTGACACGCTGGACAAAAGCCCCATCCACTCCGTCCTGTTCCGTGTCAATGCCTGCACCGATTGACGGTACAGGTCTGCCAGATAAGTCTCCCTACCCAATCTGCCGTCCTGCATTTTCGCCGCCCTGGGCGAAATACAATTCCAGCGCCTTTATGATCGTTTCCTCGATTTCCTTCCTGCTCTGCTGATTGTCAAAAAACCTGTTGATAACAGTCTCTTTTATCCTGATGGGCTGTAAACTGCTCTTCGGTTTCCTGGACTTTTCCTCCGTAATGATCTGCCGGATCCGTTCTTCGGTCAGCTTTCCTTTTCTGGCATAATCATGCAGAAGGGCGGATTTTTTGGTATCTATGCGGAAATTGTCCCCCGCTATCAGCTCTGCGATCAACAACTGCTGTTCCGCTTTCACAAAAGAAATATCATAAGCCGCCTCAAACCCCAGTAACTTTGCATCCAGACAGTCAAGCAGCGGTGTGATGAGCGTTGCTATCTTAAGATACCGTGCAATGCGGTCCCTGCTCAGTCCGTATTCCCCGCTGACCGCCGCCCCTGCATCCGACTTCTTTGGGTTTCCCAATGAAGTCCCGTTTTGCCCGGTTTCCTGCGGGTTTACCAGCCCTTCAATCTCCTTTAAAAGGTCGTTTCTTCTGCCCTGGCTCTTGATAGCGTCATAGTGCTGTTTCAGGCAAAGTGCCTTTTCAGAGGGGCTTAAATCATCAAAGGAACGCTGGCGCAGGTTGGTCTCTGTCACAATCAGGACGGCATCCTCATAGGTCAGATCTTCCCGGATGACAACGGGACCTTGAGTAAGCCCAGCCAACTTTGCCGCATTGACCCGATTGTGCCCGCTCAGTATGGTATGCCTGTCTCCATGTTTCCAGAGGATGAGGGGCTCCAGTATCCCAAACTCCCGGATGCTATCCACCATGTCCTCCAGCCTCTGACCGGTGTACAGCTTAAACTTATGGTCGGGAAACGGCTCCATCCGGTCAAAGTCCATTTCCGCCAGTCCCGCCCCAGCCGCTTCCTGCCCCTGCTGTGACGGCTGTTCCTTGGTCTGAAAGTCAAACAGGTCATCCATTCCGTCCAGACTGGAATTAAGCAATGTGTTCGCTGGTGCTTTCGATGCCCTTGTTGGTATTTTTGGTGTCCTCGCCGCCATTTCCCATCAACTCCTTTACAAATTTTTCATAGGCTTTCGCCGCCGGGTTGTCCGGCTCGTACTCGCAGATTGTCATACCGTACTCCACGGCCTCCGGCACCTTGATAGAGCGGGGAATGCTGTTGGTAAAGATGCGCACCCTTTCCCCCAGCGCCTGCTGTAACTGCGCCTTCACCCGCTTAGATACCCTTGTCCGCTCGTTATCCATGGTGATCAGGATGCCCTCGATCTCCAATCCTGCGTTGGCATGGCTCTTGATCCTGTGAAACGCCCGCAGGAACTCCGCCATCCCCTCCACCGCCAGCGTCTCCGACTGCACCGGAATGAGCAGGCTGTCACAGCATATCATCACATTTATCATGGCTGTCCCCATCTTCGGCATCCCGTCGATGAGGATGTAATCATACTGCTCTTTAATGGTATCTACGAACTCCTTCAGCTTGTACTCCGCAAAATCGGTATCGCACATCAGCTTGTCGAAGTTATCCAGCTTATTGTTCGCCGGGATTAAATCCACTCCTGTCTCCGTCCTTATCATGTAATCCTCTCTGTCCGGCAGCTTTTCGTTCATCACGATACATTTCAAAATATCATAGATTGTCACGGTCAACTGCTCCGGCGCGGCCACCCCGCACAATTTGGTTGTGTGCCTCTGTCCGTCAAAGTCAATCAATGCCACCCTGCACCCTTCCTTAGACAGCAGATATGACAGGGTCGTGGCGGTCGTGGTCTTACCTACGCCACCCTTTCTGTTTACGATTCCTAAAACCTTGCCCATTTGCCTGTTTCCTTTCTATTGCCTCAATTTGTTATCTGGTTACATTGAATTCCCACAAGCAATGAGCCAAGTAGACATGCTTGCATGTATATTTGGCGAATGCCGTGAGGGTCAACATCCCCGCTATTTGTAGTGGGAATGTTGACTTGGATAAAAGCAGAACTGTTCACTTACCTCCTTTGCTCTTGTGTGGCAACTAAATCAGCTTCTCCCCTGCATTATCCCTTTGCGGCCTTCTTCCGGGCGAAAAAAGGCGGGACTAAAGGAGCCTGCATGAAAGAAAGCTAATTTAGTCCCACCTAAATCATTATTCAGTTGTAATGGGTACAAAAATACCCTGCCGGATAGTATAATCAATCTGCCTTGTGTTAAATAACTGCAAGTATTCTTTTTGATTGCTGAAACGGGCCCGTCCTCACTCAAAAATGACCTCTCATCCGGCACTTTTTCGTAGGACTAAATCAGCGGAACCTCTTGATTTTACTGAGGTTTTGCTAACCTGACAATAGAATAACACGCTCCCCCGTATCTATGCAGCAAAAAATACACCCCCTGCCAGTAAGGTTCAGCGGTTCCCTCTGTACGGACAGGATGCCGCTGGATATCAGCGGCGTAGAATCAAAAGGCTCCTGAAAAAGCTGCGCCGCCCGCATCTCCCCGCCCCCGGGGCCCATGCCGTCTATTTCCATCAACCCGTATACCTTGGGCGTAAAACGGTACTGATAAGGCCCCCGCCAGCGGTTTTTTGCCGTCAGCAGGTTGTCATATATCACAGAATAACCGTCCCCAAGAGGAATGTAGCAGATATCAGCCCCCTCTGTCAAAAGAATGTCCACCGAAAAATCCACCACAATATCCACATACTCATCAGACAATATCTTGTCTCTGCAATCCATAATGATCTCCGTTCAGATCCTGTTCCTTATGGCTATTCTATGCCATTTTGCGCCGGAGGTTCCGCCCCGAAATATGAGACGTAAAATATACCCCGACAGACCATATATCTGCCGGGGTTCTCTCACCGCTTAAGGCTGCGCGTATTCTTTTAGTGTATCACTGCTTTCCAGCAGCATATTGCTGCGGATATCAATGATGGGACCGCCCTTGCCCTCGATGTACTCCCGGGTGATCGTCACTCTTCCGATATTATCGTCCTTGGGGATCTCGTACATGATATCCAGCATAAATTCTTCTATAATGGAACGCAAAGCTCTGGCTCCCGTATCCTGTTTCATGGCCTTCTCGGCAATGGCCTCCAGCGCCTCCTCGTTAAACTCCAGTTTTACCTCGTCCAGTTCCAACAGTTTCTGATACTGTTTCAGTATGGCGTTGCGCGGCTCCTTCAAGATCTTGACCAGCATTTCCTGAGTCAGACCTTCCAATGTGTAGATCACCGGCAGCCTGCCGATAAATTCCGGGATCATACCAAACTTCCGCAGATCTTCCACTGTCACGTGGGAGAGTATGTTTTTTTCCTTGTCAAAAGCGTCCTTCAGCATAGCGTTAAAGCCTATGGAGGCCGTCTTGGTCAGCCTCTCCTTGATGATATCCTCCAGATCCGGGAAAGCGCCGCCACAGATGAACAATATATTTCTGGTGTTCACGGTGGCCAGCGGTACCATGGCATTTTTGCTGTTCGCGCCCACCGGCACCTCCACCTCGGCTCCCTCCAGAAGTTTTAACATACCCTGCTGCACGCTCTCTCCGCTCACATCACGGGAAGTAGTGTTCTTTTTCTTGGCGATCTTGTCTATCTCATCTATAAAAACAATACCTCTCTCCGCTTTCTCCACATCGTTGTCCGCGGCTGCCAGCAGCTTGGAGATCACGCTCTCTATATCGTCCCCGATATATCCCGCCTCTGTGAGGGAAGTGGCGTCCGCTATGGCCAGCGGCACATCCAGCAGCCGGGCCAGCGTCTTGACCAGATAAGTTTTGCCGCAGCCCGTTGGTCCGATCATCAGCATATTGGACTTCTCTATCTCGATCTCATCCATGGTGCCTGTGGCCACTCTCTTGTAATGATTGTACACTGCCACCGAGATCACCTTTTTGGCATGCTCCTGCCCTACCACATACTCGTCCAGACTGGCCTTGATCTTGTGGGGCGCAGGGATATCCCGGATGTTCAATACGGGCTGGACATTCTCCTGTTTCTTCTTTTTCTTGATCTTCTGCTTGTTGGGGATACCGCCCTCTCCCTGTAGATCCGCTATGTTCACAAAACGGATATTGGCCATGCCGTTGCCCTTCAGCATATTGTCCATATCCTTCTGGAACTGCGGATCGCTGAGCATACCCTGATAGTCAAACTGGCTCACCGCATCCATGGTCTTGTGCATACAGTCATCGCAGACGCAGATATTGTTGGGGAGCTTAAACATCTTTCCCGCCTTACTCTCCGGCCTGCGGCATACAAAGCACACATCCTCGTAATCGCCGCCTTTATCGGATTCGCCCTTTTTGCCGTCTTCAACCTCCGCCTTCTCAGGCGTGGAATCCTCCAGCTCCTCTAACTCTTGCAATTCTTCTTCCTGATCGTACTTATCTGTCATTTCCAACCTCTTTCTGCCGCATGATTATCCCACTGCGCAACCTTCAAACTCAAATATCTTACCCCAAGCCCAGAAACAAAGCCCTCGCGTCATTCGCCAAATGCCTGCACCGATATGTTGCCCGGCCAATTGTCCACAGTATTATTACCTCAAAAATATAAACCCGGAAAATGTTCTTCCGGGTTTATTATATCGGATATTTCACTGCTGCACAAGTAAACTTTTTATAAAGGAATAGTTTGGAACATCAGGGCCTTTCTCCCAATGTCAGCTCCAGTTCCACGGGTCTTTGACAGTTTCTTCACAAATCCATTTCGCTGAACTCCAGTATATAT
>ERZ777305.2959-NODE-2959-length-12760-cov-4.465250_pt1 | contig 12760 bp, 8 predicted proteins | sample MGYA00374965_ERZ777305 | MGnify/ENA primary metagenome ERZ777305 (study PRJEB29328, sample SAMD00013331) | mouse gut metagenome | study: EMG produced TPA metagenomics assembly of the Metagenome analysis of fecal microbiota from mouse which was promoted...
CCTCAGGTTCAGGAGTCGGGGTTGGCTCCTCTGGCTCCTCAGGTTCAGGAGTCGGGGTTGGCTCCTCTGGCTCCTCAGGTTCAGGAGTCGGTGTCGGCTCCTCATCGGGCTCAACTTCAGGGATTTCGGGAATTCCCTCATCCTCGTCTTTGCCGATAATGATGCCTTTATCACCATCCTCTTCAGAGGTAGTTTCATCGGAGTCAGTTTCAGTTTCCTGATTCTGCTCCTCCCCGTTCTCAGCATCGCTGATGGTGGGGTCTTCCTTGTCGTCTTCGGTTTCTACTTCTTCAGCATCCCCAACGACAACATCATTTGTGGTACTTTCAACCACATCGGATTCTTCCTTATTATCGGAATCATCCTCGCTATCATCTTCGATAACCTCATCGGCATCGTCAACGATAGTATTTTCTTCGGCATCAGTTTCAATGTTGGAGGTATCTTCCACTGCCTCCTCTTCGCCGCCATCAACCACATCAGAAATTTCTTCCGTGGTGTCAGCGGCTTCCTCTGACGCATCCGAAATTTCCTGGGATGCATCAGACGGGGTTGCAGCTTCTTCAGAACCATCATCGGTTCCTTCTGCTGCTGTTTCGTCCTGATCCTCTGTGTCGTCTGCCATCTCTACCGCTTCAGAAATTTCTGCGGCATTGACAGCGAGGGGTGTGCCAGCGAGTGCCAGCACAAAAATAAGTGTTAAATATAATTTCTTGAGTGCCTTCATTAGGTACTCCTTTCTCCCACACTTGGTGGGTAGGTGAATGTTAACAGTTTCTATCCTAAACAGGACTCAGCTTGCCTGGATTAAGCCAAGCCCTGCTAAAAAAGTTGGTTACCTGCTTGCTTTTCTGTCATAAGCAACCAAAGCAATAATGCCAAGGCCACTCATTAACATAAGCATGAACCAGAATCCGAGATTGCTCTCATCACCAGTTTTCGGAACGCGAGCACCGAGAACTGCTGGCTCATTATTAACAGGATTAGCCGTTACAACCTGCGGCTGTTCAGGTGCCTGGGGAGTAACCACGATTTCTGGCACTTCTTCAGGCTCCACAGGAATAACCTCAACAGGAGTTTCCTCTGTTTGCGGCTCTTCCTGCGGCTGCTCCTCTTCCTTCGGCTCCTCAGGGGTTACCTGTGGTGTCGGAGGAACAGGAGGAGTAGGCGGAACAATTACCTCTGGTTCTTCTGGTGTTACAGGAGGAACGGGAGGAACGGGAGGCTCTTCTTCATCTTCCACTTCGGGAAGTTCAGGAATGCCTTCCTCTTCATCCTTACCAATGACTACGCCCTTGTCGGACTCATCATCGGCATCAGTTTCCACGCCACTCTCAGGATTTTCTTCAACAACAGCATCCTGATTACCGTCCTCCTCAGAGCTTGTTTCCTGCTCGTCATCGGAGATATTGCCATCTTCCTCAGCGTCTACAACTTCCGTTGCATCACTGATGATGGCATCATCGGTTGCAGTAGCATCCTGGATTTCTCCAGTATGCTCACCATCTGTTACGATAGCGTCGGAGTCAGCTTCCTGCTCCTGGTTATCATCGACAACTACTTCCGTAGCGTCGTCAACAACCTCAGGCTCCTCTGTAACCGTTGCATCAGCAACAGGAGCCTCGTCAATCGTAGCTTCAGATTCATTAGAATCTTCCACTACATCTGCTGCTTCCTCTACGACAACGGAGATGTCATCAGATTCCGCAGCTTTCGTTGTTAATGATGTAGCCGCTACAGCAGCTACAAAACTACAAGTTACAAACAACTTTTTGAGAGTCTTCAACATAAGAAAACCCTCCTTTCTTAAATTTTAATAATTATTTTCTTCCTAGCGTTGTCCTTGTTTGATGTTACTACAAGGAACCTTCCGAGAGTCAACGCCCAACTCTCTCTCTATTTTTTTTCCTGCTGTGTTACTTTTGTACTTTTGCAGGGGCGGACGTACTCTTTTCTTGTTATATCCTTTTTCATGATTTCGAGTTTCCAGGCACGAATCTTGTAAAAGAATCAAACTCTACTTTCGTAGAATTTAGATACAACAAAAAAAGCTCTGGAACCCACCTAATCTTAGTTTTTCGTTAGGAATACTTACCCAAACTTAACTTAGAAAATTCCAAAGACTTATTGATATAATTATACAATTTACAGTTTTTAAAATCAAGTAAATAACAAAAAAGCCTAAGAAACAACCCTTCATAGGTTATTTCTTAGGCTAAAAAACTTATACCTTGATATACTTAAGAATTAATTTTGTAAGAATTTCGGGTAATTTTGTAAGGTCTGTAATATCTAAGAACCCATCACCATAAATCCTTTCAATATTCTGTTTATCAGAGCCAATAGCTGCTGCAAACGTAATAATTCCTTTTCTATTATAGGTGTTTTTTAATGTTTTCATATCGGTTTCAGCAGTACTTCCAGAGTAACCACTTGCTGCTGGTTGACCATCAGACACTACGATTAAAAGTTTCACTTCTTCCAGTCGCTTGTCTAATTTGTCATACATAAACTTCAAGGCAGCACCATCACGGTTGTTGCTACGTGCGGAAATATCCATCAAACGATACTTATCGTTTTTGTCAATGCTGTCAAATTCTGCGTAAGAGTGCATCTGTAAAGAACCATATGTTGTCTCATCAGCAGTATGACCATATACACAGCAAGGAATTTCAAGTCCCATACAAAAATCATATAGAACAATAGCTGTTGCTCTTGCATATGTTGCTCTATTATTCCAGCTCATTGAACCAGATTCGTCAAGCAAAACACCAACACTCAGCGTAGGAGCTTCTTGTGGAAGCTTCTTCTTATAGAATGATTTTCCATCATCTCTGATAAGAGTTCTTGCATCAAGCTTACGTCCCATATAGAGATTTCGCATCTTTCCACCAGCTCTCTTATCTTTTAGCTGCTGAGAAATAAGCTTTTGCAGTTTCTTAGAGATTTTACAAAGTTCAGGAGCAATAGAGTTATACTGTTCCTTTAAGGAATCAGGAACACTTGTAATTCTACGAACATCGACCTTCATTCCCTTATGGGCTTCACCATAGTTAAGACTACGACCTTCTTTATTAAGGGCTTCTAGACGTTCTTCCTCTAACTCCTCTTCTGCTTCTTCTGTTGCCATTTCATTAAGAAGTGTCTCGATATCTGATGCAGAACCACCATATTCAGAAGCTTCATATTCATCCTCTTCTTCGTGTTCATCACCATCATCAAAATCCTCGGCAGTTGCAATAGAGTCAGTGTCGTGCTCTTCAATACGACCACCTTCACCACTCTTAATTTCTTCAGTGTTCTTTCCTTCGCCTTCACCTGTTACAAGAGGATTAGGATCGTCTTCCTTGCCACTACCTTCTGCTTCCTTTTCATCTTCGCCTTCGCCTTCTCCTTCGCCCTTTTCGTCTTCCTCATCCTTACCTTCAAGTGCCTTCTTTGCTTTGCCTCTTTTGTCTTTGGCTTCCTCATTTTCGGTATCTTTACCAGAATCGCTAGGACGACTCTTGCCTTTACCAGAGGTAGAAGTCCCCTTTGTAGAACCAAGAGACTTTTCAACAGCACCACTTCCAGATCCTTCACCACCTTCACCTGATTCTTCAGATTCTGTTTCAGGACGAGAAGCAATCCAGTCAAGATAAGACTTGATTTCAGGCCATAAGCAAACAATAACTTCATTTACATGCATTCTACGATAAGTAGCATTACTTGCAATTAAAGCACTGTCCACATACTCCAAACAAGGAAGAAGTTTTTGAGCGACTTCATCTTCAAGTTCATCCTCATCATCATACTTAAACTCACCATACTTTGCATAACAAAGCAGTAACTGAGCTACAGCATTAAATGGATGCATATATTCAGGGTCTTCTGGATCAAGTTCTGTCTTTTGTGTAAGTTCCCAGATTTTTTCAATCTGTTCATAATGAATATCCCTTACGAGATAAAGACCTTCACAAAGATTTCCTTTGTATTTCTCCATAAATGCCTGCTCGATATAACCATCTTCGATGATGTTGTCGATATGTTTAACAACAGAAAAGAATCTCTTAATGTTTTTAGGATCCTTTGCCCAAAACACCTCAATTTCATTAAGATTCTTAATAAAATCAGGGTCTGTAATATCAGGCTTTTTCGGATACCACTTACAAACAGAAATGGACTCATAAAACGCTTCCATAATTTCAAAATCTGTAAAAAGCACATGCCCCAGTTCATGAGCAAACAAACCCTTAATTACATCAAGTTTATCTTCTCTTGTCTTGCAGGACCTTGCCAATTCATTGTTACAGTTAATGGTAATAGTATTATTATCAGTAAAAGCAACAAATGGGTCATGACCTGTTGCAGGATTTTTTGATAACCATTTCAGTCTTACTTTAATGGCTAACTTAAATCCATACCTTTGTGTTAACATTGCTGCAAGTTCTGTAAAATATCTCTGCAAAACCTTGCTTGTGAAGAAGTTTTTGTCAGAAATCAAAGCCTTCTTCTTTGCCGCCAATGTCTTAATTTGTCTTTCACTTACCATCTATTTTTCCTCCTTATTCTTTGTTCTTTGTTAAAAAAGTCCCTACTAGAAAATCTGGTAGGGACTTAATATGTTGTTACCTGGAGCGACTTCTCTTAGATGCTCTAAAGGAGCTTTCGTCAAGTCTCTTCTGGAGAGCTTCTCTTGACTCCTTATCATTAGAACACTTAGAAAGTACCGTAGTCATTGCTGCCTTGTACACATTTCCTGTAATCTTAGCTTTCATAGCCCAAGAAAGAAGAGAACGCATACCACAAGTACCATCATCGATTCCCATATCAACCATAGAATTGTTGATATCCTTAACAATGGATGCCATTTCAGAAACAACATCCTCATCAGGATATTCTGTAATAGCCATAACACGATCAACCATTGACTGGTTATCAGGTGTTTCAACATCATACAGTTCATTACTACGGTCAATTACGGACTGGTTCATAGTACGACAACCCTGATAAGATACGTTCGTAGTAAAAATAACTACTGTATCAGGGTGGCGAGTAATAACCTCACCAGTAGGCAAGCTGATACTACCTTCTTCAAGTAGACCATTAAGACCTACAAGGACACCAGGAGAAGCAATAACGTTAGGCTCCTGGACCTCAACAACCCAACCATTCTTAATAGCTTTAATGAAGTTGGTTTCAGTATAAACGAACTTGTTGCTTGAATCAGTAGATAACAAAGCTACAATTTCGTCAAACTTATTTTCCATAACCTCATGCCATTTCTTATAAACGGTTGAGAGTTTCTCAGTTTCGCTCATTGTCTCAGGAAGTTCTTCACCTGTCAACTCCTCATAAACCATATCAGGCATAAATGCTGCATCTTCAAGTGAAGGCATATCATAAACCTTTGCGATATTTTTGGAGTTGATTCCACCAAGCTTTTCAAACTTAGCAAGAAGCTTCATCATTTCAGGATCTTTTGTATCCTTAGAAGCAGGCATTACCTGACCAATGAAATCAAAAATTTCAGAGTCAGCAGAACATGTATAGAATACATGTGGTCTATTCATTCCAGCTGCAATAGCTTCTGTTGCCTTTGACTTACCAGACCCAGCGCCACCACGGAAAGTGAAATTTGTCATTGGATAAGAAGTATTTACAGAGGCCTTTACAGTCTCGCACACTTCCATAACAAACTCAGGAATAATATACCATGGCTCCATCCTTGGCACCATAAGCTGCTCATCTGCGCTAAGCTCTCTTGAAGGATTAGGATTAAACTTTCCAACAAGATCTTCAAGTTCATATCCCTTCTTCTTCTTTTTAGCCTTTGCTGTTGGAGATGCTGTTGCTCCTCCTTTACTATCAAGTACCTGGAACTCACCGCAAATTACAGTATCAGGATCATATGTTCCTGCTGTAAGAGCTGTGTTCTTAATTAACTGCAAATTTCCTGTGCTTGGTGCATTAAAAGGAATGTTTGCAGAACAAGAATCGTCCTTCAACCTGTAGTATACATTCTGTGAAAGAATGCCGATGATTCTGGTTGCCTCATTAATATCAGGGAAACCCTTATCATACTCATCCTTAAACAGATTATAGTACTCGTTGAATTCGGCATCTGATGCAAATTCAGGAAACATTGCCATCATCACAACAGTACCATCTTTCTGGCCCTTCTTTAATACATATGTCTTACCTGTGGAGGTAAGTGTATCAAGAATAATAGCCTGAATAGTGCCCTCGTTGGGGTCATACACTGCAACGTCAATCGTATCGTCTCCTCTAGTAGAAACGTACTCCGCTACATTCTTAAAGCTAACCTTTCCAACAGCACCCTTATCAGTTGCACCTTTTTCGATTTCAAACAATCTATAACACATCTTGATGAGTGTTTTTGAGATTGTTGCGGTGCTTGTTTTAGATGCGCTGGAACTTGCATATGCGGAACCAGATGTTCCTACTTCCACTCTCTTAGTTGGAAGTGAATCAAATGGTGCCTCTGCACTTGTTAACTTCTGATCAAACCCCAATAAACTTGTTAAAATGTCTGCCATAATTTTATATCCTCCTTTATTCTCTTTATTCTTTGTTCTTGTTTTCTTTGTTCTGGGTGTAACTAATTTTTCTGAGTTTTCTAAATTATAAACAAATACAAAATGTAGGTATCCATATAATATTTATCAATACATATAGTAATATCATATCAATTAAGAGATAATTAACAAATAATTACTAAAAATATACCCTATTTTCAGTAATTATTTTACCTATTACCCTAGGATATTTTTGTTATTTTTAGATAAATAGTATACTTACTTAGAAAAAATAGTTACACCCCTTTGTTCTTATTCAATTGTAATTGCGATTCCATTTTCATTAAGCTCATATGCATCAATTTCATCTTGTTCTTTAAGAAGAATTCCGATTGCTTCCCAAGCCTCTTTATCAGGCGGAAGATCGCTTGCATCTAATTGAGCATGAATCGCTCCATCGCCACTTGTTACAGCAGCATCATTGCATACCTTATTAAGGTATTCTAGACTGGTATTAATCCAGTCTGAGGCAATCATCCTGTAGTTTGGCTTAACCTCAGGCTTACCATCTTTATTAATGATAACATTGCCTTTTTTCTCTGCATTTGTTTCTGGTGGCTTTTTAGGCTTAGGTTGAGTAGGATTTGTTTTAGGTTCTGGTTTTTTAGGTGTTTGAGTCTTTTTCTTTTCCTTCTTAACCAAATCCATATCTGGAAGATTTTTTCCTATAAAAACAAGTTTAACAGGGCCTTCCCTATCCATAACAATTTGTACCTTAAACCTTTTCCCAGATGCAGTTTCTATCCCTTGAGCAAAAGTTTTCCTATTATTAAATCCATCTGCACAGGTGCTGTTCCAAATCATATAGCAGTTTATTTTTTTTACCGCTTTATCAATTCGCTTTTTATTTTCTAAAACGAATTTAGTTGGACCAACTTTTTTATAATTACCTGTCATTTTAATAGGGATTACTTCTTTAGGGATTTTAATTTCTTCCTCCTTCTCTTTTATTTCGAGTGATGGTGCTTCTGGTGTTATCTTAGAAGCCCAATATATCAGTCCAGCTAAAATGGGTATTGAAAAGACACCAACATCCATTCCTGGGGACTTTAAAAAGAGAATTATAGGGAAGATTAATAGCCAATACCATTTCTTCATGTTCCCTCCTTCTCTCTTATTTTTTAATAAACGATTAAGCTATAGGTTTTTTCGCTCTTTTTAAGATCGAGACTTCCAATTAAAGCTTCCTCGCATAGACAAACTCCTCCAGAATCATTAGCAACCAGAATCTTACATGTTCTGATAACTTTTTCTTCCCAGTCTGAAATCTTCTTTATGATTCTTTCAGAACTTGTAGACTCTGTAGAAAACTTGTCTTTATCCACAACCTTAATTGAATACTGTTTAGAGATGTCAATTTGACCAACAGCATTCACGATATCCTCATCGCAAAGGTGTGTCTTTGTTTTTATTACTCTTGCAAGCTTAGATTTCTTTTCATCATCACTGTGCTTCGCAAACAAAGTATTTTTCATTACAAGTCCTCCTTTCTACATTTTTAGGAATAGAAAGGCCCAGAACAAATGTTTGAGCCTTTACTTTTTATATTCTAGAAGAATTCTTCGTTTTCATCTACCTGAGAAAATCCAAAATCATCTGCAGGTACTTCTGGTGCAGGTGCGGTTGCGGTAGATGTTGAAGTTGCAGGTGTACTAGGAGCAGGAGCTGCTGGTGCAGCAGGAGCAGATGTGGTTGCATTTTCGTCTGCCTTCTTACCTGAATTAGCAGCATATCCCATTGTTCCTACAGAAAGGCTTGCATTAATATATTCCTTTCCATTATAGGAGTTCTGGGTAATGTTGATTTCACCTTCAAGGTCAAGATGGCTTCCCTTCTTAAGCTTTAAGCCCTGAGCTCTCTTTACAAGAGACTCGCTCATAAAAAGAGTAATCCAACGGGTTTCATTCTTTCCGCCTACCCAAGCATCATACGCTGCCTGAACTCTACCTGTTCCGTTCTCGTTAATAATAATATCTTCTGTAAGTCTTGCATTATCGATACTTGCTGTACAAATACCACCAAGACCACCAATTGCCTTAACGAGATAGAAAGGATTCACGGAGATAGTAAGATACTGCTTGCCATCCTTTCCTGTTGCCATTCCATAATCGAAACGACCACCAAGAGCAACAGCTGTACCCTTTCCGATCTCCTTTTCAGTACAGTATTTAACCTGGGCATCCGTGAGATAAACAGTCACCCACATGGTCTTATTCCCATAAGAGCCATCCTCAAGCTTACCCCACTGTGTAACAGCTACATTTACATAGCCACCCTGTTTCATAGGGGTAATATCGCTTCCTAGTCTTCCTGTTGTGATTCTTAATTCTTTCATTTCTGTATTCCTCCTTATACTCTTTTATTTTTTTGACGAATCATCAAAATAACTTTTGTTTCAATGACTTATCAATAGTATTATAACATTGCAAGCTATTTAAATCAAGAAGATTTTATCGCTAGCGATAAAATATTATGTTATATAATTTTTTGCAAAAAAATAAGAGAGTCTCCTCTCTTATTTTACATAGTCATCAGCGGTAACCTCTTCATTTTCAAACAAATCAACATCACTACCTTCAATAACACTAAGTTCAAAAGATATAAAATGTTCTGCAAGTGGTCCGTATTCTGATTCTATTATTTTTTCATCTTTTCTAAGATAAACAGTAATAGGAATTCCAGGAGATAAATCTTGTGTATAATCTACTTTTATATTTAAAAATTTCTCTTCATTACTAATTTTTACAACTTGGTATCTATTAGCTTTCATAATTCCAATTGTTTTTACATCTATTATAAGTCCTTTAAATTCTACGTAATCTCCTAAACTTATAGATTTATATTTAAAAATACATGATACTAATAAAAGCAATGAAATACCAATCATTACAAGTAAAAATTGAATTCCTGTAAATTCCAAATACATACATAATATTCCTATTGCTAGAAAAATAAATATAGAACAAATTCTTTTTAAAATTAAATTTCTAACACTAGCAGGAAATTTATTAAATGGTATGGATACTTCATTAGCATCATCTAAAAAATCAGGAAGTTCTTTTACTTTTTTTAAGAATTTTTGATTGATAGAACCATCGGGCATTAAAAAACTTTCATAGTTTTCATCTCCTGGTAGTTCTGGTTCTGTATTATCTGTAGATGAATTGGTATCTTCTGGGATATTGTTTATATCTAACATATCTTCAATATCTATCATGTCTTCAAAATCTTTTATTTTTTCCATTTTTTACGGGATATCCCAAAACCTCCTTTCTATTCATCTTTTGGATCCCAAAACATAGTAACTTTATAGTTTTCATCTATTTTTAATTTAGCACTAAATTCAGATCCATCTTTTTTCTTAAAACCTTTGATTAATTTTGTTTCTCCATCATTAAGTAGAGCTTCTTTATCTTTATCAGATAATTTTTTACCTCCAACTGTATTCCAAATAACAAAATCACAACCATCTTTCCAACCAGAACAACCCCAAGCTTTTGCATTTTTTTGAATAGGTTTTCCACATTTTGGACATTTAAGTGTTTCATCGACATTGGAAGTACTTTTTTTATTTGGATCTTTATAAAATGTTACCTTACCATCTTCTCCAAGCATTAAAGTAGCATCATACTTTCCACCATCTTTTTTAATAAAGTTTTTAATTAAATTTGTTTTTCCTTTAGTAATTAAAAGTTCTTTATCCTTATCTGATAGTTTTTTTCCAGAGAACATATCCCAAATAACAAATCCACATCCTTCTTTCCAGCCAGAACAACTCCAAGCTTTTGGTCCTACAATTACAGGTTTTCCACATAAAGGACATTTATAAGGAGTTTCCCAGCTTCTTCCAAGATTTCCATTTTCATCAATAATTACATAAGCACTATATGTTTCTTCTGAATCTTTTTTCTTAAATCCTTTAATTAGCTTTGAAGAACGTTTATTCGTAAGAATTTCTTCAATATCTTTATCCGTAAAAGTTGCTCCTCCCATATTATACCCCATAGCAAACTTACAAGCACTAGGGTCATCTTTAGAATAAGCACTACAAGCCCATCCCCATTTATACTTTCTCATAAATGAACCACATTTAGGACATTTTATTTCAGTTAAGCCATCTGCATCTTTTGGCATTTCAAGTTTAGGTGAATCTTCATCTATTATTTTACACCACTCCTTTACTGCTTTTTCCATATCACCAATAAATGAATCCATTGAAAGTTTTCCTCTTTCAACATCATCAAGTTTCATTTCCCATTCTGCTGTTAAATCTGGTGATTTTAATTCATTTACAGGTAAAATTTCAATTATTTTCATTGCTGCTTCTGTTGGAACAATTTGTTTACCACTTCTTGTACAATATTTTGAAACAACATTATCAATAATAGGACCTTGTGTAGAAGGTCTGCCAATACCTCCTTTATTCTTATTTACAAGAATTTTCTTTAATTCTTCATCATCAATAGCTTTACTAGCTGTTTGCATAGCAAGTAAAAGTGATGCATCTGTATATCTTTTAGGAGGCTCTGTTTTTCCTTCTTTTAATTCGTAATTTCCATCTACAATATCGCCAACATTAACAGTAGGCATTAAATCAGCATCAATTGTTCCATCAACTATTAACCATTGAGGATCTACTATCACAGTTCCTGTTGATTTGAACTTTTCACCTTCAACTTCTGTAATAATGCTTGTTTTCTCACCATTTGCAGCTTTAAAAATTATTCTTATTAAAGATTTTGCAATTAAATCATACAAATTTTGTTGCTCTTTAGATAGTCCTTTAGGAATTTCTGTTGTAGGAATTATAGCATAGTGAGATTCTACTTTTTTTGTATTAAAATGTCTTTTAGTATAATTTCTAGTTGAAACTTTTTCAATCCATTCCTTATATTTAGGATTAACCCCTTTTAACATTTCAAGAGTCTCATCAACAACATCTTGCATATCATCAGTTAAACACTCAGATTCTGTTCTTGGATATGTAATAAATCCTGATTCATATAAAGATTGAGCAATACTTAATGTTTGAGCTGCTGTAAAACCAAAAGCTTTATTAGCTTCTCTTGATAAATTCGGAAGATTATAAAGTAAAGGAACTTCTTTTTTAACAGGAGAAATATCTCTTGATGTAATTGTTCCTTGGTTTCCATTTATCTTGTTAAATAATTCTTCTGCTTTTTTCTTGTCTTCAATTTGAGAAGTTTCATGTTTTGCTTTATATTTTTCTCCTGTTTTAGTTGTAAATTCAGCATTTACATACCAAAATGGATGAGAAACAAAAGATTTTATTGCTTTTTCTCTTTCTACAATAAAGTCAAGAACAACAGTTTGGATTCTTCCTATTGTAATCATTTTTAAATCAGGGAAATACTTATTGTATTTTAATGTCATTTTAGAGGAAATATTAGCACCAGTAACCCAATCACTGATACTTCTGCATCTTCCTGCATTTTCTACTGATTTTACATCTTTACTATCAATAAGTTTATCAAACGCATCTTTAAAGCCTTTTTCTGTTTGAGAATCTAGTTTTACTCTTTTATATGGAGTTGTGCAATTTAAGTATTGATAAACATAAGCAAAAATTAATTCTCCTTCACGGTCATCGTCAGTTGCATTAATAATGTATTTAGAGCTATTAAATAGTTTTTCAACAATATTTAATTGAGCAACTGTCCATTTGTCTGCTTCTCCTGTAGGCTTTCTTGTTGAAAAATCTACACCTTCTTTAACTTTAATTTCATATTCAGAAGGAAAGAAAGGTAATGGAATCTTACCCCAATTTGCATATTCTGGGTCATAATCTTTAGCTTGTTTTAAAGTACACATATGTCCTTGTCCCCAAGTTATAGCATATTTCTCTCCTTTATAATCTATATATATTACTCCTTTTTTCTTTACATCTTTATTTAGTTTTGTTTTATATGATTCGATGTTACTCATAGTAATTTTAGTTCCATTATAATCAAAGCCAGCAAGAGCTGCGGCTATTTTTACACCAACATCGAATTTTTCCGCATATACAGTTATCATTAAAAATCCTCCTGTCATTTATATGTATTTTGTTTAATTTTAGCATATAAATTCATTTTTCACAAGCAAAAATTATTTGTAAAAAATAGCTAATTGAACTACCTCGATGCAGAGCATCGAGGATTCTTTATGTTTATAAGTCTCCT
>ERZ777305.2961-NODE-2961-length-12752-cov-4.227928_pt1 | contig 12752 bp, 12 predicted proteins | sample MGYA00374965_ERZ777305 | MGnify/ENA primary metagenome ERZ777305 (study PRJEB29328, sample SAMD00013331) | mouse gut metagenome | study: EMG produced TPA metagenomics assembly of the Metagenome analysis of fecal microbiota from mouse which was promoted...
CAAAACATCGAAAAATATCCTGAAACCTGGCCGGAAAAGTGGTCGCAAAAAGGCGTTATTCGTAATAACTTAAATCATAAATTAATGAATCAAGCAGCTTTTCATTTTTTTCAATATCATTATTAAGTTCATTTAGTTTATTATAATCAAGATAGAATTCTTCTTTATCAAGATTAGACTTTAAGTCGACTAATAGTTTTTCAACTTTATCAATTTTTTGTAAGATTTTATCATATGAAAGCTCAGGTCTACGACGTTTAACTTCTTTCGCTTTTACAATTGGTTTTTCTTTAACTTGTTTAACTTTATATTTTTCAAGTTTTTCTTCAAACTCTTGAATTATTCCATCAAGTTCTTCTTTCTCAAATTCAGAGTAGTTGCCATTATACACATATGCTTTTTCATTATAGAAGTAGATTAAATGATTAATTGTCTCATCAATAAAACTTCTATCATGTGAAATAATTATCAATGAACCCTTGTACTTTTTAAGTGCATCGACCAATTCTTCTTTTGAAAACATGTCTAAATGGTTTGTTGGTTCATCAAGTATCAGTAATTCATAGTTTTTAGCTGTTAATGTTGCTAAAACCAATCGCATTTTTTCTCCACCAGATAAAGTTGAGACTGTGCGATAAAAATCATCATAATCGAATGAGAATGTTCCAAGAGTATTGTATATGTCTTGAGTTGACATTGAAGGGAAAAGATTTGAAAAATAGTCGAACATCTTTTCATCACTATCAATCAACAATCCATCTTGCTTTAAATAACCGATGTTAAAAGCATCATAGAAGTTTACTTTTCCTGAATATGGAGGAATCTGATTTAGAATTGTTTTGATAAATGTAGTTTTTCCTGTTCCATTATCCCCAAGTATCGCATAACGGTCACCACCAAAGAAAGTAAAGTCTATTTCATTCACTAAAGGTTTATCATAGCCTATTCTAAGGTTTTTGCATTCAAAAATACGTTTTCCTTCTCTAAGAGTTCCATTAAATCGCATGTGAACCGTATTCTTTTCTTGATGAGGTTTCTTTATACCAGTTTTATTAAGTCTTTCTAGTTTTTTCTCACGATCGTGTGCGCGAGATACAAATCGAGGTTTAGGCATATAGAAACGAATAAACCATTCAAGTTTTTTTCTTTCTTTTTCTTGCTTCAGGAATTGTTTTAATTCGGTTTCATATCTTATCTTTTTTTGTGCAGAGTATTTATCATAGTCTCCAGTATAAAGCGTTACCTTTTTGTCCTCAATTTCAAGAACTTTCGTTGCTAAAGAATTAATAAAATATTTATCGTGTGATACGAAAAGAATTGTTCCCTTGTAGGTCTTTAGGTGATTTTCTAACCATTTTATAGTTGAAATATCTAAGTGGTTAGTCGGTTCATCAAGTATAAGAATATCTGGATTTGAAAGGAGCAATTTGCAGAAAGCTATTTTCATGCGCTCACCACCAGAAAATGATTCTACTTCGCGTTCAAAATCTTCTTCTTTAAATCCGAAATAGGAAAGCATAGAGTATATTTTGTATTCGTAGTTGTACCCATCATGCTTTAAGATGTATTCGTTTAAGCTATCATATTCTTTTAAATAAGAAGCGTTGTTATGGTCTAATGAAATGAGTGTTCCAAGCTCTTCTATCCGTTTCTGTGTTTTTATTACATCACTAAAAGTGCTCTCAACTTCCTTATATAGAGTGAGATTTAAGTCGGATATAACGCTTTGGGAAAGGTAACCAATAGTAATGTTATTTGGAATTATAACACTTCCTTTGTCTGGAATTACTTCATTTATAATCATTTTAATAAGTGTGGATTTACCACAACCATTTTTACCGATTACTGCAACGCGTTCATCGCTATATATCGATAGATTTATTGGAGCGAATAGTTGCTCACCATCATATTCTTTCGTTAAATCGTTTAATGTTATAACAGTCATTTTATTCCTTTAATTCTGAGTTTATTAAATTGATTGCTGTCTTTTGCATATCGCTAGAAGTGATAACGAGTATTTTATCATCAGGTTTGATGATACTTTTACCATTTGGGACTATCACCTTATCGTTTCTTAAAATAGCACCGATAGATATACCGGAAGGAAGTTTTATTTCTGATAGTGATCGATTGGAAACATATGTGTTATCTTGAACGGTAATCGTTGTAATCGATAATGAATCAAATTCAGTTACGATGGTTCTAGTGACATTTTCTAGTATTGAGGCTTTCTCAATATATTTAGAGATTAAAAATGTTGCTGATAAGGCTGTATCAACTCCTAGTGAGTTGAAATATAAAACATTTTTTGGATTCTCAACTGATGCGACACTTTTGTGGATATTCAAAAGTTTTTTTCCTAATTGACAGATCATTAAGTTATCAGTATCAGAAGGAGTTATTGCGATGATTATATCAAAATTTTCGATTGATGCACCGTTTAAGATAAATGGCGATGTCGCATCACCAACAATAACGTCGATATGGTGTTTTTTTGAGAGGTATTCGGCGTATTCATAACTATCATTTATGACGACGATATTGTGTTTTTCTTTTTTAAACATGCTGATTAAGAAGTCAGCTTTGGTTTGTCCTCCGGCAATAACGATATTCATTTTTTACTTATTCCTTCCTCTTTAATTTCTTGTTCAATCAAAGCATCGCTTAAAGTATTAAAGAACTCTTTAGCGATCACCTTTGTCGTATAGATTATCTTGACTTTGCTTTCTTTTAAAATTATAGCTTTTTCTTCATCGTATATTCTCGTAATGACAACTGGTATGTTGAGGATGAGTTTTAAATATTGAGCGATGTAGCAGTTGACATTGTCGTCATCAGTAGAAATAATAACGATATCAGCTTTTCTTATCCCTTCACGATCTAAAAAATCGTAATCAGTTCCATCACCAACTGATTTGAATCCTGAATATGATTCAGGCAACATATCAAGTGCTGATTTGCTTTTATCGATAATGGTGACACTATATCCCATCGATGATAATTCAGTACCGATATATGCGCCAACGCTAGAGCAACCGATGACAAATATATTATCCTCTTTTTTTATTGAAATCATTTATGTCTCCTTTCTAAGGTGTTTCTTAAAAATCTATATGGTGAGTTAATGCAGTATAATACAGCATAGATAATAGCCATAATTTCTAATCGACCAGCAATCATGATGATTGAGGCAGTGTAGAAATAGTAATTTGGTGATGAAGCAACAACTAAGGCATTTGTGGATAAACCAGTGCCAGATAGCATTGAGCTCACTTCAAACATGATGACATTAAGTGGAGTTCTAGAAAAAGAGAAGATGAAGGTTCCGATGACAAAAACAAATACATATATGAGAATAAAAATATTATTAGAATGCATCAATGAATCATCTAAATTTGTATATGCTCCAGACATGTGAATTCGATAAGAATGAGTGCTATTTGAAGGTGTTAGAGAGTTTCTTATCTTTATGTAGATTGATTTGATAAAAATATGGATTCTAATTATCTTCATACCACCAGATGTTGAGTTGCTTTGTCCACCAATCAGCATTAGAAGTATTAGTATAACGAATATCGCTGAATGAAGATTTGATGATAACTCTCCGATTTGAAAACCACAAGTTGTTAAGGCTGAGAATGAGTAGAAGAATGAATTTGTTATGTTTTCATTTAGATTTCCGTTTCCATCACGCATAAATGCGATGAAAAGAAGAGGAATGAAAAGAAGAAAAATTACGAATTGGATGATATTTTCCGTTGACTTAAAGAATGAACGGAAGTTTCCTTTAAACAAAAATACCCAAGATATGGAAGATATTGAACCAGAGAGCATTAGAAACATGCTGACGATTATTATACCGTTGTACTGTGTTTCACTTAACTGACCTTGAAACCATTTTAATGACTCAGGATGAGTTGAAAATCCACCAGTTGAAACAGCTGTAACGGAATGACAAAACGCATCAAAAAAACTCATTCCGCAGGCAAAATACGAAAATGTTCCAACGATTATTAAGGAGCAGTAGATTAATAGAATGATTCTTGATGATTTTAAAAGATTTGGTAGGAAGCGGTCAGAATGTCCTTCGGCTGAATAAAGAGACATTCCATATCGGTCAGAGAAAAGTGAAATCATGACGAGAATAATACCGATACCACCAAAGAGCATAGTGTTTGTTCTAGCGAGCAAAAAGCAGTTCGTATCTTTTTCAAAGTCGTAAACTGTTAATCCAACAGTGGCCCAACCGCTGCTCATTTCAAAGAAAGCTTGATGAAAGTTCATTCGATTTGAGATGACAAATGGTAGTGCACAACCGATGATAGCAATCAACCAACTGATGACGACGATAAATGAGTTTTGATGGCGATATAATCGCAAGGGCTTCTTTTTATAAGTCAAAGAAAAGAAAAGCGAAAAGCCAATAATTATATAGATAAGAGAAGGTATACAAAAGGATAGTGCGTATTTCCATTCTGCACTGTTGAATAGGATATAAACCAGTGGGAGGGCGATGATAATGCCGATTAGTCCCATCATAAGACCAATATATCCAAGAATTAATCTTACGCCTTTAACAGTTTTAAGTTCCTTTGCATTCGATTTCATAACTAAAAAGATTATAATACTTTTCTTTTATATATCAAGTCTTTAATTAAGTATATAAAAGATATAGCAGCGATTAGAATAAATAAAAGAGCTGCGATAAATACGATTAAATCCATCCTATCACCAAAAGAAAAAACATGGCGAGAAGAAGGGATAAAAAGGTAACTCAGTAGTAGTGAAAAGATGAGTGATGACATTAAGAAATAATGTAATTTAATATTTGGCACATAAAGATTTAAAAAGAACAAAGAAGAGAAAAAGATAAGATAAATAAGACCTACGAAAGAAAGCGTTAGATATAGACTAGTGCTAAGTGCATTGATCTCGAATAATCCTAAGTACAATGAAGGGACAATGATAGATAGACAAGTTAAAATAAAGAATACCATCAAAGTAATACCTTTGTTAAATCCAACTTTGGAAAATGTATCGGCGACCATTTTGCCGTTATCAATCGTTAAAGAGGCACCGGACTCAACAAGCCTTTTTTCATCTTGATATCCATATTTGCATCCGATTCGATGGTTAATACCACATTTATTACAAACTATCATATCATAGTCACTATCACCAAAATAAATGATGGAGCTTGGATCTAAGTCATATGTTTTTATTATATACAACAAACTTTCAGGATCGGGTTTAGGTTTGAAATTATGTGCGGCTGAAATAATACCAGTAAATTTAATATCATTAAATATTTTTGCAATTATCTTGTCAGTCAATTCTTTAGGTTTATTCGTTAAAATAAATATTTTATAACCGAGATAATTGGCCTTTCTTAATGCCGAAACAATACCTCTATAGCTTTTTGTATTATCTAAGGCGTGGCTCAAATAATATTCTAAATACTCATCGTAGATTTCATTTATCAAATCTTCATCGTCTGTACCAAGCGCAGATTTTAAAAGAAATCTTGATCCTTTTCCGATAAAATTTTTATATTCATCGGTAGTAAATGTTTTATAACCTCTTTTGCTTAAAACATAGTTTACTGAACACTTGATATCTTCAATTGTATCAAGTAGCGTTCCATCTAAATCAAATATTAAAGAATCGATATAATCTTTTTTCATGAAATCTTAACCTCAATCCAGGCTTCTTCTAAAGCAGTTTTTAAGTCTTGGTCATATCGATAAAATGCATCCCTCTCATCAGTTTCAACTTGGTAGGTATCTTTAATGAAATTATATGAACCTGGTTCACCATCTTCATATTCAGAAGAATCAGATGTTATATCATCGGTTATTCTTTTTAACGGTGAAGGGTAGCCATTATATATCGCATTATCATAAGCATTTTCATATTCTTGCATAAAGTCTAAAAACTTATATGCCAAGTCTTCATTTTTAACATTGCTTGATAAACACATTGCATCGACATAGACATTTGTTCTTGTTTTGCTGTCTTTGCTCTCAGGTATATAAAAATCGAATTGATTATCACCATTTTCTTCATATGATACATACATGCTATAAATGGCGTCGCCAATATAAGAAAAGCATATGTCATATTTTTCATTTGGCATATCATCAAGTATTTCTTCAGTCTTATACGCGAGGTTATTGCCGATGGTCTTCTTTTGGTCAATCAAGTGGCGAGTTTGATGTCTTCATCTTTAACTTCAACGATATCTTTATCACAGGCAAGTAAAGCGACAGAAAAGACGTCGCGCGCAGAATCATACATTACAACCTTTCGCTTGCTACCATCCTCATTATAGGGGTTTTTCAAAGTATTCCAGCCATATTTATCAAGTTCTTCTTTTGAAATGATATTTTTATTATATAAAATACCGATCACACCATAGGTATAAGGGATAGAGTATTTCAATAAATCAAAACCTTCCTTACCAAGGCTATCAGCTTTTAATTTATCAAGAGATACTTTTAGACCATCGACTAAGTCAGTTTCAAAATTGAAATTGCTCAAGCGCGAATAATCGATTGGTTTTATCTTTTCTTTAACTGCCAACTCTTCGATAGCGTAATCACTAGGAAAGCATATATCAAAGTGAGTGGTATCAAGCTTTGATAAAAGGTTTTCGTTAGAATCAAAGGTCAAATAGTTGACCTTAACCCCGTACTTTTTTTCAAATTTTCTAATAACATCCATATCAGCATATTCACCCCAGTTAAAGACCACGAGGTCATATGTGCCACAAGAAGAGAGAGGTGGAAGTGCTAAAAGAGAAGAGATAAGTAGTGCTAATCTGCTTTTTTTCATGCTTTCTTCCTCCTATGTATCTTTTCTCCTTTGCCTTTCATCGATAAAAGAGTAGAGATTAATACCAAAATAGCTAGAATGATGAATATAATCGTCATCAAAGCATTGACAGTCGGTTTAGCTTTCTTAAATGAAGCATAGATATAAGTCGATATATTCATTGTATTACCACCGACAAAATAAGAAATGATAAAGTCATCGAAGCTCATGGTAAAGGCCATGATTGCTCCTGAAAGAATTGAAGGAAGAAGTTCAGGAATGATGACTTTAAAGACAGCGGATCTGCTTGTTGCGCCTAAGTCCATAGCCGCTTCAATCAAGTTTTTATCCATCTGTGCCATCTTTGGATAGACTGAAATAATGACATACGGAGTGCAAAATCCGATATGAGCAAGAAGCATCGTTCCAAATCCCGCCTTCATTGAAAAGCCAGAAAATAAAACTGACATGGCGACAGCAGTGACAATATCGGGAGTAACTAATGGAAGGTTATTGATGTTTAATACCATAGTAGTATTTCTTTTTTTCTTATAAGTAGCGATTCCTATAGCACCTAAAGTACCGATAATCGTTGAGATTAAGGTCGCAAGCAGAGCGATGATCACTGTAGTTTGCACAGCCTCCATGATTATTCGATCTTTAAACAACTCTTCATACCAGTGCAAAGAGAAATTTGTCCAACGAACTAAAGAAGTTCCTTCATTAAAGGAAAAGATGATGATTATTCCGATTGGTAGGTAGAAAAAGAGAATGATGAGTGCGACATATAGATAGCTAAACCAACCTTTTTCACGAGGTTTTTTTGCATGGTTTTTTCTCATTTCATCCCTCCTTTCTACTATTCATAACAGGAATAGTTTTTATCTTTTTTCTTTTTTTATCCTTAACATTGCTTGTATCAAAACGATTGACGATAAATGATGTTAAGATGATAACGATAGTTAAAATAACAGCAATGGCACTTCCAGCATAGCGATTATCAGCATTGATGAAATAACTCTCGATCATTTGACCGATAAAGGTATATTTAGGGTTACCATCAGACATGTATTTAGGAATGACAAGAGTTGTTGCGGCTGGAAGAAAGACCATAGTAAATCCCGATATCACACCTGGGAGTGATATTGGAAAAGTGACTTTAGCAAATGTTTTAATGCTGTTTGCACCTAAATCCTTGCTCGCTTCTTTTAAACTCTTTTCTATCTTTAATAACTGAGTATAAATTGGAAGAATCATAAATGGAAGATAGACATAAATCATGACGAGAATGACCGCAAAATCAGTTCCTAAAAGTGTTGTCTTGCCAAAGCCGAAGAAATTCAAAACAGTTGGAATGATTCCACCTTCATCGAGCAGCTGCTTCCACGCGACAACGCGCAGCAAAAGATTTGTCCACATCGGAAGTGTGATGAGCATATTTAATATGTTTCTGACTATTGGAGAGCATTTAACCATAAAATATGCAAAAGGATAGGCGAGTAATATGCAAAAAATTGTGCAGATTAATGCATAATAAAGAGAAAGCCCTAGAACTTTAAAAAAGTTTGGATTTGATAAAAACCTTGCAAAGTTATCTATAGTTAAATATATTTTATTGTCTTTAACATTGATAATCGAATAAAAGAGAATGAATAAAAAAGGCAATATGACTAAAAAGAGCAGTAAAAAATGAAGTGGCAAGGCTAGTGATGAGAAAAAAGAGAACTTCAGTTTAAAGTGGATTTTTTCTCTTTTATAACTAGAAACATTAGAGAATGCCATTTTACATTTGCTCCATGACGTGAATATCCTCGTTTTCAAAGGATATGCCAACGCGGCTATGTATCGGTATGTAATCAGTTGTATGAATGGTAACAAGTCTATTTGTCTCGTCTAATATGACATCGACTTCATAAAAAACGCCTTTAAAGAAAATGCTATCAACAACACCATGAAGTTTTCCTTTTTCTGGTGTGACGATGTCAAGATCTTCTGGACGGAGAAGCAAGTCGACCTTAGTGTTTGGTTCTATAGTTGTTTTGTCGCAAGAGAACTTATGACCATCTAAAAGAACATGCGTTGAATCGATTACTTCGCCAGAGAATAGGTTAGAATCACCGATGAAATTTGCGACATATCTGTTTATTGGATCATTATAGATTTCATCAGCGGTTCCGATTTGTTCAATCTCCCCACCTTTCATGACGACAATTTTATCGGCCATCGTTAAAGCTTCTTCTTGATCGTGCGTAACGAAGATAAAGGTAATACCTGTATCTCTTTGTAATTCTTTCAATTCATATTGCATGTCTTTACGGAGTTTTAAATCTAATGCGGATAGTGACTCATCTAAAAGTAGAACTTTTGGACGATTAACTATAGCACGAGCTATGGCAACTCTTTGTCTTTGACCACCAGATAGATGAGCGACATTTCTTTCAACATACTCATCAAGATTGACCAGATGAATTACCGACATAACGCGTTCATCAATTTCTTTCTTACTTATCTTTTTAACGATTCGATTAAAAGGAAAGAAAAAGCGATCTAAGATGTCGATAAATGTGCGATGCTTATATAACTTAGGTTCTTTTCTTTTTTTTCTTATTGAGAAAAACATAAATCCGCTGTGGAAAGAGTCGAGAGGACTTCTTTTCTTAACTTTTTCTCTTTTAACATAAGATACTTTTTTAATTCTAAGTCCGAATGCAATGTTGTCATAGACATTTAGATGAGGAAACAACGCATAATTTTGGAAAACTGTATTTGTCTCTCGCTTATATGGTGGAAGAGAAGTAACATCTACACCATCAAATAGTATTTTTCCTCCGCTTGGAGATTCAAATCCTCCGATGATTCTAAGTGTCGTCGTCTTTCCACATCCAGATGGACCGAGAAGACAGACAAATTCGTTCTGGTTTATCGATAAATCGATATTGTGTAAAACTTGCGTGGTGCCAAAGTTTTTTGAGACACCTTGAAGTTCAATAAGTGGTAAGTTATTTGCCATTTAATGACCCCCTTTAAATAATATATTAATCATAGATTAATAGAGGATAAAATGCAATTATTTTTTGATAAAATTATTAAATATTTTTTTTGAAAGCTTTTCAAAAGTATATTTATAATAAAACATTCGTTAAAATGATGTGATATTTGATTATGCTATTTGACAATGAGCGTGAAAAGAATTATATTATTTAAGATATTTTTGGAGGTCGTTATGGCATATAATCCGGAACAGATAGAATTGAAATGGCAAGGCATTTGGGAAAAAGAAAACCTATATTATTGTGATGTAGAAGATTTTTCAAAACCTAAGTATTATGTATTAGATATGTTTCCTTATCCTTCCGCTCAAGGTTTACATGTTGGTCATGTCGAAGGATATACGGCGACTGATGTCTTAGCTCGTTTTTATCGTGCAAATGGATATAATGTTTTACATCCTATGGGATTTGATTCCTTTGGACTTCCAGCGGAGCAATATGCGATTTTAAACAATAAAAATCCAGGTCCATTTACTGAAAAGAATATCGATAATTTCCGTCGACAGCTTAAACGCTGTGGGTTTTCTATCGATTGGAGCAAGGAAATTCATACATCTGATCCAAGTTTTTATAAATGGACTCAGTGGGTATTTGTCAATATGTATAATAAAGACTTAGCATATCTTTCAAATAAGCCTGTTAATTACTGCCCAGAACTTGGTACTGTTTTAGCTAATGAAGAAGTTATCGATGGCAAGAGTGAGCGCGGTGGCTTTGATGTTATTCGAAAAGATATGGAGCAGTGGAACTTAAGAATTACTGCATATGCCGATCGTTTGTTAAAGGATTTGGATCAACTTGATTGGCCACAATCGACGATTGAGATGCAAAGAAACTGGATAGGTAAATCTGAAGGTGTGGAAATTGATTTTGTTACCGTATTAAAGAAAGCAAAATTTAAAGTATATACGACTAGAGTAGATACTTTATTTGGATGTACTTATTGTGTCTTAGCACCTGAGCACCCTATTCTAGAGACTATTGTAACGGGTGAATGCAAAAAAGAAGTCGATGAATATATTGAAAAGAGCAGAAATAAATCTGATTTTGAAAGAACTGAAGTTAACAAGTCCAAAACAGGTGTGTTTACTGGTGCATATACTGTTAACCCCATCAATGGAAAAATCATTCCTGTTTATGTCGGTGATTATGTATTAGGAAGTTATGGAACAGGTGCAGTCATGGCGGTCCCAGCACATGATCAAAGAGATTATGAATTTGCAAAAGTCAATGGATTAGAAATAATTAAGGTTATTGATGAAGATATAAGTAAATGCGCTTATGAAGGTGATGGAAAGCATATAAATTCTGACTATGCAAATGGAATGAATATTAAAGAGGCTAAAGAAGCTATAACCAAAAGACTTGTCGAACTATCTTGTGGACGTAAGAAAGTCAATTATAAATTGCGTGACTGGTTGTTTTCACGTCAAAGGTATTGGGGTGATCCTATTCCAATGATAAAACTTTCTGATGGTCGTCTTGTTCCTGAAAAACTTTCTAATCTTCCGGTTGTATTACCTGAGTTAGATGATTATAAACCACAAAAGGGAATAACTACACCTTTGAGCAAATCAAAAGAATTTGTCGAAGTTGAAGTTGATGGCGTTAAAGGTCAGCGTGAAACGAATATCATGCCACAATGGGCGGGCAGTTCGATTTACTATATGAGATTTATCGACCCAAAAAATAATGATGAAATAGGCAGAAAGGAATTGCTTGATCACTGGTTACCTGTCGACCAATATGTTGGTGGACCAGAACATGCAGTTCTTCACCTTCTTTATGCACGCTTTTGGCATAAGTTTTTAAAGGACATGAAAGTTGTATCATCCGATGAACCATTTAAGTGTTTACGTCATCCTGGAATGATTTTAGGTAGTGATGGAGAAAAGATGAGTAAGTCTAGAGGAAATGTCGTCAATCCAGATGATACGATTAATTCATATGGTGCAGATGCATTAAGACTTTACGAAATGTTTAAAGGTCCAATTGATCAAAGCTTACCATGGAGTGATGAGGGTGTAAATGGTGCACGAAGATTTATTGAAAGAGTATATAGACTATACACAGAAGAACAATACACAAGTAAATATACTAACGAAAATGTTCAAGAATTAAACAAGGTATATAACGAAACGATAAAGAAAGTTACTGACGATATTAAGATTTTACATTTTAATACCGCCATATCCCAACTTATGATATTTGTAAATGCTTTATATAAAGCAGAAAAATTAAATACAAATATGATGGATACGCTTTTACTTCTTTTAGCACCTTTTGTTCCACATGTCGCAAGTGAATTATATGAGTTGAGAGGACATAGTGAAAGAATCGACTTCATTTCATGGCCTAAATATGATGAAAAAGAACTTATCAACTCAACAGTTAATTATGCTATACAAGTAAATGGAAAACTCAAAGGTCTTGTTGAATTTGAAAAAGATAGTGATGATAAAGAAGCTTTAATTGCTGAAGCAATGAAGATTGACTTAGTAAAGAAGGCCTGTGAAGGTAAAACCATTGTAAAGACAATCGTTGTAAAAAATAAAATAGTAAATATTGTTATTAAATAACGACAAAATATTCTCGTAGTTAAGTGTATATTTTTAGCATGCACTACCAAATTGAACTATTTGAAGAATCATCATTGAGCACACTTCAAAAAGATGTGAACGATTTTTTAATGCTATTGTCATCAGAAAGAGTAGTGAAAATTACTTTTAATAAGGTTAATTTTATGGATAGATATAATAGAAGTGACTATCCTTATAACGCAATGGTAGTTTATTCTTATGATGAAGAATGACATATAAACAGATAGTTAATAGCTCACCCACCAGCCCCACACCACCGTTGAGGACGTCTCTCCTGGAGACGGACGAA
>ERZ777305.2963-NODE-2963-length-12736-cov-2.523618_pt1 | contig 12736 bp, 13 predicted proteins | sample MGYA00374965_ERZ777305 | MGnify/ENA primary metagenome ERZ777305 (study PRJEB29328, sample SAMD00013331) | mouse gut metagenome | study: EMG produced TPA metagenomics assembly of the Metagenome analysis of fecal microbiota from mouse which was promoted...
CGCTGCAAGTACATCAATTCTCTTATCAACTCCGTCATATCCGATAATCTGCGCACCTAAAATGCGATAAGTTTCCTTTTCAAAGATTACTTTCATCGTCATAATTTTGCCGCCGGGATAATATCCTGCGTGGCTCATAGGGGAGAGAATCACCTTGTCAAAGGCAAGTCCTGACTGTGCGGCAGTACGCTCGTTGATTCCTGTGGAAGCAGCCGTAAGATCGAAAATCTTAATGACAGAACTGCCCTGACCACCTGTGTATCTGCTGTCTCCGCCGCAGATATTGTCAGCGGCAATTCTACCCTGCTTGTTGGCAGGCCCTGCAAGAGAGATAAGCGTGTCGCTGTCTGTTACAAAATTTTTTATCTGCACCGCATCGCCCACAGCATAAATATCGAGGTGAGATGTTTCCATACGGTCGTTTACCACAATGCTGTCCTTTATGCCAAGAGCCAGTCCTGCGTTCTTTGCAAGTGCTGTATCAGGTGCAACACCGATCGCCATCACCACCATATCAGCATTCAGCGTATCTTTATCTTTCAGCTTTACATTAATACCGCTTTCGGTGTCGGCAAATCCTTCCACCATTGTATTCAGCATCAGATTGATACCGTTTTTGCGGATTTCAGCGTGAATAAATGCCGCCATATCGCTGTCAAAGGGGGACATAAGCTGCTGTGCAGCTTCAACAAGAGTTACATTCATTCCAAGCTCATGAAGATTTTCCGCAACCTCAATCCCGATAAATCCACCGCCAACGATAACAGCGGATTTTGACTTGTTTTCGGTAACATACTTCTTGATTTTCAGCGTATCCTCAACTGTACGGAGGGTGAAAATTCTGTCACTGTCAATGCCGTCAAAGGGTGGTTTTACAGGTCTTGCACCTGTTGAGATCAGGAGTTTATCATAGCTTTCCTCAAACACCTCACCCGTACCGAGATTTTTGACAGTAACGGTTTTGCTGTCGGGGTTGATTGACATAACTTCATGATAAACTCTCATATCCACACGAAAACGGGAGTAGAAACTCTGCGGAGTCTGTAAAGTAAGATCAACTTCGTTTTCAATAGTTCCGCCGATATAATAAGGCAGACCACAGTTTGCATATGAGATAAAGCCCGATTTTTCAAAAACCATTATTTCTGCTTTTTCATCAAGCCTGCGTATTCTTGCAGCAGCAGTTGCACCGCCTGCAACACCGCCGATAATGACAACTTTCATTTATTTTACCACCTTTCCGTTATAAGACATGATGCCGCCAATATCGCTGACGTTGGTATATCCCATTTTTTTCAGTGCCGCCGTTGCTGATGCGCTTCTTCCGCCGCTTCTGCAATGGACAAAAAGAGGCGTGTTCTTGTCTTTGATGACAGAAACAGCTTGTTCTATATTCTGAAGCGGAAGATTCAGGCTGTTTTCAATATGTCCCTCGGCATATTCCCCGGCAGTACGCACATCCAGCAGCACCGCACCTTTGGTCGCCTGAAAATCTTTCACCCCTGCGTTGATATCCTTTGTTTTCAAGAAATTTAACAGTCCCATTTTATCATGACTCCTTACAGCATCGCCTCGATCTGTGCTTTCGGTCTTGCACCCACAGCGGAATTGACAAGTTTACCGTTTTTCATCACTGCCAGCATGGGAATACTTGCAATGCCAAACTGTGCTGCAAGTTCAGGCTGCTCGTCAACATTGATCTTGCCTACCTTGACATCGTTTCTTGCGTTGGAAATTTCCTCAACAATAGGTGCAACCATTTTGCAAGGTCCGCACCAATCTGCGTAAAAATCGAGAAGAACCGTCTTTTCAGAATTCAGCACCTCGCTTGCGAAGTTTTCTTTGTTGATTTTAATAACTGCCATGATTTTATCCTCCTTGTGCTTTGGTATCTTTATTATAACAGGATTTTGATGAAAGTTCTGTGATGTTGTCACATACTGTTTTTTCTGTTCTTTATTTTACAGATCATCTGCGTCATTGTTCCCATGGGACAGAATGCACACCATGTTCTCGGCTTAAAGAAGATCATAACGATAAGACCGAGCAAAAGCGATGTGAGCATCAGGCTGTAAAATCCGAAGCTGAACTGTGCCACCCAATCCGGGAATACACTTCCCGAATATGTCCATCCCCACGGAACACGGAATGTCCAGAACAGCTTAATTGCTTCACGCAGATTTTCTGCACCATTTGCCACAAGATAGGTCTGGAATACCATATTGCCGAACATGGTAAGGAAAAATATCAGAAAGCCGTATCGAAACCATTTGGAAGCCATCCATTTCGGTGTCGGTTTGTTTCGGGAGCATTTAAGATCGCCGCCAAGCTTGCAATATAGCTGACCTCTGCCGCAAAGATGATTGCAGAAAAACTTGTTGCCGCCAAATATTGCAAGTATGATCGGCAGCAGAAAATCGATCATACCGAGCCACGCAAACAGGATATTGAAAAAACCAAGTGCGAAATATACGATCGACCATATCCATAAATAATCATACCAATGCTTTTTCTTCGATCTCATGCGTTCACCCTGCTTTCTATTTTGATACTGTTTGCCGGACAGACCTTTTCACATTTGCCGCAGCCTACGCATTTATCCCCGTCAACTTTCGCAAAACAGCCCTTATATACCTTGATCGCCCCCATAGGGCAAGCCGCCTCACAAGCACCGCAGGCAACACAAACTGTCTTATCTACAGTTGCATATCGTTTAGATGCCATTTCATCCCTCTCCTATCACTTGCTTAATGTAGTCCTCTAAAACGCTTTCATTCATAGCACCGATCCGTATATCATAAAGCGAGCCGTCAGCCTTAATGAACACAGTTTCAGGGATCGAGTAAACACCATAAGTATTTGAAGCATTATAATCTGTGTCATAATATACAGGGAAACTGTATCCGTTGTCGGATACAAATTTCTTGACGATCTCCACAGTTTCCCGCTGTCCATCGGTCAGATTGATCATCAGAAATACAACTTCATCGCCGTACTTTTCATACATTGCATCAAATGCAGGGAGTTCGGATGTACACGGACCGCACCATGATGCCCAGAAATTGATAACGATCGGTTTGCCAAAATTATCTGAAAGTCTTACTTTATTCAGTTCAGAATCATAAACGGTGAAATTGTCTGCCTGAGTCACGGTTTCAGATGCTGTGCCATTTTGTCTGCTGTCGGCTGAGTACTTTTCCGAAAGTTTCGGGTAAAGCACTGCCGCTAATATCATGATCGCAATGAAAGCGATTGCAATTATGATCCATACCTTATTTTTCATTTTCTCACCTCACATAGTGATCGCCAAAAGCGAATTTAACAGTCCAAGAGCCATTGCAAGTCCCACAATTATCAGCAAAATACCGCTAACCAGATTGATTATCTTATAATGCTTTTTGATAAATGAAAACGCCCCCGACAGCTTATCAAGCAACACTGCGGAAAATATAAACGGAATGCCGAGTCCCAAAGAATACGTTAAAAGTAAAGTTGCTCCCTTTAATGCTCCGCCCGTACTTGATGCCAGCATAAGAGCTGAGCCGAGAAATGCACCGACACAAGGCGTCAGGCTTACCGAATAGATCGCTCCGAACAGAAATGCCGATACAATTCCCGTTACTTTATAACCACTATTCATTCCTTTGAAGAATGGAATGTGGAATACTTCCAGATAGGAAAGTCCGAACAGTATAACAATGACTATATTTACAGCCGTTTGATATTCAGAGAGTAGTTTTCCGAGTGTGCCAGAAAAAACTCCGAGTGCGGTAAACACGACTGTAAATCCTAAAACAAAAGCAATGACTTTAAATATCATTCCGGAGCTTTTGTGATCCTCCTTGTTACTTTGCCCTGCAAAATATGAAATATATACCGGCAGCATTGGCAGCATACAAGGCGATATAAAGGAGATAATTCCCTCTAAGAATGTTATGATGTATTCCATATCTTAAATTCCTTTCATCAGTTTACAGTATTATTATACCAAGATCCTTTTCTTTCTTCCGTGATATTATCACAGAAAATTCGGAGTGCTGTTACTCTGCTCTATCATTTACAAAGGGATAACTGCTTTAAAAGTCATTTTAAACGCAAAAAATCCCCTCCACCAGTGAACCCATTTTCACCAGCAGAGGGGACAGTACACATATTCAGTTTTCCACATCCACTTCTACCCCAGACCTGAATTCAAACACCAGTTTGCTCTCAAATACAGTCACTTTCGCCAGCAGATGCTTTACAAGATTCTCGTCAAATTCCGTGATCTCACTGGGCTGTGTTGTGATGAACTCCTGCAATTCATGGATCCTGTCAAGGGTCTCATTTCTGGAGCTGTCATTCAGCGTAGCTTTCTCTTTCTGCTCACGGAGTCTGAGAACTTCCTGTGCATCATCATCATAATCCTCTTGTGTGCTTGCTTTGTCAATGATCACCTGCTGAAGCTCGTCAATTCTTGCCTGAATATTTTCGGCAGACTCCGGATTCATTGTCATAAGAACTGACGCAATGTTATTCTGGAGAATCGGAATATAGGAATCTTTGTCAGATATCAGCTTGTTCAAAGCTGATATAAATGCCGCTTTCAGATTTTCTTCGTAGATTGTCCTTGCACCGCAATCGCCGTTTTTTTCCAGTCTCGTGATACATCTCCAAACAACTGACTTGCAGCCACGGTTGTTCCAGTGGATCCTGCGGAACTGCTCACCGCATTCGACACAACATATCAGTCCGGTAAAACAATTCTTTGAACTGAATCCACGTTTCCGCCCTTTGCAGTCCACCTGCGAACCTCGCCGTGCCATTTCTTCCTGCACCTTCATAAAGAGTTCCTTCGGTATGATCGCTTCATGATCGTCCTCCACATAATACTGCGGAACATCTCCGTTGTTCTTGGCACGTTTCTTTTTGAGGAAATCCACGGTATACGTCTTTTGCAACAGTGCGTCACCCATATATTTTTCATTTTCAAGAATACGGCGAATCGCACTGTCATGCCACCTTGTCTTGCCTCGTGCTGTCAGAATGCCGTCACGTGCAAGCCCTCTTGCGATCTGCTGACAGCTTGCCCCTTCCAGATATTCGCGGAATATCCGCTTGACCGTTTCCGCCTGTTCTGTGTTGATAACCAGATGCCCGTCCTCGTCCTTGTCATAGCCAAGAAAACAGTTTGCATTGACCATGACCTTGCCCTGCTGAAAGCGGTATTTGATACCCAGCTTTACATTCTGACTCAAAGATTCCGATTCCTGCTGGGCTAATGAGGCCATGATGGTCAGAAGAACTTCGCCGCGTGAATCCATTGTGTTAATCGACTCTTTTTCAAAATAAACGGGAATGTTCATGCCCTTCAGCATACGAATATAGTTCAGGCAATCCACGGTATTTCGGGCAAAACGGCTGATGGATTTTGTGATGACCATATCAATTTTCCCGTCCGTACACGCTTGAATCATCTGATTGAACTGCTCTCTGCCCTTGGTCGAGGTTGCACTGATCCCGTCATCGGCGAAAATTCCGGCAAGCGTCCAGTCAGGATTTTTCTCGATAATTTCCTCATAATGCTGAATCTGCGTCTGATAGCTGGATGCCTGTTCCTCGTAATCCGTAGAAACACGGCAGTAGGCAGCCACACGCAGCTTGCGTACCTCTTTTGATTTTTTAGGATTTCCGAACTGCTTTTTTGCCGGGATTTCTGTTACTTTTGCCATTTGACCACCTTGCTTTCTATAAGACTGTACTGATATTCGGCTTGTTCGTATGGATCATCAAAGCATCGCTCCGGAGCAGAGAATACAAATTCCGTCTGCGGTTTCGGTACTACCCTACTGGTCTTTCCGGTTCGATTCATGGATGCGAATCGCTTTTTCAGTTCCATGCCTGCCTGCTGGAAAAGTGCTTTGTCTATAATCGCAGGATAAAAATCATCACCGCAATAACAGACTCTGGTCAGGATGCGTTTCACGCTGCTGTGAACAATGGGATGCCCTGCGGCTTTAGCGGCTTCACGCAGGCTCATGCCGTTGATGTAGTTCTCAAAAATACGTCTGACACATTCTGCCTCATCCTCAACGATTACAGCGACTCCGTTCTTGATTCGATAGCCGTATGGTGTATGTCCCATCAGATCACCTCCCTCAGCGTCAGACCGCATTTCAGTTTAAACTCTATAGATTCTCTTCCGTAAACGATGATGTGATCCACAAAAGCCGTAAATAATTCTTCCTTGAATTCTTCAAGGATCGGTGTCGTTTCCGTGAATTTTAGAAGTTTTTCCAGTTCGGTAATTTCATGTGCTTCTGCTGAGGTATAGCAGCTCAGAACGGCAAGCTCATTCCGGTATTCCTCGGCAGCTTTTTTCAGCAAGTTCAGTTCTTGGTTGTACATGACATTGTCAATGATCTCCTGTGCCCGAAGCTGTCGGAGCGTATGCTTCCGTTCCGAATTGGTTTCCAGCAGTTTCTGGAGTTCCTGCATTCTCTGCACGCTCTCATCCGTGCTGTCCTTTCTGAGCGTATCATACAACGGTTTCAGGAGCATTTTTCTGCTGAATATCAGCTTATTGAGCATGGTTACAAAAGCAGCTTTCAATACGTCATCACGCACATATTTTGCAGAACAACGATCAATATTTGTGATATGTGTTTTGCAAGCCCATGCGATTTCACTGCTATGAATCCTGCGGATGAGTTTTCCGCCGCAGATGCCACAGATAATTTTGCCCGAAAAAGCGTAGCGATTCTGACACTTGACGGATTCTTTTTGAATGCCCTTTTCTTTGCCACGTTGTCTGATGAGTGCATTTGCCCTTTCAAACAAATCACGGCTTATGATTGGTTCATGGTGATCTGTGATCAGATACGTCTTTACTTCACCATGATTGCTGTGACGATGAAACACATCGTCTGTGTAAGTCTTTTGAAATATCGCATCACCGACATATTTTTCGTTCATGATCATATCCCTGACAGTTGAACCAGACCATTTTCCGCCTTTTCTCGTGGGAATATGCTGACTTTCAAGGGATGCTGCAATTGCATCTGTACCCTGTCCGTCAAGGAGCATTTTGAAAATATATCGCACAACTTCCGCTTCATTCGGTTCTATGACCATATCGCCGTTTTTGTCTCGCTGATAGCCGTATGGGACGTATGGCATCTTATATTTCCCCGCCGCCATTCTACGCTGGATCGACCATTTTTCATTCATCGAGATAGATGCGGACTCGTCCTCCGCCATACTGCTGAGTATGGCAAGGATCAACTCACCTTCCATTTCTCCGGTGTTGACGTTTTCCTTTTCAAAATATATCGTGACACCAAGGTTCTGCAACTCCCTTACAATCGTAAGACAATCCGTTGTATTTCTGGAAAAACGGCTGATCGATTTCACGAGAATATGATCTATCTTGCCCATACGGCACGCCGTCAAAAGGTTTTGCAGTCCCTCACGAATTTCCGCTTTTGTTCCCGTAATTCCGGTATCATAGTAAAGACCGGCAAATTCCCAGTCCGTATGCAGCCGTATCCATGAATCGTAATGTGCTTTCTGCGTCTCAAGGCTTTCAAGCTGGTCGGAATGATCGGTGGACACACGGCAATAGGCGGCAACACGCAGTTTTTTCTGGGCTGTCACAACGGGTTTTGTTGCTTCAATTTTTCTTACTTTTCCCACGCGATATCCTCCTTTCGTAGTGTTCATATTAACTCGTTTTCGTCGATATTTCAAGTGTTTTCGGCAATAAATCCACGAAAAGAGGGGAGAAAGATTGGCGGTTTAATTCAGTTAATTTGTCATACTCGACAAAGGAAATCAGACCGTTTTTGTAGAGCAGTTCAGTGATTTTCTGTGCCTTATGATAATTTATTTCGTCAATAATTTTCTGCTGTTCCATATAGCACCTCCGGATTTTCAGTCTATGTTCAGCACCCCCTGATAAATATGTAAAGGGCAGGTTGTCCTGCCCATAAAATTAGGATTTGATAAGCGTTCCTTTGTAGATTTTGTCCCCAATTTTCACAGTTACATTGGCGGAAGTGGCATCGGGTTCAGGCGTGGAAATCTGCTCATTACCGAAACCGTTCAGTTTTTTATTCTTGATAATAGCAGGGAAATCAGTATAGGCTGTGTCAAGATCGACATTGCCGGAGATACCGTCAACCGTTCCCCCAGAGGAATATTGCCAAATGCCATAAGCACCGCTGTAATTGGTCTTATCAGTCCAATGTGCCAGCCAGATAGTGTAACGGGATTTGATGTCATCTGCGGTATGCGTCGTGAGCGAAGATGCAGAACCGTACAAGCCTACAAAATACCCGGCTTTTTCAACCTTTTCAAGAAATGCTCTCATAATCGCAGAAACCTTTTCCTTGCCAAGATCAAACTGCTTTTTCTCCTCTAAATCAAAGTATACGGGCATTTCAAACTGTTTACCCTTGATAACTGATAAGAACACATCGGCTTCCAGCCTTGCCTCATCTTCGGTCATGGCGTAAGAATACCAGTAAGCACCTACCGGAATACCAGCCACCTTTGCATTTCTGTAATTCTCCTCAAATTTCGCATATTTTTGCGAGAGTTCACGCCCGTACCCAGCACGAAGAATGGCAAATTGGATTCCGGCATTTTTCACTTTCTGCCAGTTAATATTACCATTGTGAACGCTGACATCAATGCCTTTCATCAGAGGTTCGTTGTTCTTGGAAACTCCGAAATAGCTGTAAAAATCGCTTGTCACTGTACTGTTGCCTTTTGTCTCGTCGCCGTACCATTTTGAACCAGTACGAACGTCCACATGGGTGTATTGGTAGTCAGCCGTGATATTGGCGATGCCGCCAAATCCGATATCCTGCGCCTTGCAGCAGACTGTTTTGCTGCTGATCGGCTGCCCATCCTGACTGTAACAGCAGATATCCGCCGCATTGCCTTTGGTATGCTGTCCGGAACCTGAACCTCCCACATTTTTATCATGAGCAGTACATCTGTAACCGGAGGTCACAATAATTTTAGAGCAGTTCAGGGCAGAGTACAGTTTTTCCAGCTTGTCCACGAGTTCCGTACTGAGCAAAATTTCATGCTCCTTACCGCATTTGCACTTGAATTCCTGCACATTGAAATGGGGTGAAAGCTGCGATTTATCGCCGGATTCAAACTTTTTAATCATGCTTCTCTTCCTCCTTATTTTCCTCTTCTTCTCCGTCCAGAGCGTCGATCATCTGCTGGAAACTGCTGTCCATTTTGCTTGTTTTCTTTTGCAGAACCTCGATGCCCTTTTTGATTGCATCAGGATAGGGAATCCCAATCAAACTGGTGTTCTCAATGATTGACAGCAGTTCATTCATGCAAAAGCCGATGCAAGTTGCATCACGAACGTATGTCGTACCAATGAGAATGTCTACACGAACTGCAACGACAATGATAAGCAGAGTGCAGAATTTTTTCGCAAGACCATACCAGCCGGATTTGGAACTGAGTCTGCCGGTCTTGCTGTGCTTGGATTTGCCCAACGCTGCGGAGATTAGTCCGGTTGTAAAATCGACTGCCATAAAAATCACCAGCGTGATCATTGCCGTATCCCAACCGCCAAGCAGAGCCGCAAAAAAGCCGCCGATCATCCCGGCGGCAGTGCAAATATTTTCTTTCATATGATTCCCCCTTGACTGTTTTTTCATTTACGAAACCTCCAGAACCTTAATATTTCGGATATATGGGTGCGTATTGTCAGTTACCGCCTTCCACGCAAGGTAATAATCGCCGCTTGCAATGTTCTCACAAGGCAGAAGCACGGAAGTATAATTATCCGCAGATTGCAGCCAGTTGAACGGCACAGTAACTGCATTGCCTTTCTGAATTTCTTCATAAATAAATCTTGCTGTTTCGGAAGGCTGCATCGTCTGAGAACTCTTCGGCACTAACCACATTTCTGCTGTATCCGATGCTCCGGAGCGATAGCTGATAAGCAGGGATTTTGTCGGCGTAATACGCACTGAGTCCGTACACATAGTGTAAATAATCGCTCCCCAGTTGAAGTCAGATTGATTGTAAAATAAAGCATAGTCATTGTCAGCAGAACAGAAATTAGGGTAGGACTCCGAAAAGCCGTTCAGAGAACGATAACCGTCATTGTAGAAAGTGTAGATTTTCTCGCCGTAGGTTGACAGTGCATCTGTGCCGGAATGAAACAGTGTGACAGCAGTATCAGCAGAGTGCAGATTGTCAATCTGAGCTTGCAGGGATTCCACCGTTTGCAGGAGATTGGCGATATTTTTCTCGTTGGAAACGATTCCGGCGGAATTGTTATCACACTTTCCCTTGAAAACCGTAAGCTCCGTGGAAATGACGTTGACACGTGTTTTCAGATTTGTGATGCTGTCCCATTCTGTCAACTTTGCCGCAGTAATGCTGTTAAGCGTTGTCAGATTATGATGCCAATGTGCCTGAGAAATGACAGGCGAAACAGACTCCTGCAAGGTCTGGATATCATATTTTGTGCTATCCTCAAACTGCTGTAAACCACCTAACAGAGCGACTTGTTCAGCCGTTAATGAATCAAGAATTTCTTTGTTCTCATGCGTATGCCGCTGAGAATTGAGCGTGAAAAGCTCCTCGTTGATCGTCTGAATCTCATATTTCGTGCTGTCCTGAAATTGCTGCAAATCGCCAAACATAGCCACTTGTTCAGCCGTAATCGAATCAAGCACAGCCATATTTTCGTGGGAATGCAATTCTCTTGTCAGCGGAATCATGCTCTCACGGATTGACAAAGCCTCATCCGCAAGAGCCTGCTTTGTTGCATAGTCAGACGGCTGAAAATCCGCCAATTTCTGTTGTTCCTCCAATGTGTAACTTGCTGTAATTGCGTCTAAAATGGTCTTGTTTTCATGCTCATGAGACTTCAAAGAAAGCGGATTTGTAACTTTCTGAATGATAAGTTCCACGGCGGAAGTGGTCGGATATTCCGACATATCCGGAGTTACTCCGTCCACACCGTCACGACCGTCTCTGCCGTCCTTACCATCAATGCCGTTTTTGCCATCAACACCGTCTTTTCCGGGCAATCCGTCAGCACCTTTCAGGCTTTCCAGCCATTCCGTAACTGTCCCCACAAAGCCATTTTCTTTGGCGATTTCATAAGCTGAAAGACCATCTTTTCCGTCAATTCCTGCCTGAATTTCGGAGATTTTCTTTAGCAATTGCGTGTACAAATCGGGCGTTGGAGGAATTGGCGTATCATCGTCGCCCACAAATCCGGATTCACGGATATTCAGAGTTACTGGAACAGTGGTAGCCCTTATAGTTGTATCCGATTCCGCATCATAACCGAAAACGCTCATCTTCACAGCACCCACATGAAGCTCCGCAGGGAGATAGCAGGTCGTACCGTCAAATCCGAGAACGAGAGAATATACCTCATCGCACTGCGAAAACTGCACCACCTTGTGAAACTTTTTCCAGTCGCCGTCAAAAGTGAATTTAAACTGCACATATTGAATCTGGTGATCCGCCAGCACCTCACGTTCCAGAATCTCAATACTCTGATTTTTTACAAGGAATTTCCACATTATTCACGTACCTCCGACCATTCTTGTGTTTCGCTGTCATACTGCATATATCCGTCAAGGCACTGCACCTTGTGCATATTTCCGGGCATCTGACCGGCGTTACCGTCCCAGTTGGAGCATTTCGAGACCTCTGCCCAATCAGCAAGAGTGCCTTCATAGGTAATAAACGTGAGATTTTCGCAGTAATTGAAACAGCCGCCGACAATCTCTTTTGTGCTTTTGGTTATGGTGAAATTCTTCAATTTCAAACAACGCACGAACATTCTGTCACCGATAACTTTTCCGCTGTAACGAACAGTTTCGAGGTTCTGGCATTCACCAAATGCACCTTCACCGACTGCTGCGACGGATTCAGGAATTGAGAGCGATTGTATTGCTGTTCCTGAAAAAGCGTATTTTCCGATTTCGGTCACGTTGGCAGGAATTGTGATTTCCGTAAGTCCATAGAGATTTTGATGGACGATATACTCATCAATATGCGGCATAAAGCCATTTCTTTTGATTTTTGTAAGTGTAGTCGGAAGTGTTGCCGATTTCAGGTTGTTGCAGTAAATAAAGGCAAATTCCCCAACAGATGTGATGCCTTCTGAAATAACCACAGATTTAATTTTGTCATTCTCATAAAACGGAGATTTTTCACCGCTTGTTTCGAGTGCGCTTGCGTAATCATACATTTCTCCCGTACCTTTGAGAATCAGCTTGCCGTCCGAATACAGAACATAATTGATATCATCTCCGCATTTGCCGACTGAAACGACATCTCCTGTAATTTCATCAACCTTTCCTGTCAGTTCAGCCACCTGATTGGTCAATTGAAGAACAGTTGTATTGTAGTTTTTCATTTGTTCTGTGATTTCGGCAAGCTGTGACAGCATATCTGTCACCTTGCATTTGCCCAGAATGCACCTGACATAGCCGCATCTGGTGTTGCTATCCCGGTAGTCAGAGATGTTTGACTGCTTGATTTCAGTCGTTCCGGCACGCAGATAAATCGAAGCAAGCGTAAGATACGTTCTTGTTTTCGTGTTAGTAAATCCAGGAATCATAGGCGATGTTTCTGCCGTTCCTGCTTTCACTTCCATGTCGCATTTTCGCACGGAATCGCTTGTGTCGCAGTAAATTCCGATGATGAGATATTTGTTCAAAGATTCGTCCACATATTTGGACAAATCCAA
>ERZ777305.2965-NODE-2965-length-12734-cov-5.501853_pt1 | contig 12734 bp, 8 predicted proteins | sample MGYA00374965_ERZ777305 | MGnify/ENA primary metagenome ERZ777305 (study PRJEB29328, sample SAMD00013331) | mouse gut metagenome | study: EMG produced TPA metagenomics assembly of the Metagenome analysis of fecal microbiota from mouse which was promoted...
CAAGGGGAATCCGGGGGGTCCTCACCTCCGGGACCAAGACCTCCAAAAGCGGAGCGGGGCTGGCGGACGGTTCTGTGTATACTTCTGCCCATAATCCTTCGGATCCCGGGTTTGCAGGGTTTGGGAGCGGCTCCTGGACCTCCCTGGCCGGCCGGTATCCGGAAATTTTCGCTTTGTACTATGCGTCAGGGGGATACGTGTCAAAGTGGAAAGGCCCCAATGGAAGCGAAAGCCCGGAGATAGCCGGCATCGTGACCAACGCCTCCAAGGCCTCGGTCCAGACGGTGAAGCTGAACACCTGGGAGAGCGGCTATGACTGGGGAAGCGAAGGCACGGGAATCCGAAGCTCCAGCACCGTGTCCTTTAAGAGGAATATCACGGAGAATAAGTACCAGGGAACCGTCAACACCTACGACACGGTCCGGGACATCACCTCGGGAGGCTCGGTTTACAACTACAACTGGAAAGAGATGATAAGCGGCGGCGTCAAGGCCTCTTTCGATTACGGGAACACCGAAGACACTTCGGGCCGGGCGGTAGGGCTTAGCGGACTCTCCATCCAGGTGGAGCGCCCGGGACAGAACTGGTTCCAGTACGCCACCTCCCAGGACGACTCTGCAGGCAGGCGCTCCATCCGCTTAATCGGCCTGATGAAGGCGGAGGCGGGAAGCGACAAGGAAGTGACTGCGGGGCGGTATTACAGCCACAGGAGCAATCAGGCCTATTCCGGCCTTCAAAACACTACCTTGCCCTCTTATGGGGAAGGAAGCCCGTATTTCGGCATGGCGGGCACGGTGGAGGAGGGCCTTATCATAGGGACGGACAACGGGAAGATGTGGTCTCAGGCCAACATGTACCGGTATCCGACTACCACGTCATCCTCCTATTCCGGCTTGAATTACAACGGGGCGGTGCTGTATCCGTCCACCAGCATTCCTTCCGGAAAAAGCACGAAGCTTTACACGGAGATCCTGCGGCAGGGAACAAACACGAAGGTCTACGGGCTGAATCTAACCGGCACGGCGGACGCAGCCGGCAAAAGGGCCAGGGACCGGTGGAACGCCCGGCTTCCCATGTATACGGATTTAGCATTGGGCCGGAAGTATACCGTCACCTACTACTGGCTGTTAAAGGACGGCCGGTACGTGACGGATTCAAGGACGGTGAACGTAAAGCCCGCCTCCTATAAGCTGGAAATGTCCGTAAGGGACAGCGCCAGCAGAGGCACGGTCCTGGGAAGCGCCCTGTATCTGCGGGCGGACCAGGGGCGGACATCTCCAAGCTACGACAGCAGTGCGGCGTACCCCCTGGGAAGCGTCACGGCCGGCAGCCGGACCCTGTCCGGCATCCCCTTCCGTACGAACGCAGTGGCGGCCTGGAAGGCGAAGGAGGGGTACCGGGTCACCGGGCTTAGGCTGGAGCTCTATAATGAAAAAGATGTAATTGTAAAAAGTGCGGAAATCAGCGGCGGCATAACCTCCGGCAGGCAGATCAGCCTGTCCGGGGTGCCAAGGTACTATTACGAGCTCAAAAACGGGCAGGAATACAGCCGGTATACGACGGACACCCTCACCTATACCGTTAACTACGATGAGAGCAGGGAGGTGTATTACCTGTCTTTCCATCAAACGGCGGGAACGGTGAACGACATGCGGCACAACGTAAAGGTCTATCTGTACGCGGAGCCTTTAAACAGCCTGACGGTGAAGAAGACGGTGGAGGACGGCTTCGGGGACAAGGCCTTCGACATCCGGATCACCCTGAAATCCCCGTCGGGAGCAGGCTACGTTGGAAGCGTAAGCTACACGGGAGGAGGGGAGGCAAGGACCCTGTCCTTTGTAAACGGAGAGGCCACGGCGAAGCTGAAGCACGGGGAGAGCGTGACGATTCCGGACATTCCCCGGGGATATTCCTACACGGTGGAGGAGACGGAAGATTCAAGGGCCGGATACAGCGTGCGCTATCAAAGCGGCGGGACGGTTACGGAATCCTCTCAGGTGAACGGGAGCTTTTCCGCGTATGGGACGGCGCCTGGCCAAAAAGAGGTGGAGGTGATAAACTCCATAGACCGTGCGGTGGGAATCAGCATCTACAAGGAAATAAAGGGGGAGGAAGCAGGTCTTGCAGAGCCGGAGCGGGAGTTCCAGATAGAGGTGCTGCTGTCCAAAGACGCAGACTACAGCGACCGGACCCTGTGGGGAAGGGCGCCCTATTACAAATATGACAGAAGCAGCGGCAAGCCCACGGGAAGCGGAACGGCGGTGTTCCAGAACGGAACGGCGGTCATCCCCTTGCGGGCGGGAGAGTTTGCCGAGCTTTTGCATCTTCCCTACAACTACTATTACCGGGTGTCGGAGACGGAGGAATCCCGGGAAGGCTTCGATGTGGAGTATGACTGGCCGGAGTACCGGCTTACCAACCGGGAAGGAGAAACGAACAATCTCTGGACGGCGGGAGTGATCAATACCCCCAGGCCGGGCAGCCTGTCCATAGAAAAAGAAGTATACCCGGATTACCTGGAGCCGGGAAAGATCTATGAAATGGAAGTGACCCTTAAGGAGGCAACAGGAAAAGGCTATACAGGGACCCTGCCCTGCGCCATAGGAGGGGAAGAAGTTCCCATAACCTTCCGGGAAGGAAAAGGAAGGGTGAGCCTGAAACACGGGGAGAAGGCGGTTGTGGGCGGCATACCCCAGGGATATTCCTACGAGGTGGAAGAGGCAGAGGAATCCCAGGATAAGTACCGGGTGTATTATTACCGGGGCGGCGAGGCGTGTGCCGGAAACAAAGCGGAAGGAAGCATCCGTCCGGAGAGCCTTGATGAGGAAGTGAAAGTGCAGAACTACCGGGGGTGGGAGCTGCAGATCGAAAAAGCCGTAGATGAAAAATACAAAGAAAAGCTGCCGGATCTGGAGTACGAGATCGAAGTCCGGTTCTCCAAGGACGGGGATTTCCTGGACAAAAGCTTTGAAGAAACCTTGCGTTACCGGAAGCGGAAGGGAGCGGAGGAAACGCCGATAGAGGAAGGGGAGCTTTCCTTCCGGGAAGGAGCGGCGGTGGTAAGGCTGCGGGCCGGGGAAAGCATTGCGATAGAGAACATTCCGGCAGATTATCACCGGAAGGTAACGGAATCCGAGGCCTCCCAGACGGGATTTACAGCCGAGTATTACTACGCCGGCTATGCGCCGTACATCTGCGTGACCAACATCCCGAACCCGGGAACCCTGACCATCGGGAAGGAAGTAAGGGGGGAAACGAAGGAGCCGGACAGGGCCTACGGGATTCGGATCCATCTGTCCCCGACGGATGACAGGGAGGACGAAAGGGTCAGCGGAGCTTATCCCTGCACGGGAATGGAAGGAATGGAGCGGCTGGTCTTTGAGAAGGGCGAGGCCCGGGTGTCCCTGCGGGCAGGGGAGCAGATCAGCATCCTTGGAATCCCGGCGGGATACCATTACTGGGTGGAGGAAGAGGAAGAATCCCGGGAGGGCTTCCAGGTGAGTTATATAAAGAACGGGGAAGAAGCTGGGGAGACAAACGAAGTGGAAAGCGGGCTCCGGGAAGAATCCTGCGCGTGGGGAGCCTTTCCCGCAGATTTAAAAGAGCCCCGAAAGGAAGAGATCACCGTAGTGAATGAAAAGCTCAAAGAGCTGCGGATCCGAAAGGAAGCCCAGGAGAACGGGGAAGGCCTAAGGGGGGCAGAATTTACTCTGTACCGGTTAAAAGACCCCGCAAAAGCCGAGGCGGTAAAAGAGAGCTTTCTGGATCCGGAGAAACCGGATCCGGATACCTGGCTCCTCATAGGAAGTGTTACCAGCAGTCCGGAAGCAACCTTTGCCGGTCTGGAAGAGGGCTTCTACCGTTTGGCGGAGACCCGGGTTCCGGAAGGAAGGGCGGCGCCGGAGGTCCAGTGGAACCTGTGGATAGACGAAAGAGGGGAGATGGAATTTACGGACACCAATGGAATTCCGGTCCCCGTGAAAAAGGAGGCGGAAGGGAAGGAAGCGCCCCTGTATGTTCTGGAGAATCAAAAGATTTACCAGCTGCCGGAAGCGGGAGGCCCCGGCACCTACGTGTTTACGACTGGCGGATTCGCCATTATGATGACGGCACTTCTGCTGTTTATAAAGAAGAAGCAAAAGGAGGCGGATAAGGAAGAAAGGTAATGGGAGCAGGCCGGACGTGAAAAAGCGGGCCCCGAAACGGAGCCCGCAGGAAGCAGAAAAACAAGAAAAGGAGACAAAGGCATGAAAAGAAGAAAAAGATGGGGAGCGCTGGTCCTGGCGGGACTCATGGCCCTGACGGCGGCATTCCCGGTTATGGCGGCGGAGAAAGTCAAGCCCACGGCGGAAGACGACAACACGGTAACGGTAAAAAACGTGGAATCGGGAATGAAGGTGACGGCCTACCAGATCGTAAAGGGGAAGTATAACGAAGCCGGCTTTATCGGCTATGAAGCTGCGGAAGGGGTAAAGATTGCGGACCTGGAGCATCCCACGGCGGAGGAGATACAGGCCGTCCTGACGGTAAAGGAAGGGGAGGACGCAAGCGTTTTGGAATCCCTGATAAAGAAAGAGCTTGGGGAGGAGACGCAAGGAGAAGGGGAAACGAAGACCACCCTCTACAAGGGAGAACTGAATGCGGGAACCTGGCTGGTTTTGGTGACGGCCGGTGAAGGCGCGGATGGCGAAGTGCCGCCGGTGAAGGTGTACAACCCCATGCTGGTAAGCGTGAAGTACAAAATAGACGGAAGCGACAATACCACGGAGGGCGGAACCGTGGACGCGGCGGACAAATGGATGGAAAACGGCCAGGTGGTTTACGCCAAGTCCTCGGAGCCCAAGCCGGAGAAGACCATCCTGGAAGGAGAAAACGGCCAGGATGAAACCAAGGGAACGGGCCGGGAGGTAGGAGACACGGTAGTCTACCAGATCAAGATGCAGATGCCCTCCTACAGCCAGGCAGTTTATGAGGAAGCGGTATTCACCGTGAAGGATACCTTGAGCGAAGGGCTGGACTTTGACGAGGCCGTGCCGGTAAAGGTGACGGTGGGAGGAGTCGAGGTGCCTGCGGGAACAGACACGTATGAGCTGACCACGCCTAAGGACGGGTCCAAAGAACTCGTCATAGCCTTCGCCTCCGGTTACGTTTTGGAGAACGGGACGAGAGAAGTGGTCATTACTTACGGAGCCAAGATCAACGAGCAGGCAAAGGTGCAGGGGCTGAACTTTGACGGAAACGCCAACGACGTGACCCTGACCTACACCAACGGTCCGGGAAGCACCGAGGACGCCAAGACCAAGGCTTACGTGTACACCTTTGGAATCGGCGCATCCTTAAGCGGAAAGACGGACATCGTGGGGAACAAGGTGACCCATGAGATCGTGAAGGTGGGAGAAGACTTTGTAAGCAAGGACACCTATGAGGAATGGGTGGAGGAAGGAAAACCCGGAGCTCTTGCGGGAGCCGAGTTTACCTTGACGAAGGTAAAAGACCGGGATGGAAACGCCGTAACCGATGCAGTGCCCATGACGGCTGAAACCGGAGAGGGAGGAATCCTGACCTTTACCGGCCTTTCGGAAGGAGAGTACACCCTGGTGGAGACCAAGGCGCCGGAGGGCTACTCCTTAGATTCCACCGAGCATGTAGTGAAGATCGAGGCGGAGTACCAGGAAACCACAGGGCTTTTGACCAAGCTGAAAATTACCATTGACGGCACGGTGGTGAATGAGTATGAGGCTGCCTACGAGATAAGCCAGACCGGGGAAACGAAGATAACAGAAATCGTTGATGCGGGAGATCCGGATGTTGCGGACACCCTTTTTGTGAAGAACACGAAGCTGAGCCAGCTGCCCTCCACGGGAGGAATGGGAACCTATCTGTTCACCATTCTGGGCGTGGCGGTGATGGCAACAGCTGCAGGCCTGTTCCTGGTGAGAAGGAGAAAGCAGCCGTAATCCAGGGAAAAGGACAGGAAGCGGAAAAACCGTAAGAAGGAACAAGAAACCATAAGAAAAAGCCCGGGGGCAGGAAGAAAGGCTCCCGGGCAGGAAAAAGGCGCCCGGATCCGGCGCCGGGAGGGAGAGCATCCAGGTGCGGAAAAAAGGAAGAATCAGGAAAAGGCTTGCAGTCTTGCTTCCGGCCCTGTGTCTTTTGTGGACGCTGGGCCTTGGGATCACGGGAAAAGCCGTGGGGCTGTTAAAGCCGGAGGAGCCCTGCACCCTCCAGGTGGAGCTTGGGCTTAATGAGCCGGAGGACGAAGCCGTGAAGGAGGATCTGGAAGGCGCGGTGATCCGGGTGGAACTGTACCGGGTGGGGGAAGTGGACGCCTATGGCCGTTACAAGAGCCTTGCGGGATTTGAAAGCCTGGACTTAGAAAGCGTAGGAAGCCAGACCACGGCGGAGGAATGGGAGGAAAAGGCCGGGAAGGCCGCCATGCTTGTCAAGGAGGCGGAAAAGGGGGAAGCTTTGTTGTCTCCGGAGCATTATGTTCTGGAGGTAAAAGAGGGGAAGGGAGTCCTTAGGGAGCTTCCTTCGGGCATGTACCTGATGGCGCCCAGGGAGGCCGTGACTTTGGAGTATTGCTACGCCTTCCTGCCAAGCCTTCTGGCCCTGCCGGGGTACGGCCTTTTGGCAGAGCCGGAAGGCCAGGGGGAAACGGTGTGGGCCTATGAGGTGCGGGCAGGGTTAAAGCCGGAGCGCAGGCCCCGGTACCTGGAGCTGGAGATTGAAAAGATTCTGACCGGATATGGGGAAGGAATGGGTCCCGCAGTGTTCGTCTTCCAGGTGGAAGCGGAAAAAGAAGAAAAAGGGGAAATGAAAACCGTGTACAGCAATACGGTGACGGCGGTGTTTGCCGGGGAGGGAAGTCAGGTTTTCCCGGCGGGACGCATACCGGCGGGGGCTCAGGTCACGGTGACGGAAGTGTACAGCGGCGGTTCTTATGTCCCGGAAGGGCCCAAGGAACAGACATTCCCGGCAGAAATCAAAGAGGATTCCCTTTTCGGAGAAAGGCCGGAGGAAGAACAGGTGCCCCGGATCCGGGTAACCTTCCGGAACCGTTACGACGGGGGCCTGATCCCGGGGACGGGAATCCGGAACCGTTTCACCCGGAAGGAAGGGGAGACGGGCTGGAATTGGGAAGCGGTGTCCTGCGGACCCGGAGGAGAGGAGGAGACAGGAGATGAGAGGGAAGAATAAGGAGAGGAAAAGAAACGTCTCCTCCAAAAGGAAAGCCGCAGCCCTGGGAATGCTGGCGCTTATGCTTTTAGCAGGAGCCTCCCTGGAGGAATCCCAGTCCTATTTCACTGCATACGTGGAGGCAGAAGGAAGGAAAAGCGTAGAGCTGGGAACCCGTACGGAGATCCGGGAAGAATACGAAGAAGGGGAGAAGATCGTCCGGATCAAAAATACGGGAAAGACAGGTTGCTTCGTGCGGGTGAAGGCATTCGCAGGAAGCCTGGTGGGCCTTAGCTATTCCGGGGAAAGCTGGGAGGAAGGGGAAGGAGGCTGGTGGTACTATCAGAAGCCTCTTTTTCCCGAGGAGGAGACAGCCCCTCTGCGGATAGCCTTAAAGATACCGGAGAAGGAGGAGGGACTGCCGGAAGTCTTGGAAGTAGTGGTAGTGGAGGAGCATACCCCGCTCCAATATCAGGATGGAGAGCCCTATGGGGACTGGAGCCTTAAGAAACTTTTGGCAGATGGAAAGGAAGAGCCGGAAAAAGCCGGGGAAGAGGGAAGGAAAGAAGGGGAGGCGGGGGCATGAAGAGAGAAAGAGAAAAGGCCGGAAAGTTCCTGCCTGCCCGGTTCCTGGTTCCGGCGGCGCTTTTACTGGCATTGAGCACCCTGGGGAGCAGCCGCGCGGCCCTGTCCTACTACAGTGAAAACTATCAGGCCAGGATGGAGCTTTATCATCTGGGGACGGCCCTGATAGAGAACGGGGAAGAGGTGAGCTTTTGGACGTATGACGAAGAGACGGGAGAGTGGGAAGGGAAAAGCCCCGGGAAACTGCTGGAAGGCTTGGAGGAGGAAGGGAGCCTGATACCCGGGAAGGAATATCAGGAAGAGCTGCGGGTGAAGAACACCGGTTCCGTAGACGCCTATGTGCGTGTGATCCTGTACCGGAGCTTCCGGGATGGCTTGGGAGAGAAGGCCCCGGGGGTGGATCCGGGCCTAATGCGTATCGGATTTGCGGGAAATGGGTGGGAAGCGGACGAGGAAACCGCCACCCGGGAGCGTATGATCCTGTATTACCGGGAGCCCCTTAAGCCTGGAGAAACCACAGAGCCGCTGACAAAGAGCATATCCCTTAACGGAGACATCCTGCGGCTGGGGCTTGGAGAAGAAAGCCTGGAGGCGGAGCTGCGGGCAGAGGCGGATGCCGTCCAGGCCCGTCAGGGAGAGAAAGCCGTGCGCAGCGCCTGGGGAGTGGAGGTAGAGATAAGCCCCGGGGGGACTTTGAGCCTTTAAGAAAGGGAAGAATGTAAGGAAAGAAATCAGAGGAAGGAAGGAACCGCAGAATGGGACAGGGAGCAGGGAGCAGGAAGAAAGGAGAGGTCCAAAGGAGAAATCCGGAGAGGGAAAAGGCGGCCCGGGCCGCATCCTGGCTGGCCGTTGTTCTTTTGCTGCTGGCAGGGAGGGGCATGGAGGCTCTGGCGGTCCAGGATCCGGAGGCAGGGGCGCAGAGGGAATGGGAGGCAGTGTTCACAGGAGAAAGCCTGGAAGGCAGCTTCGGGCCCGGGGAACTTTCTGAGGCTGTGTGCAGCCTGCAGCCGGGGGAAGGAATGAGGATTTGTGTGACTCTGCAAAACGGGGATGCGTCCTCTTCGGACTGGTACATGTCCAACGAAGTCCTGGAAAGCCTGGAAGACGAGAGCCAGGCCCAGGGGGGAGCCTACGCCTACCGCCTTTCCTACAAGGAAAGCGGCCGGGAGGAGAACGTACTCTACCAAAGCGCTGCAGTAGGAGGAGAAAGAAAAGACGGAAAGGGACAGGAGGGGCTGCACCAGGCATCGGAAGGTCTGGAGGAGTTTTTCTACCTGTGCAGTCTGGAAGCGGGAGGAAGAGGCCAGGTAGTGCTGGAAGTGACGCTGGATGGGGAAACCCAGGGAAACGGCTACCAGAACACGGCAGGAAGCCTGCGGCTGAATTTTGCGGTGGAGAAAAAATCCAGGGGAGCCGGAGGAGGCCCAGGAGGGGGAGGAGGGAAACCGTACCTTCTGAATCCGGTGAAAACCGGGGACGAGGCCCGGACGCTTCTGTGGTCCGGAGGGGCTTTCTTAGGAGCTTTGCTGCTTCTGTTTCTGGGAGCCGGAAGGAAAACCGGGAAAAGAGGAAGGAACCTTCTCCTGCTTCTATGCCTGCTGGCAGGGCTGTCTCTGGGTGCGCATGTCCCGGGGGTTTCGGAGGTTTTAGCTTCCGGGAGCAGCCAGGCCTGGGAGGGAGAGCCTTGGACTGGGGAGCACGCCTACCAGGCCCGCTTTTATGCGGGGGAGCAGGGGACCTTTTTGGGAACCGGGGAGGTTTCGATCATCCGGGGAGAGGAAGGGCAAAAGGGACCGGCCCCGGAGGTGAGCTTGAATGGGGATGGCACGGTTATCACCGTGACAGGCCTTAAGAAAGGGGACCGGGTGAGCTTTCATGCAGCTTTGGAGGGAGCCATGAAGCTCAAAGACGGGAGCCGTTATTACATCAAAGGAATCCGCCCGGGAGGCAGGGACAACAGCGCCGTGTCTGCCCCTTCCTTCACTTTGGAGGGAGAGAACGAGAGGGACCAGGATTACGTGGTAGCATACGGGATCCGGGGCGACATGACTTCGTATACCATCCGCTACCAGGACCGGGAGGGAAGGGAACTTTTTCCCCCGGAGGTGCGCTATGGAAACGTGGGGGACAGGCCTGCGGCGGCATACCGGTATCTGGAGGGGTATGTGCCCCAGGCTTATAACATCACCAAGACCCTGGTGAAAAACGAGGCGGAAAACGTCTTTACCTTTGTCTATGTCCGGGTGCAGGAGGGAAGCGGAGAAAGCGGCGGAAACGGCGGAGGAACTGGCGGAGGAACCGGAGAGGCCGGCCCCGGGCAGGGAGGCATGGAAAGCCAGGAAGAAGCAGAAAGCGGACTTCCGGGAGGGAGTCCGGGAGGAGCTGCGGAGCCCTTGGAAGGAGAAGAAGAAGGCCCCCGGGAGCTTCTGGACCTTGACGATGAGGAAGTTCCCCTGGCGGGAGGGAAGGAAGGGAAGGGGAGCGCGGAACCCGGCGGAGATTCCCAAGTCCCCAAGTCCCATCCGTATCTTCTGTGGACGTCTGTGGGAATGGCCCTTGCGGGATGCGCTGCGCTGTGCATGCTGTTGGCTGCGGCGTTTAAAAAACGCAGGGACAGAAAACGCAAAGGCAAAGAAAGCAGAAGGGCAGACAAGGGGAAAGGCGAAGAGAGATGAGAGGCGTCAAAGAAGGAGCAGCCGCGGGAAGAATCGGGACGGTCCTGGGAGGCTTTGCGGTGTTCCTGGTGGTCTTGTTGTGCCTGCCCTTTTCGGTTCCCCGGCTGCTGGGATATTCCTGCTATGTGGTGTCAAGCGGCAGCATGGAGCCGGAGCTTCCGGTGGGAAGCGTGGTGTACACGGCTCCTGTGGAGCCGGAGGAGATCCGGGCAGGAGATATCATTACCTTCCGCCGGGCAGGCGGAGCAGTAACCCACCGGGTTACAAAGAACCGCAGGGAAGAGAGAGAGCTTTCCTCCAAAGGGGATGCCAATGCCCGGGAGGATCCCCTTCCTGTGCCCTACGAAGCCGTAGAAGGCCGGGTCTTTGTAAGCATCCCGGGCCTTGGAGCTTTGTACCCCTTGTTTTCCGGAACCGGGGGGAAGCTTCTTTTGTCCGTGGTCTTGGCCGGAGGGGGGATTTTAAGCCTGTCCGGGAGGAGAAAGGCCGGGAAAGAGGGAGGAAGCCGTGAAGAAGGAGAATAGAAGAATCAAGTATGCGGGATTTCTGGGCTTGTTCCTTTTGGGCCTGGTGATTGCGTTGTATCCGGGGATCAGCAGCCGGTGGAACCGTTACCGGGCAGAACAGCTTATAGCAGCCTACGGGCAGACGGCGGAGGCGGAAGGAAGGGATTACGGGGCGGCCCTTGAAGAGGCGTCCCATTATAATGAAACGCTGACCGGAGGGAAAGTGCCGGACGCCTTTGCAGAGCGGGAAGGGGAACAGGACACCGAATACGAATCCTTGTTAAACGCAGGAGGGGATGGCCTCATGGGGTATATCGAGATACCGTCGGTGGACATCAGCATCCCCATTTACCATTATACTACGGAGGAAGTGCTGAAAAAAGGGGCGGGGCATCTCTTCGGAAGCAGCCTGCCTGTGGGAGGGGAGAGCACCCATGCGGTGCTGTCGGCCCACCGGGGGCTTCCGGACGCCCGGCTGTTCACGGATCTGAACCTGGTGGAAGAGGGGGATGTGTTCTATATCACGGTGCTGTCAAAGAAGCTGGCTTACGAAGCGGACCGGATCGAAGTGGTGGAGCCCAGCGAAACGGAAAGCCTGGCCATAGAAGAGGGGAAAGATTACGTGACGTTGGTAACTTGTACGCCCTATGCGGTAAACAGCCACCGGCTCTTGGTTCGTGGGAAGCGGACCGTCTATACGAAGGAGGGATATGAAGCCCTAAAGTCGGAGGCGGGATTCCGGAAGCGTCCGGCAGTCATTCCCCATATGCTTTGCGCCTTATTGGGACTGGGGCTGGCCTTTGGAGTGGTATGGGGCGTATCAGGAAGGGAGAAAGGAAGCCGGAAGCAGCAAAGAGGAGAAAGAGAAGAAAGAGGAAAAAAGTGAAAGAGGGAAGGGAAAAGTCCGGGAACTTGGGGAGAAAGGGCCTGGGTTTTTGGGACTGGGTGCTGATAGGAGGTTTTCTTGCCGGAGCCGGAATCCTTTTGTATCCAACCATCAGCGATCAGTGGAACCGCTACCGGAACAGCCGTCTGATTGCGGAATATGGGAGAGCGGTGGAAACGCTTTCCCAGGAAAGCTACGAGGAGATTTGGGAAGAAGCCCGGGCGTATAACCGGGAGCACAGGGTGAACAGCCCGGCAGAAGCCTTTGGAGAAGCGTATGAGTTGAGCCATCCGTATGATAAGATCTTGGATCCCTTCGGGGACGGGGTGATGGGAAGCATCGAGATTCCCAAGATTCATGTGAGCCTTGGAATCTACCACGGGATCGGGACGGATGTGCTGGAGGAAGGCTGCGGCCATGTGGAAGGGACGAGCCTGCCCATTGGAGGAGAGGGAAGCCATGCGGCGCTGGCCGCGCACCGGGGCCTGCCCAGTGCGCGGCTGTTTACGGACTTGGACCAGCTGGAAGAGGGGGATCGTTTTTACCTGCGGATCCTGGATGAAGTGCTGTGTTATGAGGTAGATCAGATCAAAGTGGTGCTGCCCCGGGAGACTGGGGAGCTGTCCATAGAGGAGGGGGAGGATTACGTAACGCTGGTAACGTGTACGCCATACGGAGTAAACAGTCATCGGCTGCTAGTGAGGGGAAAGCGCAGGGAGTACCGGGAAGAGGAGGCAGAGGAGCTTCAAAGGGCCAGGGAGGAAGAGGAAAGCCGCGCAGTGCAAGCGGCGGCGGCCGGGATTGGAGCGGTTGTCTTGCTGCTGGGAGGGATGGTTTTTGTATGGAGGAAACGGGAATAAGGGCTGGAATAAGACCGGGGGCTGCCAGAAAATGGGCAGCCCC
>ERZ777305.2966-NODE-2966-length-12717-cov-3.423709_pt1 | contig 12717 bp, 12 predicted proteins | sample MGYA00374965_ERZ777305 | MGnify/ENA primary metagenome ERZ777305 (study PRJEB29328, sample SAMD00013331) | mouse gut metagenome | study: EMG produced TPA metagenomics assembly of the Metagenome analysis of fecal microbiota from mouse which was promoted...
TCCTGCCAAAAGAAATCCTCTGCCACAGTTTCATTTGCTATAAGCATAAAATCCTCGATTATTCTTGTTGCCTGGTTTCTATCATACGGTCTTATATCGGTAGGCTCGCCCTTTTCATTCAAATATATTTTACTTTCCGGAAAATCAAAATCAATAGAGCCTCTCTGGGTACGTTTTTCCCTTAGAATATCTGCCAGCTCCTTCATAGATACAAAAAGCCCTGCAAAATCCCTGTATTCCTCATATGCTTCTAAGTCAAGCTTCTTTTTTTCTGTCAAATCATCCGTACAATTATCCGAAGCCGCCACAATATTATTTGCTTTTATATTTTTCTGATTATTATCCGGCGCCTTATTTTCCTGTCCGCCTGCTTTTATATATGATACTGCGTCAAGTATCCTCTGAACGTTTGTATAGGACATTCTTCTGTCAACCCTTATTACGGTTTCCGCTATTTTGTGTCCCACTACCCTTCCTGCACTGTCTATCTCCATAATACAGCTAAGAGCCAGCCTGTCGCAACCTTCATTTAAGGAGCATATTCCGTTTGAAAGCTTATGGGGAAGCATAGGTATAACCCTGTCTACAAGATACACGCTTGTTCCCCTCTTTAGGGCTTCCAAATCAAGAGGGCTTCCCTCCGTTACATAATTGCTTACATCAGCTATATGAACTCCAAGCTTATATAAGTCCCCCTCCTTTGACAGCGTTATTGCGTCGTCTAAATCCTTCGCATCCTCACCGTCAATAGTTACTGTTATTAATTCTCTTAAATCCAGCCTTCCGCTAAGCTCTCTTTCGTCAACCCTGTCACTGGTATCCTCTGCCTGCTTCATGGCCTCCGAAGGATACTCCACAGGTATCTCATACGCACGGACAATACTGAGTATATCCGTTCCCGGGTCATTTATATGTCCTATGATTTCCTTTATTTTTCCCTCAGGATTTCTTCCCTTTGCGCCGTAATCAGTAAGCCTTACAACTACCTTATGTCCCGTAACCGCGCCCTTTGAAAATTCCTTGGGAATAAATATATCCTTGTCAAATCTTAAATTATCCGCCACAACAAAACCAAAATTTTTACTTTTCTGGTAAGTCCCTATAACCTCCTTAATTCCTCTGGAAATAATTTTTACTACCTCTCCCTCTTTTTTTCTTCCTTCACCGGTCTGCCTGTATGGCTTTATCATAACCTCAACTATATCCTTATGAAACGCTCCGTGGGTCATGCTTTCCGGTATAAATATATCCTCCTCAAGCCCCTCTGCGCTGACAAAGCCAAAGCCTCTTTTATTGCCTGTAAATTCTCCTATAACAATATTTTCATCTGTGGCTCTGTACTTATCATATTTTCCCTTCTTTGAAAGAAATACCTTCCCCTCTTTTACAAGCTCGTCAAGCACGTACGCCAGCTCGTCCCTGTCGCTCTTAGGAACATTTAATAAAATAGCCAGCTCCTTTAGCTTCATAGGCTTATATTCCCTGCTGCCTATAACATCAAGAAGTATCCGCTTTCTTTCTTCAAACAATTCCTTATTCATTTTTACCTCACCTCCGTTTACACAAAATGCGCCCCTGTGCATTAAAAAAGTCTCGAGAGTTTTAACTCTTTGTGAAGCCGAGACTTGCAAATTCAGAAAGTCTAAAGAACTAAAGTTCTTTAAACAGACTTAGCCGAATTTGTGGCTTGCATGACGAAATTTCCTATTATTTAAAAAATCCTCCTGCTTTTAAACAGGAGGATTAATATTTTAGTTCTTATTTATCATATTTAATACTATAGCCAAAACAAAAAATACTATAACAAGAATTCTTGTAATCTTCACCAGCTTTCCTTCCAGCGAACGACCCTTGTTTTTACCCCAGTATGTATCAGCCATACCGTTTATTGAGCCTGTAAGTCCGGCTGATTTTCCCTCCTGCATAAGCACAAGAACAACAAGCGCCAATGACACAATAACAAATAATATAGTCAAAAATGTATGCATTTATTACACCTCCTAATGTATAAAAAATAATAAAGCCAATGGTCATTAAATATACCATTATCACACACTTTTTCAATACTAACATATTATACCATTAAAAGCAAGTAAAAATACAATTATTTTTATGGTTTCCAACTTTCATTAACATTTTCTTCTTTGTCACATAAAATATTTAAAAGAATAGCCGTGAGGTTTTGTTTTTCAAAATCTCTATTAAATATGGAGGATTAATATGAAAAAGTCAAAATTCTTGATAATCGGCGGGGATTTAAGACAGAGCTACTGCGCCTCTTTTCTTAGGGATTCAGGTCATGAGGTAAGCTGCTTTCTTGTTCCCGGCTATCATACTCCAACCATATCCATTGATGTATTAAAAAAATATATTAGCAATGCAAAATACATTCTTTGTCCCATTCCATTTTCAAGGGATAAAATAAACATATCCACATACGGTGAATATGCCGATACTAAACTTTCAGCGGAGCTTCTTTTATCTTTAATAAACGAAAAACAGACGCTTATAAGCGGAGCAATACACAGGGATGCAGCGGATATTCTGACAAAAAGGGATATTCCCTATTATGACTTAATGACCTTTAACAGCTTTAAGGAAGCAAACAGCAGACTTACTGCCGAAGGACTTATAAAGGATATTATTGAAATATGTCCTTTTTCCATACCTGAAAGCAATATTCTTCTTACCGGCTATGGAAGCTGCGGAAAATATATTGCCTCTGTTTTAAGTCTTCTTGGCGCCCACATTACCGTATACAACAGAAATAAATCCTATGACTGCATGGCCAAAATGTCCGGCTTTACCACCATGACTTCCCTTCCTCCCAATGATGAATTAAAAAAGTTTAATTTAATTATAAATACCATACCTTCTGTCATCTTTACTCCGGCGCACTTAGAGCACATTCATCCTAAGGCATGCCTTTTAGATATAGCCGGAAGCCCGGGAGGCTTTCAGACAGATATTGTAAAAAAGAATAATTTTACCTTCAGAGTATGCCCGGGAATACCGGGAAAAACCTCACCTATGACGGCTGCCCGTATCATTTGTCATATAATAAATGAAGAAATATAAAGGAGTATAACCATGAAACCGGATTTTTCCAATATAAAAATAGGCATAGGCATGACCGGCTCATACTGCACCTACGAAAGCATATTTAAGGCTATCATTAACCTGAAGGAATGCGGCGCAGACCTTTTAACTGTTTTTTCCGAAAAAGCAGCCTCCACCGACAGCCGCTTTGGCGCCTGCTCGGATTTTTTAAACAAGGCAAAGGAAATCACCGGAAAACAGCCTATAACCACTATTCCTGCCGCTGAGCCTATCGGCCCGAAATCACTTGTAGATATTCTTATAATAGCTCCCTGCACAGGAAACACCCTTTCAAAGCTGGCAAACGGCATTTCCGATACGCCTGTCCTTATGGCTGCAAAATCACATCTTAGAAACAACAAGCCCCTTGTTATATTCTTATCTACAAATGACGCCTTGGGAATGAATCTAAAAAATATAGGAATACTTCTTAATACAAAAAATATTTATTTTGTTCCTTTCGGACAGGATAACTATGAGAAAAAACCAAACTCTATGATTGCGTATACAGACCTTATTCCCGATACCATAGTTGAAGCGCTGAACTACAGGCAGATACAGCCTGTTATTGTAAGCCCTCACACTGAATAAGCTTAAATCACCGGCAATATCTTTTTTAAGCTTCAGCAGGGATATTAGTGTGAAAATTTTTCACACACCGGGCTTATGTCTGGGTGCACTTGTCATAAGCCGGGTATATGGATAAATGTGCACAGAAATGAGGTTTAATATGTGTGGAATAACAGGTTTTTTTCAAACTGAGTTTGATTATACGCTGGATGCCAAATGGGAGCAGAAAATAACTCAAATGAAAAATACGCTTAAGCACAGAGGGCCTGACGACGACAGCATATTTATGTCAAAGCATGCTGCCTTTGGTCATACAAGGCTTTCCATACTTGACTTAAAATCAGGAAAGCAGCCAATGACAAGACAATTTATGGGACGTTACGCAACTATAATATATAATGGGGAAATATACAACACTAAGGAGCTTCGGGCAGATTTGCAGAAATATGACCTTGAATTTTCATCAACAGGAGACACTGAGCTTATTGTAAACGGCTATCTTGTATATGGAACAGATGTGTTCAGACGGCTGAACGGTATTTTTTCCATTGCCATATATGACCATACCTTTGATATCCTTTTACTTGCCAGAGACCATCTTGGAGTAAAGCCTCTGTTTTACACCTTTGATGAGGAAACCTGCGTATTTGCTTCTGAGCAAAAGGCAATATTTGCCTATGGCATAAAGCCTGAGGCAGATATGGATTCCTTTAAGGAAATTTTTGCCCTCGGCCCTGCCAGAACTCCGGGACACGGCGTTTTTAAAGGTATAAATGAAGTTCTTCCGGGACATTTCCTTATAGTTTCAAATCCATATGATATAAATGAGCTTTTATCCCTTAAAAACTATAATCCTATGAATTATCCCGCATCAAAGCTTAATCCTTTTACCCTGGTGCAGCCTTACTGGAAGCTTACGGGAAGGGAGCATAGCGACAGCTATGAGGAAACAGTGGAAAAGGTTAAATTTCTTGTTACCGACAGTGTTAAAAGGCAGATGATTTCCGATATTCCTATATGCACCTTTCTTTCAGGAGGGCTTGATTCCAGCCTTGTATCTGCCATATGCAGCAGGGAGCTTAAGGAGCAGGGAAAAATACTTAATACCTTTTCCTTTGATTTTGTAGACAATAAGGAGAATTTTAAGCCTAATTCCTTCCAGTCGTCTCTTGACAGGCCTTATGTGGATATAATGGTTAAGCATATTGAAAGCAATCACACATATCTTGAATGTACAAATAAAATACAGCTTGATTATCTTGAAAAGGCGGTAGACGCAAGAGATTTGCCTTGTATGGCGGATGTTGAATCATCCCTTTTATACTTCTGCTCTCTTGTTGCCCCTGTCAACAGGGTAACTCTCACAGGGGAGTGTGCAGATGAGATATTCGGCGGCTATCCGTGGTTCCACAGGGAGGAGCTTTTGTCAAAGGAGCATTTTCCATGGGGATATGATATGGAGGCCCGTGGCGTAATGCTTTCAGATGATTTCCTTGCCTCCTTAAATATGGAAATGTATTCTAAAAACGCATATCTTAACTCTATCTCTAAAACTCCTTATGTTGATGGGGAAAGCGATTTTGAAAAAAGGAGACGTGAAATATCATGGCTTAACATACAGTGGTTTATGGCTACACTTCTAAACAGAATGGACAGAACAAGCATGTACTCAGGACTTGAAGCCCGCGTTCCTTACGCCGACTATCGTATATTGGAGTATGTATTTAACATACCATGGCATATGAAGTGCCATGAGGGAGTGACAAAGAGTCTCTTGGTAGAGGTAGGAAAGGATTATCTTCCTTATGACGTTTTATACAGAAAAAAATCGCCTTACCCGAAAACCTACGACCCTATGTATGAGACAATGCTTAAATCAAGGCTTTTGGATATACTGGCAAACCCTAATTCTCCTATCTGCTCCTTTGTTGACAGAAAGAAAGCCGTCAAATTTATAACAAAGGAGTATGATTACGGCAGACCTTGGTATGGCCAGCTTATGAGCGGTCCCCAGATGATTGCATATATAATACAGGTAAATTACTGGATGGAAAAATATGGTCTTTCTGTCTAAAAAATTTATAACCGGGCAGGGGAGTAACCAGCTTCCCCTACCCGTGTGAAACAAACGTATTATTTCTTTTTTAAGCTCTTATGAAAATACTTCAGACAATATCTTTTTTACCTGTACCTCATAGGAAAAATATTTCTCCACCCTTTCATATCCATTGCAGGCTATCATGTTCCTCTCGCTGTCATGCTTTAAATAGTAGTCGATTTTTTTAAGCATATCCTCCGTACTTTCAAACAGCACTAAATCCCTGCCGTCGGTAAAATTTTCAGCAAGCTCCGGCTGCCAGTTTGATAATAAAAAGCCTCCGGCTCCCATAATATCTAACGCTCTCAAGGGTATTCCCGATGTTATTGAACGAAGGGTAATATTTATATTAATTTTTGATGTTCTGAACACACCCGGCATATCCCTGTCATACGTCACGGTTCCTCCGTTTCCTGCATTTGGTATAAGACCGGGATTAGAGCCTGTAAAAAGCGTTAAGGGATACTTTGCTGCAACGGCAGTTAAAAGCCCTATACGCTCCATTGAGGTGCATTTTTGATTTATCATATCTATAAACAGCTCCTTTGACGTAACGTCATAATTCCTTGGAATCTCAAGCTTAACCCATTTCTCCAATTCATTTAATATATCAGGAGTAATACTTCTGTCAAAAATATTTGCGCCGTATATCTGGGACTGTGCGTTTATTACTCCGTCAAAATACCCTTTAAGATACTCAGGCATATAATTAATTTTATTATAAAGACAACCTTCATACAAGCTTCCGACAAAGCTTACCTCAAATGTTTCCCCCAGGAAGGCAGGCGGCTTTCCAAGCATGTCCTTAAGCCTGTTTACATTTACTCCCAAGGGCATATAATATAAATGAGAGCTGTAACCCTTTTCCATTAACTTTAAATATAAGTCGTAATCAAATATAAATATATGATTAACCTCATTTTTTACCTCAGGAGAATAAAGGGTAATGTGGGGCATGTCATAAATCCATGATATATACGGAATTTCAAGCTTCATAGCCACTCTTGATATAACAGGAAAAAAGTCAAATGAAAAAATCAGCCCGAAGCCTTCTTTTTTCAATTCCTTCTCCAGCTCATAACAAAATGAAGCATCCTCATTATAATCAATTATATCAATATGTACGCTTTTAACATAATGTCCCAGATAAGTTAAGGTTTCTATCATATCGTCGGAGGAATTTTCATTCCAGTCATAGTAAAGTATCTTCATATTTTCTCCTAAAGATTTTAATTAAATAATTTTCTAATTATAAGCCAAATCATAAAGCTCCTTGTAAATACCGCCTGCCTCCATAAGCTCCTTATGGGTTCCGCTTTCCTCTATACCCTCGTCTGTAAGAACTATTATCCGCTTAGCGTTTTTTATGGTAGACAATCTGTGGGCAATAACAAAGGTAGTCCTGTTCTCTGCCAGCTTTTCCAATGACTCCTGCACCACCCTTTCACTTTCATTGTCAAGGGACGACGTGGCTTCATCAAAAATAAGTATGGGAGAATTTTTCAAAAAAACCCTTGCAATGGATATTCGCTGCTTTTGTCCCCCGGACAGCTTAACTCCTCTTTGTCCTATATTTGTTTCATACCCGTTTGGAAGCTCCATTATAAATTCATGGGCTCCTGCCTTTTTTGACGCCTCTATTATTTCCTCCTCTGTTGCGTCAGGCTTTCCATAACGGATATTATCTATAATTGTTCCTGCAAAAAGATATACGTCCTGCTGTATAACGCCTATACTCTGCCTTAGCCTGTTAAGGCTTATGCTTCTTATGTCAACGCCTTCTATTTTCACAGCTCCCTCCGTAACGTCATAAAATCTTGGCATAAGGCTTAGCAGGGTAGTTTTTCCCACTCCCGATGAGCCAACAAGAGCTATGTATTCTCCTGCCCTTACGGAAAGATTTACATTCTTGAACACATACGGTAAATCCTTTTCATACCTGAAGCTTACATTTTCATATGTGACATTTCCTTTTATCTCTATATTATCTATAGGATTTTCACAATCCTCTATGTCAGGCTTTATGCTTATAATCTCCAAAAATCTTTCATAGCCTGTAATTCCGTTCTGGAACTGCTCCGTAAAATTTATTAATTGTCTTACAGGCGCCGTAAAATTGCTTATATACAGCATAAATGTAATAATATCCGTCGCCGAAAGGCTGTCGTTTACCATTAAAACGGCTCCCACGGCTATTACCACAACGGTAATAAGCGTTATAAATGCGTTTAAGCCTGCATTATACTGTCCCATGCAGGTATAGCTGTGATTTTTGCTTCTTAGAAAATTCATGTTTCCCTCATTAAATTTTCTCTGCTCAGCCTCCTCGTTTGCAAAGGATTTCACTACTCTTATTCCTGCAAGATTGTCCTCTATATTTGCATTTATATCTGCTATTCTGGCCCTGTTCTGTTTAAAGGCCCTTTTCATCCGCCTGTTAAGTATAAAGGCAAAAACAAACATAAACGGTATAACTGCAAACGCCGCCAACGCCAGCTTTACGTTTATAAAAAGCAATATAATAAAGGAGCCTGTAAGCTTTATGGATGATATAATAACGTCCTCCGGTCCATGATGCAAAAGCTCTGTTATTTCAAACAGGTCGTTTGTAATACGGCTCATAAGCTGCCCTACCTTCTGATTGTCATAATAGGAAAAGGACAGCCTTTGAAAATGGCTGAATATCTCATTTCTCATGCCGAACTCTATTTTTGCTCCCATCATATGTCCGTAATATCCTATAAAATAATTGCTGTAGCATTCTACAAGCACCATAGCCACCATAACAGCAACGAGTATAACAATATGCTTAAGCATAATATCTTTTTCCTCATATATTACCGTTCCCGTAATATACCTTATAATAAGAGGAATCACAAGGGATACTGCCGCGCCTAAAAATGCAAAAAACATATCTGCAATAAAAAGCCCCCTGTATGGCTTGTAATAGCCAAGGAGCTTTTTCCATTTATGCTCCGGCGGTATATTGTTTGTCTCGTAATTTATATTTTTAAGCACATTCATTCCACTATCAGCCCTTTCCGTATTTTATATTATTTTCCATAAGAAATTTTCTGTCCTTTTTATCAAGCTCAACCCTTTCAAACATATCAGGTCTGGCTTGGTGCGTTCTTATGAGGGACTGGTTTCTTCTCCACCGTTCTATATTTGCATGGTGTCCGCTTAGCAAAACCTCCGGCACCTTTACACCCATAAACTCTTCAGGTCTTGTATACTGTGGGTACTCTAAAAGATTATCCGTAAAGCTTTCAGTCTCCGCGCTTATATCATTATTAAGAACGCCTTTTATATGCCTTGATATGGCGTCTATCATAACCATAGCCGGAAGCTCTCCTCCTGTAAGCACATAGTCTCCTATAGAAACATTGTCAGTAACTATCATATCAAGCACCCTTTGGTCTATTCCCTCGTAATGCCCGCATAAAAACACAAGATTTTCCTCTGCTGCAAGCTCTCTTGCCATTTGCTGGTTAAAGGTTTTTCCTGTGGGCGTGAGAAATATTACCCTTGGCTTTCCGCCTGCATCTTCGTTCTTTTCGCTGTTTTCACCTTCATTATCCCCGGGCGTGCCTTCACTTATTTTTTTTATTATATTATTATAGCAGTCATATACAGGCTGGGGCTGCATTACCATACCTGCGCCTCCCCCATAGGGATAATCGTCTACATGCTTATGCTTATCATTCGTATAGTCTCTTATATTTACAGCCTCAAGCTTTATAATGCCATTTTCCATAGCCCTGCCTGTTATGCTTGTATTAAGCCCATTCATTATCATATCAGGAAACAATGTCATCACATAAAAATTCATTAGTCCGTCAATCCTTCCAGTACATGTACAGTCATTTTATTTTCCTCTGTATTTACGTCAAGTATACACTGGTCTATATTTGGAAGCAAAAGCTCCTTGCCGTTTTCAAGAGCAATAACATACACGTCGTTTGCTCCTGTCTGCATTACGTCGTTAAGTATTCCAAGCCTGCTCCCGTCCTCGTTATATACCTCCATATCAATAAGGTCGGCTATATAATACTCGTTTTCCTCAAGGGGAACTGCATTTTCCCTTGTGACAAGCAAATCCTTTCCCTTATATTTCTCTACATCATTTATATTGTCAATTCCCTTAAATTTTAATATAGCCATATTTTTAAAGTATCTGACGCCCTGCACCTGGAGATTTATACGCTCTCTCCCTGTGTCAAGTATCACCTCCTTAAGCTGGTCAAATCTATTTAAATCGTCAGTTGTAGGATATACCTTTACCTCTCCACGTATTCCGTGAGTATTAGCAATGACTCCTACCCTGAATAAATCATTTTCCATGTTTATCCTCCATAATTATCATACGCCTGTACAAATAACTTTTTTACAGCTTATGAAAAAGATATTTCATACCCACTCATATCTTTTTCATCCTCTAGGCCTTATTTTATTGTAATATATCTACAATAACCCTCTTATCTGTCTTTGAGGCAGCCGCCTTTACAACCGCTCTTATTGCATTAGCAATTTTACCCTGCTTGCCGATTACTTTTCCCATATCGCTGTCAGCAACCTTAAGCTCTATAACGAGACCCTTTTCAGTCTCTCTCTCGGTTACAACAACCTGCTCAGGGTAATCGACCAATTCCTTTGCGATAATTTCAACTAACTCTCTCATTTTCTAAACCATACCTTTCAGCTTGGAAGAAACTATTTTTCAATACCGGCCTGCTTTAAAAGCTTTGCAACCGTTTCTGTCGGCTGTGCTCCGTTAGCTAACCACTTTTTTGCTAATTCCTCATTGACTGTTACAGCGCTTGGCTCTAAGTTTGGATTATAAGTACCGATTTCCTCGATGCACTTACCGTCTCTTGGAGACCTTGAATCTGCTACTACTATTCTATAGAAAGGAGCCTTCTTCTGTCCCATTCTTCTTAACCTAATCTTTACTGCCATTTTTTCACCTCCTTGAATATAACTGCCGCTTTTCCGGCTTATTTTGTAAATGTCCTTAAGACTATATATACAAATAGTGTTTCCACTATCTGATATCAAATTAAAAGGGAAGCTTAAACTTTCCAAACATGCCGCCTCTTTTTTTGCCTCCGAACATGCCGCCCATCTGCTTCATCATTTTTCTTGACTGCTCAAACTGCTTTACAAGCCTGTTTACCTCGGCTATGTCTACGCCTGCCCCCTTGGCGATACGGTTTTTTCTTGACGGATTTAAAAGGCTTGGATTTGCTCTTTCCTTAGGAGTCATGGAGTATATGATTGCCTCCACCCTGCCAAGAGCCTTATCGTCAGGCAAATCCGCCCCCGCAAGCTTTCCGCCTATTCCCGGCATCATGCTGAGCACGTCTGACAAACCGCCCATCTGCTTAATCTGCTGCATGCTCTCAAGATAATCGTCAAAGCCAAACTCCGCCTTTTTAAGCTTCTTTTCCATTTCTCTGGCTTTTTCCGCATCTACGGCTGCCTCTGCCTTTTCTATAAGAGTAAGAACATCCCCCATGCCAAGTATACGGGAAGCCATTCTGTCAGGATAAAACTGCTCCAAATCCGTAAGCTTCTCTCCTATTCCCGAAAAAAGCACAGGCTTTCCTGTGACTGCCCTTATGGAAAGAGAAGCTCCGCCTCTGGTGTCGCTGTCAAGCTTTGTAATAATAACCCCGTCTATGCCAATCTTTTCGTCAAAGGTCTTGGCAACATTTACTGCCTCCTGACCTGTCATGGCATCAACCACCAGAAGTGTCTGGGTTATATCAATGCTCTCTCTTATCTCCATAAGCTCGGCCATCATATCCTCATCTATCTGAAGACGTCCTGCCGTATCTAAGATTACAACATTAATATCATTTGCCTTAGCATGCTCTATGGCCGCCTTTGCGATATTTAAAGGCTTATTGCCCGTTCCCATGGAAAATACAGGAACTCCCGCCTTCTCACCGTTTACCTTTAACTGCTCAATGGCGGCTGGACGATATATATCGCCTGCCACTAAGAGAGGCTTTTTACCCTTGCCCTTTAGTCTCATGGCAAGCTTTGCCGCCATGGTGGTTTTACCTGCGCCCTGAAGTCCCATCATCATAAGGACTGATATCTCATTGCCGGGCTTTAACTTAAGCTCTGTTGCCTCAGAGCCCATAAGGGTAATCATTTCCTCATTTACTATCTTTATAACCATCTGTCCCGGAGTAAGGCTTGTAAGAACATCCTGTCCTACGGCTCTCTCCTGAACAGAGTTTATAAACTGCTTTACCACCTTAAAGTTGACGTCTGCCTCAAGCAAAGCCATCTTAACCTCCTTAAGGGCAGTCTTTACGTCTGCCTCGGACAGCCTTCCCTTTCCTCTAAGGTTTTTAAATATATTTTGTAATTTATCGGATAAGCTTTCAAATGCCATGCCGATACCTCCCGCTTAAAATGTATCATCTAATATATGATTTGATATCTGTCTTATTTCATCTATAAGCTGTAAATCATTATTCCTTTCAAACTGCTCCGTAAGACTGTTTATACGCGCCACCAGCTCCTTAGTCTTCTGAAATCTCTCCACTAAATGAAGCTTATTCTCATAATCCTGCAAAATATTACTGCATCTCTTAATCAAATCGTGGACACCCTGACGGCTTATGCCCCTTTCTGCCGCTATCTCGCTTATGCCTATATCATTGTATACATAATCCTCATAGACAGCCTTCTGGTGGTCGTTTAACAGCTCGCCGTAAAAGTCATATAAAAGTGCCTGCATTACAATCTTTTCCATATTGTTTTCTCCATTTCAATATGCAATACCCTAAGCACAAAGGGTATAATACACCAAAAAAAAAGTAATGTCAAGTATTTTTTCTTGACATTACTTTTTTTGCCTTTACTTTTTTTCTTTTTATAATAGTTCAGGGTTAGGTTAAATCCTGCGGGAAGCCTTGGGCTGTGGCTTGGGC
>ERZ777305.2970-NODE-2970-length-12710-cov-4.011853_pt1 | contig 12710 bp, 12 predicted proteins | sample MGYA00374965_ERZ777305 | MGnify/ENA primary metagenome ERZ777305 (study PRJEB29328, sample SAMD00013331) | mouse gut metagenome | study: EMG produced TPA metagenomics assembly of the Metagenome analysis of fecal microbiota from mouse which was promoted...
TATTACGATTACCGCTAATAATTCTACTAATGTAAATCCTTTTCTTTTCATTCTAACATCTCCTAATTCTATTTTGTATTTCTTTATTCTTTCTTATACTTAGTTTACTACTTTATTTCACTACTTTCAATCTTTTTACTCCTTTCTTTATACCACTAAAAAGAGGGTTACCCCCTCGTTTACAAATAGCTAACACATACATTTCCTACTCGCAAACTATTTTATGATTATTTCTCTTCTGTTTTTTCTAATCTATTTAATACTTCTTTTGTTACATCAATTGCTTTCTCACGAATTGCTTCTGCTGCTTTCTCTAAAACTGGCGTCCCCTTTTCCACTGCATACTCTACCAATTCTTCCGCCATATTTTGAATATCTTTTGCTTTTTTCTTTGCAATTTTAACTACTTTTTCCTTATCTAAATCAGATAGACTCTCTTTAATTTCATAGATTTTATTTTCAATATTTTCTTTCACTTCTTTTTTGTCTAAATCTTTTACTTTTTTTAACATGTCATCAAATTTTTGTTTTAATTCTTTTCTAGTATCAGAACCCTTTTTTGGTGCGAATAAAACACCTAATCCAGCTCCAATTGCAACTCCAGCAAATAATTTTCCAAATCCTTTTTTCTTTTTCGTTTGTTTATCTTTCTTCACTTTCCTCTTCCTCCACTTTCTTTTTTCTTTTATGAGAAAATAACCCAGTAATAGCTCCAGCAATAAAATCAATCACTTTATCACCAACATTGGAAATTATATCTGTTGTATTATCAATTAAGCTAAATACACCATCCAATTTTCCTGCCTTATCGCTGACATCATCTACAACTGTATTGATTTTTTTCAAGGTACCCATACATTTAATGATAAATATAATTAGAACAATTAATAGTACTGCACCTAGTATATATAATATGATTGGAAATACTGTATTAACACATTCCATTATTCTTCATCTCTTTTCTCATACATTGCATCTACTAAATTCAGTAATTCACTTTCGGTTAAATCTTCCGATGTTTGTTCATCTAGCTGTTCATTCACTTGTTTTGATTCTTCTTTATTTGTTTCCTCTAATGGTTGATCAACAACAGGTTTTACTTCTTCTATTGGTTGTTCCTCCGCATGCTTCATTTCAATTTCATCTGTAATATCTTCTGTAGAACTTTCATTGATATACTCATTAATTTCTTCTAATTTTTTCTTTTGTTCTTCTAATTGTTTCGCAAGTAGTATGGTATCTTCATCCATATCTTCTTCATCAATTGCAAATGGCTCATTGCTACTTGAATCTTGAGTATCCTCTAATATAGAATTCTTTACAATATCATTATCTTCTATAGTTGGTTTAGATTCTTCTTCATATTGCAATTCGCCAAATATGTCAATGCCTGTTTCTACTGGTTTTTCGGTTGCTGATTCTTCTATGTCATTAAACAAAATAGACTTATTTCCAAATAAAGTATCCTCTAGATCATCTTCTAATGTACCAAAGGCTTTATTGCGGATATCATCCACTGTTACTCTTCTTGGCCTTCTAGTATAATCGTCTGGCTGTTCTTTACGCGTAGGAATATCCTCTTTTCTATAGTTTTTATCTAAAACTCCATATACTGGTGAAATAATTGGGGAAGCTTCAAATCTGCGTTGTTCTACCTTTTGTACCTTTGTTCCTTGATAAGCTTCTGATTTTGGTATTTCTTTTTTAACAGGTCTTTGTTCCTTTTTTGGCTTTTCTAAATCATCAAAATCCTTATCATCAAAATAAAGAGGAAAAGAAATTTTATCTTCTTTATTAATAGCAACACTATCAGATATCTTTTCACTAACTGATTCTGTCTTAATCTCCCTTGTTTCCCTTTTTGGAGAAGGAATCTCTACATGTCTAACCTCTTTTTTAATCGGTTTTACAACTTCCTCTTCAACTTCCTCCGTAAATAGATTTTTAAATTTATCCATTAAACCCATTATACATCACCTCTAATTTTCATTATTTTCTGTCTCTATATCCGCATCATATGTTTCACCTGTAATTGATGATTCGGGATTCTTGGAAGCAAATGTATCATATTTTTCCTCACGATTCGTAAGATAATCTTCTTGTAACATTAGTTCAATCACATTATCATTAAATTTTACAGTAGATAAAATATAAGATGCATTTAAAATAACATTTTCTATCTCATTCTTATTTACTAATGCTTCTATTTTTGCATAATTATACATAAAATCAATGCGATATTTGTCATTTTCTTTTGTAATTTCTAAATAACCTTCTTTTGAACCTTCTATCTTTTTTGAATAATATAAATTATCCTTTTCTTGGTAATTCGTTTTTATTTTATAAAAGTAGGAAACTGCATCAATATAAAGGTAATAATACACTCCATTTGAATATAATTTATCATTGAGTTCATCTGTATCCATATAAGATACACCTCTTGGAACATAGTATTTATATCCTTTTCCAACTTGATTATATAAATTATTTTCCTTTGAGAGTACTACAGACAAAATATTATCAATACTACTCGTATCGATTCTGACAATTGTACAACCTGTTGCCAATATGCACAGGAGTAAAATTATTAACTTTTTCATCTTTCACCACTCTTACTATCAGTATATCAAATTATTTCAATTTGCAAAAGTATTTTTCAAAAAGGACGTCTACTTATTGTAAAGCTATTTTTCAATTTCCATTTGATAAATAGGATATCCTTTGTTTGAAAATTTAATCTCATATTCAGTTGCAATATTATCTTCTAATTTATCATCATATAAATTAAGGGAAATCTGTTTAATTTGATATCCATAATTTGTACAAGATATAATAGAATATTCAAATAGCTTTCGATTATCTGTTTTCATTATAATATGTTTTTTCTCTTTGAAAATGGAATCATATTCTTTTAAAAAATGAAAGCTCGTTAATCTTCTTTTTTCATGCCTATTTTTAGGCCAAGGATCTGAGAAATTTAGATAAACAGTTTCTATCTCTTTATCAAATATCTGATCAATATCTTTTGCATCCATAGAAATTATTTTTAAATTAGGGAGTTTTTGTAGTTCTAACTGATGAACTGCCTTAACTAATACACTATAATATTTTTCAATTCCAATAAAATTAATATTGGGGTAACGAATTGCCTTTTCTATTAGAAATTTTCCTTTACCCATTCCGATTTCTATGTGAATTGGATTGTTATTTGAAAAACAAGAAGCCCAATTTCTACAATGCAATGTAGGATTTTCTACAATATAAGGAGATTGCAATACAGTTTCTTTCGCACCTTTTATATTTCGTAAACGCATTTTAATCCTCCTTAGTAAACCATAACTAGTATACCATAATTATTCCTTTTTTCAAAAAAATAAATTAGTCAAAAATGGAAAGAACAGATTGTAATCTGTTCCATAACATAATTTAATCTTCTTTTGTATGTGTATATCCACCAAGGATTAATTTATCTTCTTCCATTCGATAATTAAGGGAATCTGTTTTTCCATCACTATATGTAATTTCTATTGTATTATCCTTTTTCTCATAGGTACAACTGTTTTCAATTACCATATCTGTAATCAATGTTTTCTTGCATGTCTTGTCTTTTTGGAATTCATATGTCTGTGTAATTTCGCCATACATTCCCAGTTCATATTTTGTTGTCCACTTTCCAATCAATTCTTCTTTTGATTCTTTCTTCCTACATCCTGTTAGTATGCCTGCTAATGTGATAAATGTTACAATTATAATTATTTGTTTTTTCATTTGTTCCTCCTTATTGGAATACATCTATTACGTATTCAACTACCTTACCTATAGTATACTATTTAATTTTACTTAATTCAAGAAAGAAAGAGGACTTTTTTCCTCTTTCGTTCATTTTTTACTACTATTACTTCACAACAATATTAACTAACTTTTTAGGAACCGTAATTACTTTTATAATTTCTTTATCTTCCAAATGTATTTTGACATTCGGAATATCTTTTGCAAGTGTTTCCATTTCTTCTTTCGTAGTACTTGTAGATACTTCTATTTTACCTCTTACTTTTCCATTTACTTGCACAATCATTTCATAGGTATCTTCCACTGTCTTTGATTCCTCATAAGTAGGCCAAGTGGAAACTGCAATGGTTTCATCATGTCCTAAATATGTATGCCATATTTCTTCTGTCATATGTGGACAAACAGGATTTAATAATTGAATAAAACCTTCTGCATATTCTCTTGATATTTTATCTTCTTTATATACTGCATTGATAAAAATCATCATTTGACTAATTGCAGTATTAAAGTTAAGTGTCTCATAATCATTAGTAACTTTCTTAACTGTTTGATGATAGATTTTTTCTAATTCAGGTGTAGTTTCTTCCACCATTTTTCCTTCTTCAAAAATACGATAAACTCTATCCAAGAATTTTTTAGAACCATCTAATCCCGTTTGACTCCAAGGTTTATCTGCTTGTAATGGTCCCATAAACATTTCATACAAACGTAAGGCATCCGCACCATGACTTTCCACTACATCACTTGGGTTCACTACATATTCGGGATATCTTTTTCCCATCTTGATTCCGTTAGCTCCTAAAATCATACCTTGATGTACTAGTTTTTGGAATGGTTCTTTCACAGGAACAATTCCTTTATCATACAAGTATTCATTCCAAAATCTTGAATATAATAAATGTCCAACCGCATGTTCTGGTCCACCAACGTATAAATCAACTGGTAACCAGTGTTTCAAAAGTTCAGGATCTGCGATTGCATCTTCATTATTTGGATCAATGTATCTTAAGAAATACCAACTAGAGCCAGCACTTCCTGGCATAGTAGATGTTTCCCGAATACCTTCTATCCCATCTATTTCAACATGTTTCCATTCTTCTGCATTCTCCAAAGGTGCTTTGCCATTTCTACCCTTATAATCATCCATCTTTGGTAATATTAATGGAAGTTCTTCATCTTCTAAGACACGATCTGTTTCATCCTCCATATGCACAATTGGAACTGGTTCTCCCCAATAACGTTGACGAGCAAAAATCCAATCTCTCAATCTATAATTAATCTGTTTTTTTCCAACATGGTGTTCTTCTAACCAAGCAATCATTTTTTGGATTGCTTCTTCTTTATAAAGTCCATTTAAAAATTCAGAATTGATGTGAATTCCATCCCCTGTCATCGCACCACCGTTTTCGGTATATTCAAATGTTTTGAGATGCAATGCATCCTTGATTTCCTCAAGTACTATATCCTTAGAAACCCATTCTACATCAAATGCTTCATCCTCATCCAGATTTTGAGTTTGTTTATTATGACTTTTTAATTCAAATAGAAAACCTGTACATTCAATTTGAAAATACTTATCTTTATTATGTGCATAATAATGATGTCTAATTTTAAAAGTTTCTTTTAACTGTTCAATATCTGTATATCCAGTTTCTTCGGCAACTTCACGAAACGCACATTCTAATGGTGTTTCTCCTTCTTTTATCGTTCCACCTATAAATAATCGTCCACCCAATTGATGCCAATTAATGGTTAAATACTGATCCGTTTCCTGATCATGCACAATCGCAACAATACTATTTTTTTGAGATTCATTTTCTTTTGTCTCTCCTGTTTCCTCTTCAAGAACTTGAATGATTGGAATATTGAATTTTTTCGCAAATTCATAGTCTCTATCATCGTGGGCAGGTACCGCCATAATAGCTCCTGTTCCATAAGTTGCGAGTACATAGTCTGAAATCCAAATAGGAATTTCTTTATTGTTCACAGGATTAATTGCATAAGCTCCTGTAAATACACCTGTTTTGTCTTTACTCAGTTCTGTTCTTTCTAATTCTGATTTGGTCGCACAGATTCTTTGATATTCTTCTATCGCTTCTTTTTGTTCTTCTGTTGTAATTTCATTTACAATTTTATGTTCTGGAGATAAGACACAATAAGTTGCTCCAAATAAAGTATCACAGCGTGTTGTAAATACAGTAAATGTATGATGGGTATTCGCTACTTTAAAATCCACTAAAGCACCCACTGATTTTCCAATCCAATTTCTTTGAATTTCTTTGGTAGATTCAGGCCAATCTAGATCATCTAAGTTATTCAATAATTTTTCCGCATAGGCAGGAATATCCATAACCCATTGCTTCATATTCTTACGAACAACTGGATATCCACCACGTTCACTTTTCCCATCAATCACTTCATCATTGGATAGCACAGTTCCTAATTCTTCGCACCAGTTAACAGGCATATCTATATACTTGGCATACCCATCTAAATATAGTTGCTTAAAAATCCATTGTGTCCATTTATAGTAAGTTGGATTGGTTGTAGATATTTCCCTACTCCAATCATAGGCAAAACCAAGTGATTTTAGTTGTCCCTTAAATGTTTTAATGTTATCAAGTGTAAATTGTTCTGGATGATTTCCTGTATTAATTGCATATTGTTCTGCAGGTAAACCAAAAGCATCCCAGCCCATTGGGTGTAACACATTATACCCTTGCATTTTTTTCATACGTGTTACAATATCGGTTGCCGTATATCCTTCTGGATGCCCTGCATGTAACCCTACGCCTGATGGATAAGGAAACATATCTAATGCATAGAATTTTGGTTTTGAAAAATCCCATACATCGGTTTTGAATGTTTCATTTTCTTCCCAGTATGTTTGCCACTTTTTTTCAGTTTCTTTAAAATTATACATAATTAATCTTCCTTCCTTTTATGTTTGATTTGATAACTTTTTCCAATGATATGATATACCAATAATTGAAACGGAATTAAAACCGCAAAAGCAAGTAACATTTTAAGTAATAGATTATTTGTCATTCCAACAACACACAAAGTTACAGTAATAATGGTTGCATTCGCTAAGGCAATCACATGTGCGAGTCCCTTAATAGATATGGTGTTCGTATCTAAATGGTATACGTTTTCTAAATATTTGACATAGGTATTGTTACGAAATTGTGACAATTTCTTTTTACGAATAATCACAAATAAAACATAACTCAAATAAAGAATGATAAAAACAATTCCATAAAATAATATTTCTTTCATAAATTCACCTCTTCACACAAAAAAGCATTATGTTTAAGGACGGAATATCCGCGGTACCACCTTAATTCATAATACTTATGCTCTCTTACATTTAACGCATGTCTACGCCTTTTAGGAACTCCAAAGCAAGTTCATTTTGTTCATCCCAAAGTTTTCACCAACCACTTTGTCTCTAATATGACATCTCAAAATTACTACTCTTCTTCTTCGTTTTTCTGTTATTAGTATAATATAAAACATGAGAGAATGCAACTATTTTTGTCTTTCTCCTTGTACAATTGCGGCATATGATGCACAACGATATTGCAACTGTTGTAAGGATTCTAAAATTGGTGTAATCTGTAGTATTAAATTCTGTGCTTCCATTAATGTTTGAAAGTCATTGGCATCTTGTATTATATTAGAATACTTGTGAAGTAGAACCTCCAAATTTTGAATTCTTACTTGCATTTGTTGTTTTTGAAATTCTAAAGTTTGATTTTCTTACATCTTAATATCCTTCCTTCATTACATTGATTATACCGAAAATAAATCTGCTTGTAAACTTATACTTCTTTGATATAATCAAGCAATTTCAAAAATAACTTGATATATTTTCGTTCCAACCTATGATTGCTTAATTTGCGAATACCAATTCGCTTTTTCTTGATGGAATCATCACTAAACATAACGGCATCAATCCTACTTTTCATTTCTGTTTCAATTGGTAAATCGGAAATAATAGACTCAATATCATCATTGATGATACGTACTGCATCTATTTCAATATCTTTTCCCTTACAGTTTAAAGTAAGTTGTCCCAATGTTGACACATGTTTTACTTCTACAATAAAATTGGTATCCTCTACATAAGAATTTGCCTCTATTTTTTGATCGTTAAAATAAACAATCACATCTTCTGCTTCTTTGGTGTTACGGAAAACAAATTTGTACTCTCGATATTCTGGAACAATACCTGTTTTTCCTGAAATAGGACGCATAATAACAGTGTAATTATTTGGCATATAATTGTAATCAATATTGGTAATGAGACAATACTCTTTTCTATATAATTCACTTACACCATCATCTTCATATAAGTCATAGGAATTGCTTCGTCCTGGAAAAATTTGAATTTCCATTTTTTCTGGTGGAGTTGTATCATTGATATTCTCATGGTCACCTAGTACAATAATAGATCCGGCTTTTGCGAATACTGGATAATCTTCATCTTTAAAGAATGAAATATATTTTTTACCACCTGGGAATTTTTTACCTGTTACATAGTCATACCATACACCTGATGGTAAGAAAAACTTATGAATGACACGATTCATGATTGGTTCTTTTTTATTGATAATTGGACAAACGAATAATTCGCTTCCAAAATAGTATCCATTACGATAATTAATATCATCATACATTTCTGGAAATTTATAATAAATTGGTGTAATCATTGGTGTTCCATACTTATGATATTTATAGGACTCTGTATAGATATATGGAATCAAACGATGACGTAATGTCATATAATCCTTTACAATTTTATAGGTTTTATAATCCCAAAGCCATGGTTCCCTTTTATAATATTTTCCATCTTCTGAACCCAGTTTTAAAATGGGACTAAGTACCCCTAGTTGCACATATCTAATATAAAGTTCGCTATCTTCGATTCCATTATAATATCCACCAATATCGTGGCTCCAATAGCTAATTCCTATATTCGTTGCATTACCATTATAAAAAGGTATCATTCTTAAAGTATCCCAACTAACAATACTTTTTCCAGAGTACAAAACAGGATAACGATGAGGGGCCACCATAGCGTTTCTCGTACAAATCATTGCTCTTCTTTTATAATCTTTTTGCATATCCAAATAATGATAATGATTTAATGCCCATAATTCTGTTGGATTTTTTGGCCTTTCATCTAGAAAATAGAAATCAACCCCCATTTGATCGAGTGGATGGATACATAACTTGAAATACAAATCAAGTGTTTCAGGATTGAATACTTGAAAAGGAATGACTCCATTCTTATCTGGTTGAATATGCTCCTTAATTTTTTCATAATTTTCTTCATAAGGAAGAAATCCATGTAATGGTTTTACATTGAGTCCCAAACGAATACCATTTCGATGTAGAAATTCAATTGTTGACTTTGGATTTACAAATTGATTGTGGTTCCATGTAAATCCAAATTCTCTTTTTTTACCATTATAATCTTGTAAATGCCAAGATTCATTTAACAAAAGGATAGATAAAGGAATTCCCTTATCTTTGAATTTTCCAATCAACTCCGATAGGGTTTGATCATTATATGATTCTTCTTTACCCCACCAGTTACCAAGAGCATAACGTGGCAATAAAGCAGGTTGTCCTGTCAATGCAAAGTAATCCTGTAAACAATATCCAAAATCCTTTAAATACATAAATAAATAAATATCTATTTCTGCAATACTACGTTCTTCTAAGGCTCCATTTTCTGTTAAAATCATATGTTCTGCATCATCAATTGTCGCAAATCCATCTGTAGAAAATAAACCTTTTTTTAATTTCAATTTTTTATCATATGCATCTAAAGACATTCCTGGAGCCCCATAATTTCTAACTTCTGGATGATTATAGTACCAAATGCGATTGGAATTTAATAGTTCTACTCTTAAATTTGCCATTGCGTTCAGTCTTCCACCATCAAATGGTTTTTCTTTCACATAACGAAGATGAAAATATTTGGTTTTAATTTCTAATACACGATCTGTTTCTTTTTTGGTAAAAGGAACAGGGTCCATATTACGATACCAAATTAAAGTCGTTGGTCTATCTTCAAATAATCCTTCCTTGTTATATTCCATACGAATGACACGTTCACTTAAAATCGTAAAACGATAATATTTACCTTGAATCACATTTTCTGGATTGGCTTTGGCTAATGTATAATCCATTTTAAATTGTTCTCCTAGATTGTACACACTTACCACCCCTTTTCTTATAAATCTTCAATTTTCATGAAGTTTGTATGTTTCACTTCTTTCAGTGGATATCCACCTGTTATCACAATGCGATCTCCTAATTCTGCTTTGGTAATTTGTTTTGAAACTTCTTTAGATTGTTCCATCATTTCATCAAATGATTTAATTGGTTTGATGATTTCTGGATAAATTCCATAATAAATTGTCAAATTTCTTACCGTTTTTTCATCAGGGCTAATGGCAAGAATTGGACAAGATGGGCGAAAACGACTAATTTTCCTTGCAGTATAACCACTCATAGTTGGCGTTACAATCGCATTTGCTTTTAATCTACTTGCACACTCTACTACACTATATGCGATAGATCCTGTGGTATCCTGTTTTTCAGTACGCATTGCTTTATCTAGTAATTCATAGTAATTGACATCTTCTTCTGCTGTTTCAATAATTTTACTCATAATATCAACTGTTTGAACTGGATATTTTCCAATTGTAGTTTCTCCCGATAACATAACTGCATCTACACCATCTGTTACTGCACTGGCAACATCAGATACTTCGGCACGTGTTGGACGAGCTGCATTTTCCATAGATGCCATCATTTCGGTTGCGACAATACTTACCTTTCCCGCACGATGACATTTACTGATAATTGTTCTTTGAATACCAGGAACCCGTTCAAAAGGAAGTTCTACTCCTAAATCCCCACGTGCAATCATCACACCATCACTGATATCGATAATTTCATCAATCGCATCTACTGCACGTTCATTTTCGATTTTTGGAATAATTGCGATATGGTCGTTTCCTAAGTTAATTAAAATATCATTAATTTCTAATACATCTTCTGCATTCGAAACATGTGTTAAAGCTAAAAAGTCGACATCCATTTCATTCGCAAAAGCAATATCTTCTTCATCTTCTTTACTTAAAAAGGGCATATTCAGTCTAACACCGATAACATTAATTCCCTTGTGATCTTCTACAAATCCTCCAGTTACCACTTCACATAACAAATAGTCAATTCCCTTATCTAGTATGGTCAATTCAATGAGCCCATCATTTATTTTAATGGTATCATTTACTTTTACATCATGAATCAATCGAGGATAAGAAACAGAAAATTTAGTAGAGTCCCCTAGAATGGGATTCATATAGACACGAATTTTATCACCTGTATTCAAATATGCACTTCCACTTTCAAATTTTCCTACAGTTACATCTGGTCCTTTGGTATCCAACATGATTGCAACATTAGTATGTAATGTTTCATTCAATCGTCTAATTTTTTCAATCACATCTTTACAGAATTCATGACTGGCATGCGTCAAATTGATACGCGCTACATTCATACCATTTAAGATTAGTCCCTTTAATATTTCTTCATCTTTACTTGCTGGACCAATCGTTGTGATAATTTTCGTCTTTTTCATACTCTCACCTATTATTGATTATATCAATTTTTAAGAAGAATAAAAAGGTCTTTTTTTGATTTTTTTGAAAATTATAGAGGTAAGGTTACAGTCTTCTTGAGTCAATTAATAACGACTTATTTTATCCACAAAAACAATGATATTGGATAGAAGTCCATTATTTTAGGAATATATACAAAATTTTAAGGTTAATTCTTTAAGCATATATTTCTTTTATCATTATATCTAGAAGTGTCTATTTTTCCTATGGAAATAACTTGACAAACATACTATTTTAATATAGAATAACAAGCATATTTGAAAGGATGGGGAGTCGTTTGTGTTAAGCATAAAAAATATGAATGATATGCAGAGAATGATGGAATATTATAGAACAAGTGATATGTTGAATTTATTATATTTTTTTCCACAACTAAGTCCTGTTAGAGATTTAACTATTGTAGAAAATGAAGATGATTATCTAAACTATCAGGATTTTTTAAATAATTTTGATCAGAACAGAGTTGATACTCTAAAAGGTAGAACTCCAATTTTAGGTATAGAAAATTCGGGAAAAAGTAACAGTTTCTATAATACTCTAATAAAGGTAAAAGAAAAGGACCCACATGGAGTATTAGTTTTATTTAATGTAACTAATGAGCCTTCCGAAAGATACGAAAGATATGCTGGAATATCGGTAGGAGTTGATTTGGGCAAAGATGTTTTTATAGATGCTGTTTCAAAAGGTTTTGATGGAAGAGAAGTGTCAAAAAGTATTTGTACTCATGAAAGATATTTTATTCCATGGTATGATTTAAGAAAAATTAGTATCGGTAATTTGAAAGAATATCAAACATTCCAAATTAGTAATGCAGATTATCAAATGACTAGAAGCGAAAGAATACAATTTTTAAAATCTATTGGGTTAAATCCAAGTGTATTTTCTTCCTATATTCCAGAAAACTATCAAGCAATACCAAATTTCATATGGTTAAGTGTAATTAGAAACCTTCTTAAGAAATTAGAAAAAAATGAAGATATTTTAGCAAGTTATGGATTCACTAATTTTGCTATTTCAGGTCATACAGAAGGTTATCAATTTGCACCATGGCAAATGTTCGATAAAAAGAGATATACATTGATAAAAAAGTAGAATAATATTACAAATTTATAATAAATCATGAAAAAGACTGAGTTCAGCAAAAAATTTTTAAATCGGAAACTTGCATAAAATTAAAGAATTTAGTATAATGTATATAGATGGAAGAAATTCCATACA
>ERZ777305.2971-NODE-2971-length-12704-cov-3.204601_pt1 | contig 12704 bp, 11 predicted proteins | sample MGYA00374965_ERZ777305 | MGnify/ENA primary metagenome ERZ777305 (study PRJEB29328, sample SAMD00013331) | mouse gut metagenome | study: EMG produced TPA metagenomics assembly of the Metagenome analysis of fecal microbiota from mouse which was promoted...
GCCCCAACTCCCGGAAATCCCTTGTTTTCTGCACTTTTCCGCTATTCTACTTTTCAACCCTTGACATCAATACCACACACTCCACATGCCCCCCCTGCCCAAACTGGTCCACCCCTCTTGCCTTCACAAACTCATACCCATTCTCCCCCAAAAACTTCACATCCCGCGCCAGCGTGGCCGGGTCGCAGGAAACATAAACTACCCTTTCCGGCTGCATCGCAGCAATCGTCTGCAGCAGCGCCTCGTCGCAGCCCTTGCGCGGCGGGTCAACCACCACAACATCAGCGCGCATCCCCCCGCCGCTCTTCTCATACTGCTGCGGAAGTACCTCCTCCGCCGCACCGACAAAAAACTCTGCATTTGTGATCCCGTTCAGTTCGGCATTTTTGCGGGCGTCCTCGATGGCCTGCGGCACAATCTCCACACCGTAAACCATTTTCGCACGCTGCGCCAGGAACAGGGAGATGGTGCCGATGCCGCAGTACAGATCCCATACTGTCTCATCCCCCTTCAAATCCGCATACTCGAGCGCCAGCTCATAGAGACGGCGCGTCTGCCGCGGATTGACCTGATAGAAAGACAGAGGCGAGATCCGGTAACGGATCGGCCCGATATAATCCGTAATATAAGGCTCCCCATACAGCGGCACAACCCTGCTGCCGAGAATCCGGTTTGTTTTCTCTGTATTGATATTCAGGCAGAAGCTGGCAAGCCTGTATGTCGTAACTTCGGCCCTGTCCGCCGGCACTTTCGTATCCTGCTCCGCAGAAACCGCTCCGCTGCTTTCCCCGGTATCTGCATAACCCGCAGACAACTCTGTGTATCTTTCAGCAAACGCTGCTCCGCCGTTTCCCCTGCCAACCGGATTTCCTGCCGGCTTCGGCGCGTACCTGCCCTGCTCTGCAGACATCCCTCCGCAGTCTTCCCAGCCAGCCTCTTCAGACGCCGGTATTCCCGCACTTCGCTCTGCCGCCGCCAAAACCTTCGCTGTTTCTGCAGTCTCTCCATGGCTTCTCTCATTCCACCGCTCCACCGCGCATTCCAGCTTCTGACGCAGCAGCTCCGCCTGCAGCAGCTCCGTTCCGTTAATCACCATACAGACCATAATCTCGCCGGTTGCGAAGCCGACGCGCGTGAGGACGTGGCGCACCAGACCCGTGTGCGTGTTCTCGTCGTAGAGCTGCGCGCCGCTCTCAATTAGATATTCGCGGACGGCGGCCACCAGCGCCTCGTTTACCGGCGCCTGGATGTAGCAGCGCTCCGTCTCGATAATGCTGTGCGTGCGGCCGGCATAAAATCCGATCGCTGGCCTGCCGTCCCGCGTCCTTCCAACCGGGAATTGTGCTTTGTTGCGGTAGAAAAACGGCTCGTCCATGCCGATCATCGGCTCCAGTTTCACGTTCTGAACGCCGCCGATGCGCTCCAGGCAGTCACGAAGCTTGTTATGTTTGTACTCCAGCTGCTTCTCGTAGGAGAGATGCTGCAGCTGGCAGCCGCCGCACGGCCCGGCTGCCGGACAGCGCGGCGCTACGCGGTCGGAAGACGGGGTCAGCAGCTGCTCCACGCGGGCATAGCCGTAATTTTTCTTCAGCTTCAGCACGCGGGCCCGAATGATATCGCCAGGCACGGCGTCCCGGACAAAAAAGGTGAAGCCGTCGAGACGCCCAATGCCCTCGCCTTCATTTCCGAGCGCTTCAATGTGCAGCTCAAACAGATCATTTTTCTTAAGCGCGCAGCCTGCAGACTTCTTCATTCCAGCCTCCTCCTTGCTCTCTCCTGGTTCCCGTTCATGCCGTTTGTTCGGCTCTCTCCGCCGCACCGATGCCTGACATTTATGACATGGTAATCCCATCGCTTACCGGGCAGCTGAATATGCTCGTTCCCTTCGATTCACCTGCAGCCAGGACAAAATCCATCTTTATCCCGCGGATGTCCTCTTCCTTTTTCTGCTCCGTCCACGATTCCGGGTCCGACTGCCTCACCTCTAATTCCCTTTACATACCTGCAGAATCAGATTTCTGCCCCGGCCAGGCGGCCTCGCTCCGTTCCCTCATACTGCCTTCCGGGTTCAGCTCTGTTCGCCGTCTTCTCTCAGCATGTCCTCTTCAGATTTGACTCAAACATCCTCTGATATCCGATCCACTCCAGCTTCTCGTCCGCACCCGCAAAAAGTTCCTTTAAAGTCTCCAGCTTCGCATCCGCGTTATCCGCGATGTTGAGTGCGAATGCCTCGGCGATGGCCGGCTTTTTCGGGGAGCCGTATTCCAGCTCGCCGTGATGCGCAAGGATGCAGTGGAGCAGCTCTGCCTCAAGCTTTTTCGGGAAGCCCGGGACAGCACGGCAGCGCTCGCTGATCTGAGCTGCTCCTATGTAAATATGGCCGAGGAGATTGCCCGCGTCCGTATAATCGTTCTCCGGGAACGGCGAAATTTCTACCAGCTTGCCGATATCGTGCAGCATCGCGGCAGTCAGCAGCAAGTCGCGGTTCAGAAGCGGATAGCTGTCCGCGAGGAAAACGCAGAATTTCGTTACGCTGACAGTATGCTCGAGCAGGCCGCCGATAAAACCATGATGAACCGCCTTCGCAGCGGAATGATTTTTAAAGCGCGCCAGCAGCTCCTTGTCCTCCGCGAAGCAGCCGTTCAGCAGCGCGTTCAGATGCGGCTCCTTCACCATGGCAATGTAGCCGTTCAGCTCTCTGCACATCTCCTCGATATTCCGCGAGGTTACGGGCATGTAATCCGCCGGATCGTACTCCCCCTCCTGACACCGGCGCACACGCTTCACATTGAGCTGCAGCGCACTCTGAAAGCTTGTCACCTGCCCGTCCACACAGATATAATCCATCGCCTCAAAATGCTCGATGCCCGGGCCCAGCTCCCACACCTTCGCATCGATGGTGCCCGTTTTATCCTGCAGCAGCAGAGAATAATAACTCTTTCCCGTCTTGGTTTTCAGCTGCTGCAGCTGCTTGCACAAATAGATTTCCTTAATCGTCTCGCCTTCTCGAAGCTCCGCTAAATATCTCATAACAACCTCCGTGTCACAGCAAAAATTGTCGTTTCGGTTCCATCCAATGCCCTTTCGGACATATTATCTCATTTTATGCGATCCTATTTTACCGCAGTGCCCGTATTCTGGCAAGTCAAATCTGCTGATTTTATTAAAAGCGGGCATGCAGTCTGACTGCCATGCCCGCTCCCTGCTATTTCTTCGCCAGCAGTACCTTCAGTTCCTCCTGCTTCGGACTCATCCGCACGGTTCGCTGTACCGTGACGCTCAGTTCCTCCCCCGGGGTATGCCGGCTGAGCATCTTGTAGAAGCCGCCGTACGAATAGACATTGTTTCCGTTTAACTTCAGGATTATATCGCCTGTCTTCAGTCCCGCCTCGAAGGCCGGTGAATCCATCATTACCTCAGTAACATATATGCCGTTGCTCAGGCCTGCCTCCTGCAGGGCTGCGGTCGGAATGTCCTCGCCCAGCACGCCGAAATAGACCCTTTCCTCGCCTGTAGACAGCTTCTCTATAACGTTGAGCAGCTTCGCACTGCCCATGACCGTACAGATCGGCAAATTCAGGCCGCTCTTAAACGTTCTTGTAATAATTCCGACAATCTCGCCCTTCAGATTGACAATCACGCCGTCGCCGTCCGCACTGTCGATCGTATTCGTGTTAAACAGGTCGATGCTGTTATCTGTAATATAGAATACACTGCCGCGGCTTGTCACCATGCCGAGCTCCATGGAACCAGCATAGCCGTTCGGGTTCCCGAGCGCCACGATCGGGGTTCCCACCTGAAGCAGAGCGGAATCGCCGAATACAGCCTCGCAAGCCGAATAATAAAGCTGCCGCGGAACCCGTTCCGCCGGAACGCGGACAACTGCCAGATTGTAATCTCTGTCATAATTCCACAGCTCGGCCTCACAGCTCCCGCTGCCGCAAATTATAACAATATGGCTGGCGTCCTGAACGCGGTCCAGATTGACAAGCACAAGCAGCTGCTCCTCCGTTTTGCCTACGATAATACCCGTCGTCTGGCTCTTTGTTTCATAAGGATTTTCAAGCCAGTCCACGCCGTCCTCCACCACCTCGACCGTCACCAGAGACCTCTGCACCTCCCCTGATATTTTTTGAACGGCCGCAAAAAGAGCTGCATAATCCGCCAGCACGCGTTTCGCGCGCTCCTCCTCCGTCTCGGGCGCTCTGGTCGGAGCCGGAGTTGCCGCAGCGGTAGGCGCCGGACTGACCGGTGCGGACGACGGCTGTGCGCCCTGTGTTGTCTCCGGCAGCCCGCCCGGAGTCAGATCCGGCCGGCCTAATGGTGTTCCCTCCGGGCCGCCCGGCTCACCGGACGGATTTGCCGGCTGCAGAGTTGGGGAAAGGATCGAAAACGGCGTCGGGGAAACATCGGTTCCCGGACTAATGGACGGACCGGGCGACGGCTCCGCAATGCCTAAAAATCGTTTGAGGGGTTCGTCGGAGCATAGAAAGACCAGCCTTGCAATCAGGCCGAACAGAACTGCCAGAAAAACGGTAAAAGCGCTCCAGAGCAGCATTTTCCTCCATCTTCTCTTTCGCGCGGAAACAACTTTTTCGCGGATAAACTGATATTCCGAGCTGTCCTTCTGATTTTTATTCTCCATACAGGGCGCAACCTCCCTTCGTATCAAGCGTATGAAATCGTAATCTCCCCTATTTCCATTTTGCAGCCGGCCGGCGAGGCGATTTCTTTTGCGCCTTACTTCTACCGGTCCAAGTTCACCGCCTGTCCTGCACTCTTCCCTTTTTTTCCGTGCCTTCCTTCTGCGGTTTTCCTGCCTCAGTTTACGGCTTAAGCTGCGGTGATTCTCTGCCCTTCAGACCTTCCTCCTGACGGGCCGGGTTCGCAGGGCCTGAATGCGTGCTGTTATAAGCCTTCTTCCTCACGGTCAGATTCAAGGGCTGTTCAGACAGGTTTCTTTTTCGGCATGCCTTTCTTCTGCCCGGCCAGTTTCACAGCCTGTGCCGCCTGCTTTTTTCGTATTTTCCTCGGGCTGTCTTTTAGAATGTCCTTTTGCTGTCTTTCGGCTGTCTTTTTGCTGTTTTCCCGCCTCATCCCCTGGCTCAAACTCCGGCATTTCCCTGCCGTTTCAGACCTGCCTCCTGACGGGCCGGGTTCCCCGGCTGTTTCAGCAGGTTTCTCTTTTTGCGTGCCTTTCTTTTTCAGGCTTAACTCACGAGCTGTCCTGGCACACTTCTCTTTTTGCGCATCTTCTTTCTGCTGAACCAAATCTATGGTTTGTCCCGCACCTTTTTTCAAACTTTCCTTTTTCCGTCTTTCTGCCTGCCTCAGTTTATAGCCTGAACTGCGGTGCTTCCCTGCCCTTCAGGCATACGTTATGCAGATCCTGATTCACAGCCTGTCTTACACTCTACTCTTTTTTCATTCCTTCTGCCATTTTTATGCTGTCATCCTGCCGCGAGCGGCGCTTCAGGCCCCGGTGCTTCCCTGCTTCCTCAGCCCTGCCTCCTGACTGGCCGGGCTCACAGACTTTCTGTCTTCTGTATTTTGGCATATCTTCCCTTTTCTGTCTTTCTACTGTCTTTCTGCCATTTTCTTACCTGCCTCATCCCCAGTTCAGGCTCCGGCGGCTTCCTGCTGCCTCGGCTCTGCCGCCTGACGGGTGTCTATCCAGGCACGCTTCTCTTTTTCCCGCCTTCCTGAAGCCGCGCGAAATACGCGTTCTCTCCAGACAAGCTTTTCACGTTTCCCTTATCCCGCCATCCACCTTCTGCCAGCCGTTTTCCGCCTTCTTTCTGACAGCTTCACGCTCCGCCGCGGCAGTTTCCTCCGTCTGAACCCGCCGCAGTATTATACCGATGACATAATACCATAACCTTATGAACGAAGTATGACAAATCCGTTAAAAGTCCGTTTTGGAAAGGGTGAACATAAATTCTGTTCCCACCCCCTCCGTACTGATTACATTGATGTTTTCCCGGTGAGCCTGAATAATGTCGCGGGCGATCGAGAGTCCCAGACCGGTTCCCTTCTTATCCTTCCCGCGCGAGAGATCCGTTTTATAAAACCGCTCCCAGATTTTGCTGATGCTGTCCTTGGGTATGCCGATGCCATGATCCTTTACCGCAACGAATACCTTGCTGCCGCGCTCCTCCGTCTTAATGTCGATAGAAGAATCTGCGTTGCTGAATTTAATGGCATTATCAATCAAGTTGTATAAAACCTGCTGAATTTTCCCCATATCGGCATCAACAAAAAGCTCCTCCCCATGAAATTCCAGATTCAGAGTAATCCGCTTTTTGGTACAGGTGCCCTCAAAGGTCAGCGCCGTCCGCCGGATAATCCCGTTGATATCGAAGCTGGCAATATCGAGCGGAATCCCCGCGCTGTCCAGGCCGCTGAGCGTAAGCAGGTTTGACGTCAGCTTCGTCAGCCGCTCCGTCTCAAACAGAATAATATCGAGATACTTTTTCTGATGCTCCGGCGGAATCGTTCCGTCCGCCATCGCCTCCGCGTAGCCCTTGATGGACGTGAGGGGAGAACGAAAATCATGCGATATATTTGCCACGAACTTTTTTTGATATTCATCCAGTTTTTGAAATTCATCTGCCATAAATTGAATGGCATTTGCAAGATCGCGGTACTCATCCTGCGAACGGATCTTCATCGGAGCGCCGAAATGCCCCCTCGCATATTCCTCCGTGACTTTCGTCATGCGCCGCACCGGGCAGATTGTCACAAAATAGAGAAAAATGAAAATCAGCAGCAGCAGGAAAAAAAAGACGAGATAGCATATATTCACGATATCCAGATATTCATAGCCTGCCTGGCGCACGGTTTCCATCGGAATGAAAATGCAGACATAGCCGCGCAGCTTATAATTATTATAGATCGGCTGCGCAACCGCAAGCTTTTCCCGCGGCATAATTCCCGGAAAGGTCACCTCCGTCATATAGCCGTCCGTTACAATCCGGTCAAGGAATGTCGGATCAAGGTTGTCCACATTCATCCCGCGGGCTTCCATGGCCGCATCGACGATTACCACGCCGTTCGTATTGACGACCCAGGTCCGCGTGCCGAGAAACCGATCGACGCTCCGAAGCTGCGTAAGCATGTCGCTCAGCTTTGCCGCATCCCGGTAATACGGCGTGACATACTCCTCGGCAATCAGTCCGGCCTCCTCAGTCAGCATCCGGACGCGCTCCGCCAGCATCTTTCGGTTCAGCGTGCGCGCACCGAAAAAATTCAGCATGATAAACATGGTGATGACAGCTGCGAGATAGCATAGAATCAGCTTCAGCAATGCCCTGTGTTTCATTTCCGTTTTCTGCCGACAGGTTTTGTTTTAGCCACAAATTTATAGCCTACCCCCCATACCGTCGCCAGCCCCCACTGCTCATGATTTTTGATTTTCTCGCGCAGCCGCTTAATATGCACGTCAACCGTGCGGGTATCGCCGATGTATTCGTAGCCCCAGATATGATCAAGCAGCTGCTCCCTGGTGAACACCTGATTCGGGTGCGACGCCAGGAAATAGAAAAGCTCCAGCTCCTTGGGCGGCATATCGACCTGTTTGCCGCGCAGAGTCACGGAATAATTGCTCTGATTGATGGTCAGATCCGGATAGCCCACAAAATCTCCCGTCTCCTCCCCGGCTTCCTCCTCCGGCTTCTTCTCCCCCGCTGCTGCGGAGCGCCGCAGCACTGCCCTGACGCGCGCCACCAGTTCCTTGGAGTCAAACGGCTTCATCATGTAATCGTCCGCGCCCAGCTCCAGCCCGAGCACCTTGTCAAATACCTCACCCTTGGCCGACAGCATGATAATCGGCGTCTGGGACGCTCTGCGTATCTCCCGGCACACCTCGTAGCCGTCGATGCCAGGCAGCATCAGATCAAGCAGGATCAGGTCCGGTTTGTACTCGCGATACTGCCGGATAGCCTCGTCGTCTCAAAGCATTCCTTCGTCAGGTACAGCGAGATCAGCTCCGCAATATTTTCGTCGTCATCTACAATTAAAATTTTCTGTTTCTCGGACATATTATCCCTCATTCCGCTGCCCTTGCAGCTGTTCTACTTCCAGCCGGGTTCCTGCCGGCTTTTCTGCTTCTCTGCCTTTCGGCTCTTCGACCTCCCGTCACCGGTTCTTCCGTGCTCCTGCCGTGCAGCTCCGACTCCTTCTTCTGCCGCACAGCTCCGATCTCTTCCTCAGCCGCTCCGCCGCCTTCCAGCTCCTTCTCCTGCCGCACAGTTCCGATCTCTTCCTCAGCCGCTCCGTCGCCTTCCGGCACCTGCCGGCTCCTTCTCCTGCCGTGCAGCTCCGGTTTCTTCCTCAGCCGGCTCCGCCGCCTTCCGGCACCTGTCCTTTCCTTCTGCTGCGCCGCCTCCGTCTACTTAAATTCAACGATTGTCACGCCCCGGTCCCCCTCGCCGAACTCGCCCACACGAAACGATTTTACATACTTTGTCCGCTTCAGCTGTGCATGCACGGCATCCTTGAGCGCACCCGTACCCCTGCCGTGAATAATGGTAACCTTCGGCAGATGCGCCAGATAGGCATCATCCAGATATTTGTCCACCAGCGGCATCGCCTCATCCACGCGCTTGCCGATAATGTTGAGTTCCGGGCTGATATTCAGCGCTTTGCTCATGCGGATTTTACCGCTCGCGGTCTTTGCCTTCTTTTCCTCCTCGCTCTGATCCGCATCGGCAGGCTCCAGATCCCGGATATTCACAAGCGAACGCAGAATTCCCATCTGCACATAGAGATCGCCCTTCGCGTTCGGCAGCGTGCTGACGGTCCCTTTCAGGTTCAGACTGAGCACATGCACGGAATCACCGATCTTCAGTTCCTCCGCCGATGCCTTTTTCGCCGCCTTCTTCGCCTTGATCCCAAGCTTTTTATCCTTGTCGCCGAGCTTTTCGCGCAGAATCTCGCGCTCCTGCTCCATCTCCTTTCCGAGTCCGCCGCTCTGGCCCCATTTATTGTACTTGCGGATGGTCTCGTCCGCGTAATCCTTCGCCTCCTGCAGAAGATCGCGCGCCTTTTCGTTCGCCTCGCGCAGGATGCGGTCTTTCGCGTTGTCGATGCGCGCATTCTTTTCCGCAAGCTTTTTGCGCAATTCCTCCGCCTCGGCGTGGAGCCTTGCCGTCTCCTCGCGCTCCCTCTCCATCGCGATGCGGCTCTCTTCCAGACTGCTGATCACATCCTCGAAGCTCTCGTCCTTCGTGCCGATAAATTCCCTTGCCCGCTCAATAATAAATTCCGGCAGGCCAAGCTTTGAGGAAATTGCAAAAGCGTTGCTCTTGCCCGGAATGCCGATCAGCAGGCGGTAGGTCGGGCGCAGCGTCTCCACGTCAAACTCGCAGCAGGCATTCGATACGCCCTCCGTCGAGAGCGCAAAGATTTTCAGCTCGCTGTAATGCGTCGTCGCCATTGTGCGCGCACCCAGATTGTGCAGGTAGGTGAGAATCGACATTGCGAGCGCTGCGCCCTCGGTTGGGTCCGTGCCCGCGCCAAGCTCATCAAAGAGCGCCAGCGATTCCTCGTCCGCCTGCTCCAAAATCCGCACGGTATTTGTCATGTGCGAGGAAAAGGTGCTCAGGCTCTGCTCAATGCTCTGCTCATCACCGATATCCGCGTAGACTTCCTTAAAAATGCCGAGTTCCGAGCCGTCCATCGCCGGAATGTGCAGCCCCGCCTGCCCCATCAGCGTGAACAGCCCGACCGTCTTTAATGAGACGGTCTTGCCGCCCGTGTTCGGGCCGGTGATTACCAGAAGACGGAACGCATCGCCGAGGTAAATGTCGATCGGCACAACCTTGTGCGCATCAATCAGCGGATGCCTGCCCTTTTTGATATTGATAAAGCGGCGGTCATTGAATTTCGGCTGAATCCCTTTCATCTGCTTCGCCAGCACGGCGCGCGCGAAAATAAAGTCAAATTCCGCCAGCGTCTTCTGGTTGAAGGCGAGCTCCTCCGTGTGCGCCGCCGCCTGTTCGCTCAATGCCGCGAGCACTTTCTCGATCTCCTGCTGCTCGCGGATACCGAGCTCCGCCAGCTCATTGTTCAGTTTCACAACCGACGCAGGTTCTATAAATGCCGTGGAACCGGTCGCGGACTGGTCGTGCAGCATGCCGCCGAAGGAGTTTTTGTATTCCTGCTTGACCGGCAGACAGTAACGCCCGTTGCGCATGGTAACAATCGCATCCTGCAGCATCAGCTTTGTCCCGGAATCCGTGATCAGCTTTGCGAGCTGCTCGCGAATCTTGTCGTTCGCTGCCTTGATCTGACGGCGCACGCTCTTTAATCCGGGACTCGCGTCGTCCGCGATCTCCTCCTCGGAAATAATACAGCGCATAATCTCGTTATTTAAAACGGAGAGCGGCTCGAGCAGCGAAAACCGCTCGCTCAGGGAATCCTGGATTTCATCCCCGCCGCTGCACCCATAACTTTTGACGCGCAGCGTCGCCGTCAATACGGAACTCAATTTCATCAATTCGCCGGCTCCCAGAGTGGAGCCGATCTCGAGCCGCTTGATGGATGCCCCGATATCCGGCAGCCCGGAGAAAGAAAGTGTTCCCTTCTTGTAGAGCCTTGAGAGAGCATCCGCCGTCTCCTGCTGTAATTCTTCAACCTTCCCGCGGTCGGAGACGGGCACGAGTGCCTCGCATTTCTCCCTGCCCATCGCCGAGCCGGCGTAGCCCGCAAGTCTTTCTATGATTTTGTTGAACTCCAGGGTTTTTAAAACTTTATCGTTCATCGTAAATCCTTTCTAAAATATACTGACCCTTGATTTATTGTTATTTTGTGCCGCTTTATACAGGACAGCCCTTCTCCCGCAGCACCGGGATATAAGGCCGCAGGATTTTACCGGAAGGGCGGTTATATGCGCTCTTCACACTGCATTGGAAATCAATCTTCCCCCTCCGGAAAAGCAGGCGGCAAAAGGAACAGAAACAGCTGCCGTCCGTTTTTTAATGACCGCAGCTCCGCCGCCTCCCGAAATGGTATGGTCTGCCGCTACCGGTGTGGCCCCAAGCTTCCAATCTGCACATCGTTGATAAAAGAAAGGATATCGCCCGTATGAAATCCTATTTTCAAAGTTTTATCCTCTGCCTGCGTCTCCTTCAGCGCAGCAGACTCATCCGCGTATCCGTCACTTTCATCCAAAACACCTTCATAACAGCCGGTAAACTCCTCCCATTAGCTTCTCGCCTCCTACGTATAAAGCTGCCGCATACTTCCCATTTTACCAGCTGTGCCGGTGCAGCTGTCCCGCAAGCTTCATATCCGCAAAGCCCTGCTGCCGCAGCGCCTCGTACACCAGAACCGCCACCGAGTTGCTTAAGTTGAGCGAACGCGTCTCCCCGATCATCGGGATGCGCACACAGGCGTCGCGGTTTTTCATCAGAAGTTCTTCAGGGATGCCCGCGCTCTCCTTGCCGAACATCAGGAACGCACCCGGCTCGTAAGCAACCTCCGTGTACACCTTCTGCGCCTTTGTCGTCGCCATATAGACCTGCGCACCCGGATTCTTTTCCTGGAAATCCGCGTAGTTTTCATATACATGCAAATCGAGCGAGAACCAGTAATCCATCCCCGCACGCCGCACCGCTTTCTCCGAAATATCAAAACCGAGAGGCTTAATCAGATGCAGACTGCTGCCCGTCGCCGCGCAGGTCCGCCCGATATTCCCCGTATTGGCCGGTATCTCCGGCTCCAGCAAAACAATATTCAGCATTTTCCGCCCCTCCTTCCGTCAGAACCTTCCCCGTAAAACGGCTTGCCGCTCCGACAGTAAAATATTTACATATATTTAAATACAAAAAAGGATGATGCACGATCATCCTTTCAGTGAAATATTTATCTCGATTTTCTTATCTGTTCCGTAAATAACCGGTACGCAGATATTTGCGGCGTAATCGGTGGAATACGAAACACCGCCCCTGCAAATGGCGGGCGGAGTGATGTCAATCACAATTCCCTTCGTGGAAAAAACCGTGGCCGCATTGCCGAGTATCATATTGCACAGCTCACAGACCGCACTCTGCGCAAGCTCATTGAGCTCCGTCATCGGCATCATGCACATCCGGGAGGCAATATCCAGAGCCACCTCGTTTTTAAAATCCAGGATTACCTGTCCCTCCATCGCGCCCTTGATGCCGAGAATAATCAACAAAGAATCATCGCTGAACTTAAAACTATTCAAATATGGTTTCCCAAGTGCTGCGTCCAGAAACATCATTTCCTTAAGCACTCTTGCCGACGCGAGCAAAAAGGGATTTATATAATCAGCGTTCATTGCCGCCATTCTTTTTCCTCCCGTTTCCTTTCCTTATTGCAACGCGTCTATTGTACCATACCCGGCGTACACTTTTCAAGGGAAAATTTCCGATTCTGCTGCTCCCTGCACCGGTGCTGTTTCTGCCGGTTTTCTTATTCCTGCAGCGTCTTTGGGCGCCCTCCGCTCCGCTTCACCGAAACAGGAGGATTAAAGTAAAAACATTTTATAAAATATTTCCCTCAAAATGCCGTACTCCAATCTTTCATGGTTAATCGTTAAATGTTCCAAGTGATTTCAATGTTACCGTCTGCAATCCGAATGACCCTGATGAGCGTATCAACCACCGCCTTTCTGCGGTTCGTTCCCCGTCCTTTTGTGCCGAGAGGCACAAAACGCCGTCTGCAAGACCGCACATACC
>ERZ777305.2976-NODE-2976-length-12681-cov-3.427927_pt1 | contig 12681 bp, 10 predicted proteins | sample MGYA00374965_ERZ777305 | MGnify/ENA primary metagenome ERZ777305 (study PRJEB29328, sample SAMD00013331) | mouse gut metagenome | study: EMG produced TPA metagenomics assembly of the Metagenome analysis of fecal microbiota from mouse which was promoted...
CACGTCCTGGTTCTTCTGCCAGACGTGGTTGTACGAGAGTATGCCGCTTGCCGGACTGACGAAGAGACAAGTCAACTCCCAATCATTGATGCTTACCAGCAATTCGTTGTAGGCGGTTTTCAGAGCTATGTTCAGGTTGTTGCACTCCCGGCTTCGCTCCATCTGCGTTTCGATGATACTCTGTTGCAACTGCGCTTCCTGTATCCGGGCCGACGAGAGCGAGGTCATCAGCTGTTCCCGCCCCTGCTGCTTGTTCAAGAATGCCTGTTTGGCTTCCTCGTATTCCGACTGGGCGGTCAGCCCCTCGTCGAATAGCTTCTTCTCGCGGTTGTGCACGGTAGATGCTATCCGCACCTGTTCCTCATCCAGTTCCGCTTGTCTGTTCAGGTGGGCGATGTAGTTGCGGTATTCCTGCAACTCTCGGCGGGTGGCTTCCATCTTCTGTTCGTACAGGTTCAGCGAGAGGAAGTTGCGGCAGTCCGTCAGACTTTTCAGGAAAGAGGCGTAGGCGTTCTGTATGCTGCCCAGTGACAGCTTTTCCGGGAACAGCCCGGTGCAGGCGCCGCTGTCTGCCGGGTTGAAGGATGCCAGCTGCCTTTTCAGGCGCAGCACGTCTTCCGTCACGGCGGGATTCTCCAGCACGGCGATGATGTTCCCCGCCCACACGGAATCCCGGTCTTTGCGGTACACCTCCTTTATTTTCCCGCTTCCCCGCGCCACCATCCATATCGGCGGGTGCTCGGTAGTGATGGTGACGGGTGCGCCTACCACGTCGGGATATTTAAAGAAACACCCTCCTATGAAGAAGAACGCCAGCACAACGAAGAACACCGTGATGCCCCACCGCACCAGTGCATGCGGCGGTCGTGCCAGAATCTCCTGCACCTCCTCGCTCCGCAACTCTATCTCCCTTTCCGAATCCTTCATTCCCAATTTTCCGCTTTCAATTTTCCATTTTCCATTCTCAAAGCTCCAGTTGATTCTTCACCAGCCTGTAGTACCTTCCTTCCCGTGCCGTCAGTTCCTCGTGCGTGCCCGTTTCGGCAATCCGTCCCTGCTCTATCACCACTATCCGGTCGGCATTGCGCACGGTGCTCAGGCGGTGTGCCACCACCACCGAAGTCCTGCCCTCGAAGAAGCGTTGCAGGTTCTCCATGATGATGCGCTCGTTGTTGGCATCCAGTGCGTTGGTGGCTTCGTCGAAGAAGATGAACTCCGGATTCTTGTACACGGCGCGGGCGATGAGGATGCGTTGCTTCTGCCCCTGGCTCAGCCCGTGCCCCTCCTGCCCTATCCGAGTGTTGTATCCCAGCGGCAGTCCTTCGATGAATCCGTGTATGTTCGCCACTTCCGCCGCATGGCGCAGGCGTTCCTTGTCGATGTGCTCCACGCCGGGAGCGATGTTTCCCGCAATGCTGTCCGAGAAGATGAACCCGTCCTGCATCACCACGCCGCACTTCTTCCTCCACTCGCGGATGCTGAAGTTGTCCAGCGGGGTGTCTCCTAAAAAGATTTGTCCGCTTGCGGGCGGATAGAATCCCAATAGCAGCTTCACCAGCGTGGTCTTTCCGCTTCCGCTCATGCCTACGATGGCAGTCTGCTTGCCCGACGCTATTTCCAGGCTGATGCCATCCAAGGTAGGCGTTTCGCTGAGCGGGTCGTATTTGAAGTTCAGTTTTTCTATCCGCAGGTCTTTCCCTGCGGGTATCTCCCTTATCAGTTCTCCGGCGGGGTTTTCCTCGTCGGGTTTGTCGCGCACTTCGCCCAGGCGGTTCATGCTGAGGCGTGCGTCCTGCATGTCTCGGGCAAAGGCGATGAGGTCGTTTACGGGGCTGTTCAGTTGCCCGATGATGTACTGCACGGAGAGCATCATTCCCAGCGTCATTTCCCCTTTCACCACGAGCGATGCCACCAGTCCCGTGATTACGATGTTCTTAGTCTGGTTTATCAGTACCGCTCCCGAGTCCTGATACTGCCGCAGCGCAAGGCTCTTGATGTTTACTTTGAACAGCCTTGCCTGTATGCGTTCCCATTCCCACCGTTTCTGCTGTTCGCAGGCACTCAGTTTTATTTCCTGCATGCCGTTCACCAGTTGCACCACCGAGCTTTGGTTGGCGCTCTGCTGGGCAAAGCGTTTGTGGTCCAGTTCCGCCCGCTTCTTCATGAAGAGCCAGACGTAAGCCACGTAGAGGGCACTTCCTCCCATGAAGATAAGGAATATCATGGCGTTGTACAGCAACAGCACGATACTGAAAATAAGCAGGTTGAACATGGAGAACACTACACTGAGGCTGCTTCCGGTCAGGAAGTTCTGTATGCGCGTGTGGTCGTTGATGCGCTGCAGTATGTCGCCCGTCATTTTGGTGTCGAAGTAGCCCATGGGGAGCTTCATCAGCTTGACGAGGAAGTCCGAAATCAGGGCGATGTTGATGCGTGTGCCCAGATGCAGCAATATCCATCCGCGTATGAACTCCACGGCGCTGCTGCTGAAGGAGAGCATCAGCTGGGCAATGAGCACCAGATAGATGAAACCGGGGTTCCGGTTGTTGATGCCGAAGTCCACGATGCTCTGCGTGAGGAAGGGGAGCATCAGCTGTATCATGCTGCCCAATAGCAACCCCAACAGCAGTTGTCCCACCAATTGCTTGTAGGGGCGCAAGTAAGAATAGAGGAAGCCGAAGCCTTTATAGTCTGTCTTTTCCCCCTCATCTTCTTGTGCATAGAATTCCGGTGTAGGTTCCAGCAACAGTGCCACTCCCGTATCTTCTCCGTCCTTCTTGGCGCTGAGCCAGCAACGGCAGAATTCTTCCCGGGTGTATTTCAGCTTGCCTGCTCCGGGGTCGGCCACCCATACATGTTTTTTGTTCATCCGGTAGACCACGACGAAATGCTGCTGGTTCCAGTGGACGATGCAGGGGAGGGGGGCTTCCTGCAACATCTTGTAACTCACCTGCACGCAGATGCTTCGCAGGCCGAGCTTTTCGGCTGCTTCGCTGATACCCAGCATCGATACCCCTTCGCGGGTGATGAATGATTTTTCCCTCAACCCTTCCAATGAATAGCGCTTGCCATAGAAAGCGGCAACCATGCGCAGGCAGGTGGGGCCGCAGTCCATAACGTCGTGCTGGGAGTAGTGGGGGAAAGATTTCATCGGGTAATCAGACTGTCTAAGACTTCAAGTAATCTGCCGTCGTGCAGGTCTTTGGCGATGATTTTACGGTTTTTATCCAATAGAAAACTTTTGGGGATTCGCTCTACTCCTAAGTCTTCTACTTCTTTCAATATCTTCCGATTATCATCCGTCCCTATGACATGAATAAAGTTCTGAAGTGAATCTCTTTCTACAGCTTTCTTCCACAAATTGTGATTATAATCTATAGAAATGGCATATATTTGTACTTCTTTAGGGTATTCATCAAGCGCTTTCTTAATATATGGGAACTGGGCCAGGCAAGGTTTGCACCAACTTGCCCAAATATCTATATAGGTATATTTATTATCATCCAAACTAGCTAAAGATGCCTTTTCCCCGTCTATTCTATAAAGATTTAGATTCAATGTATTGCCTATTGCATTTATTTGTTTGTTTTTCTGGTAATTTAATCTTTCTTTTTCTATTTCTTTTAAGCGTTGTACGGTTTGAATACCTCTCTCTGTTTGTCTTTTGTTATTTCCATAATTTAATGAGGCACGTGGGTCATTGGGAAATTTTCTTGCCACATTTTCCCTCATTGTTTGGATTGTTTCTTTACCAAGCTGTTCAGTGAAGAATAATCTAAGCATTACCATACAACGGCTTGCAAGCACAGGATGTTCTGTTTGTTGTATCTGGTGACTATAAAATTCTGTCATGAACTTGTCGAATAAAGCAATACTATCCGTGTTATTCTCCTCTTGAAGCAGGTGCTTTTTATTCCAATATTCTTCTTCCTTGTTTTTAATTTCAGCAATCTGGTTATGTATTTTCCCCTTAGTAGCTTTTTTATAAAGAGTTTTATAGGAATTATCCAAATGGGTGATATCTAATTCAACAGTATCTCCTGGAAGTGCAAACACTACTAATTTTGTTGGGCCTTCTTTTGAGAAAGTTATTTTGAACTCGTTTTCGAATGGAGTGTATGCTTTCATTTTTAGCATATTTACCCCTTTCTGGGTTTGAACAGAGTCCCAAATAGCTTGTTCCCAGCCGGAAATCCATGGACAGAAAGAACTTATATAGACATTTTGTTCAATCTGGGCTAGTTCATCGTCCACATGTAACATAATGGTGACATTTTGTTTCTCTTGTGATTGGAGAGAAAAACAAAAGATAAACAAAGAGAATATGTATAATATTATTTTCATGAATAGTTCATTCTATGCAGGCTGACATAAGACTGCAAATATTCCCTTAAATACTTCTGTGGTATAGAAAGGGCTTCTTAGTTATAGTCAGCCTGCAATTGTTGCAGTGTTATCAAATCTCTTCTTCACAGACTGCAGATTCGCCAAAAGCAAGATCAGCTGCAGCTTGGGCATCTTCCATTGATATATTGTCGCTAAAGACAATATTTTTATCCCCCCAAGAATTTTGGCAGTAAATGGAACCACCTGCAATTGCATTCATTTGAGTCTTACTCAGTTTGAATGCTTCAAAATTAGCCAAACTTTTCATCGTTACGTAATTTGAATTAATAATAAAGTTAACCCGAATTTTGTTAAGCTGACTTCAAAACAGCTATTGTTTTGCACAAAATAATATCTTTATGTTATTACATATCTTAGTTCAGAGAATTGATATACTTTGGGTATATAATATTCTGTTGCGATACCAACAGGTGTATTGTTTATCCCTTGCTCCCAGCAGTACTCTTGTTGTTCTCTCCACATCCATTCGGCTTCTGGAGTGACAGGATATTTTTCCACTTCACTTATCCGTCTGTCTCTGTACCATTCTTCAAGCAGAGACATGGCTTTGTGCCAGCCGTCTGCCAGATAAACTGCGATGATAGTCTGCGCCACGTGTTCGCCGAGCCGGTCGTTTGGAAAAGTCAACAATACCATTGACATAGGAACAGACAATGACAGTTCTTTGATTTGCCGGTGAACCTTGGCGCAATTTCCACAATTCGGATTGGTGACAATCATCAGGTGATTGTCGTTCCCGTCTTGATTCGATAAAGCTATTTCTGTTGCTATCGGTCTCTCTATGTGTGTTTCAAGCAGTAGCAAGTGTTGAAAAGCTTCGGGATTTAAAAGACTCGCCATCCGCTGTTGCAGCGCTATCTTTTCTTTGTAGTCTTCATATAAGGCTTTTAGTGAAATTCCTGCTATCAGGCAAATGCATCCGGTGGTTGCCAATATAGATAAAGCGGATAGGGAGATGCGGAACACCGAGTTGTGGATGTTCTCATAAAGCATGGCAGCACTTATCCATATAGTGATGTTCACCAACATGCAGAGCATACACCCTTTTCGGACAATGAAAAGCTGATAGATAACAGAGTATAGGGTAAAGCAAAGAGCTGTGATGCAGCAAAGGAGGACTACTCCGTAAAACTCCTTCGGGCATAGTGCACAGAAAAGAAACAGTGTGGCAAAATAGAAGAGAGAAAGTTCACCTAATCCCACTCCTGCAATACTTGCTCCTTTGGAATGGAGAACTTTGTTACAGTCCACGGCTTTTCCTATATGACAGAATTTTTCCAAGAATCTATCATTGAACTGTTCTTTATAAAGTATGGCTACAGAAACAAGTATACCGAAAGCCAATATTCCTAAATAAGAGATGAAGGCAGGGGGATTATTCTGTTGACATGCACTTGTTATCCCTAAAGCTATTGCTAAAAGGATTGCTATGACAACCTTATACTTCCAGAGATGGTAACCCATGTTTTTCCATAGGTAAAGGGAATCGGAAGGAGTTTCTTCCGTAGCCTCTCCAAACAGTACGGTCCCCGTCCATTTCTTTAAGAAACTGTCCACCCCGATACGCTCCGAATCTCCGAATTCCACGATGGAATCGTCCTTTTTGGTCACTACGCGGAATGGATTTTTGTCCACTTGCAGCATGGTGATGAAGGGGGCTTCCAGTTGCGTGAAGTAGTCGACCGACGGCGGCAGTTGATACACCTCGTTCTTTATGTGCAGTGCATCCAGTGCATCGCTGATGCCCCGCATGCTACTGCCTACGGGCGTATCGAGCAAACGATGCACGGTGCTCCGGCTCACTTTTACGGACAGTGCCCGTAGATAGTGATAAAGAACGGTGCCGGTGTTGTCAACTGCGGTCATGAGTGATTCGCTTTTGGGTTGTTGGAGTTATAAAGAGAATATCCCTTGTAAATAAGTGTCATCTGTTTCAATCTCGATGAGATAGTTGCCGGTGCTTTCGCCATTCAGGTCTATATTGAGGGCAGCAGGACTGCTGTGTACTTCTGAATAGACGGTTTCACCGGTGGTTTCATTGATGATGATTACTGTGACGGTTGAGAGAATTTCTTCAAATGCAACGGCCACTATACCATTATATATATAGGCATAGACGGGCTGATGAATGATGCTGCGACTGATAGGAACATCTCCCGAAGTCGTTTCTGATTGCTCCCCTTTGATTTCTCTTTCATTGCCATCCTGAACTACGGTCAGTATAATTTCTTTATGTGTATTGGTTTCCTCCGCATTTATTGTTACTTTGCTTCCTGCCCATGCAAAAAGCAGAATGAAAAATAAGATTTGTTTCATTTTACTTTTGTTTTTAGTTTTGTGCAAAGATAAAGGCATTTCATTACGAGTTGTTCCCAAAAGACCGTAACATTTTTGGCCAAAAGTGTAACATTTCAGGTGTTACATGTAACATTTTCCTGTTTCATGCTGTCGTTGACCATGCTTTTCAGCCATTTTTGCAATTCCCCAGCCTGGTAGTCTCTTCCCATTTTCTTTGTAATGGTACGTTCTATTCTGTAAACACTTATTCGTTGGCGCTGAATGATGCGTCCCATGTCCGCAACCGAATACTCCAATAGAAGCAGGCCACATAAATGGCACTCTATTTCGGATAACCTGCATTTTTCGCTGATGCCGTTAACCACCCCTCTGGGGTCTACCTCTGCCAAAAGCCTTGCCCAATCGTTTTCGTCCAAGAATTCTTTGGGTATCTTGTTCTCTTTATAAACTGACAGGATACGGTCTATCTTTTGTATGACCTCCGAATACTTTCGCATTTTCTTTACCAAGGCTGTGTGTTGTTCGTTCAGGCCGGCGAGTTCGGCTTCCAACATCTGCTTTTGTTTCTCATTGATATGCTGCCGGGCTATCCGGTCTTGTGAAGCGGCAATCTCTTTTTCTTTTTGTTCGAGTTCCCCTCTTTGTTGAACGTATTTCCGGCGTAGTTCGTTTTCCCTTTCAAGCTGTTGCCGCTCCTGTCTGCGATGTCTGAAACGGTAGTTAATCAATAATAGCGATATGACAATGCAGATGGCGGCTGAAACAATTGCTGCCAAAGAATATCTGTTTAAAGAACTTTCATATCGGGCTTGTTGCTTCCGGATGGTTATCCGCTGTTCGGTTTCAAGCAGCTTGGTGCGTTGAGAGGCCTGTTCCAGACTGTCTCGATATGCCGAATGCATTTGCTCCATCTTGAGCGAAACAGAAGTGTCACCTCGTCTGTTTGCAATATCTGCTAAGCGCATGCAGGCATCTGCTTTTATTCCGTAATCGGAAGAACCGAGGCTTCTGTTGAAACAGTAGGCAGCCGAGTCGTATTTTTCTGTTTTAAAATAAGCCTCACCTAATGTCAGAAAAGCATGATAGCAATGTATTGTATCTTCTTGCAGGCTAATGTTCTGTTTAGCGTAATGCAACGCTTTTTCCTTTTCTTTAGTCCGGCTGTAAAGCAGGCTTAGGGCATTGGATATTGCGGCTCGCAATCGGTTTTGCCTGAAGTTGCCCGAGGTAGCTTGTTGTGCTTGTAGTAGTTTCTTTTCAGCCTGAGGGTAATCTTTTTGTTTGAAGCAGATTTTGCCTTGCATGGTCAGTGCTTCTACTTGCAGTATTGTGTCATTCAGCCAGACAGCTATTTTCTCTGCCTGCTGGAAAATAGAATCTGCTTTGTTGTACAATCCTTGTAGGCAATACAGATAACCGACATTGTTGTAAATACGTCCCAGCAGTGCTTTGTCTCCTGCTTCTTGTGCAAAAGGAATCGCGATGAGAAATTTCTCCGTAGCTATGGCTTGCTCGTTTCTGTCTCTGTAAACGCTACCCCAATAATAATAGGCTCGCGCCTGCATTTTACTGTCTCTCATGGAGTCATAGTAGCGCACGGCTATTCGTATCAGTGAATCATCCGTCTGCACTATGTAATTCTTGTCCCGTGCCTGCGTCAGCAGCAGTGCATGGTAGGCACGGTCTGCTTTTGTTTTCAGGCTCTCGGCTGGGATGCCTTGCAGCATGTGCAGTGCGCTGTCCGGATGCGATGCCATCAGCGAGTCTGCTTGTACCAATGTTGTATTGTAGCCTGTCGTTTCTGTGCAGGCTGCCAATAGTGCGGTCAGTATGGCTATGAGGGCTATGGTTCGTTTTCTCATGCAGTTTGCAGCTTGATATACTGCAAAAATAATGTTTTTTGTTTAGCTTGTCCTTGTCTGTTTGCCTTTTTTTCAAAGAACGAATACTGTCAATAAACAACTTCAGACTTCTCATTCCCTTTATGGAATTTTCAATTTGAACCATATTCATCGTGTGCTGTACAGGGTTTCTTTGTGTTCCGCATACGTGTTTCTCCCGAGAAACCTTTTGATTTGCCAATGCTCCACTATAGTGAACAAGTCAGACCACTAAGGTGAACAAATCAGCTCACTTAGGTGAACAAAGCAGACCACTAAGGTGAGCCGTTGTCAATACACTGCGTTTGGCACAAGAAATATATATGCTTTTCTCAATAAAGGACGGGGGAGAGATGGACGAAAGCCCGTGCGTCTTGAGGGGAGTGATAGTAAGCAACAGGATAAAGCCGAAAGGGTGAGGGCAAATTTTGCCCTCACCCTTTTTATTCGCCCTCACTCACCGCTGCAATGCCGACGAACAGGGCGTTTCAGAAAAGCGGTGAGGGCAGTGAGGGCAGGTTTGCAAACTTTCTTTTCTTTCCTTCTTGCTCCCATTGCTTTAAATGCTCCTACAGATGTAATTTCTCATATTCTAAGTATGTTCTCTTATTTATTTTATATTATTGTATCTGTCTAAGGGAACGTAGTGAAGAATCTACTCTCTTTATGAATACGCAGAGAAGAGATTCTTCGCTACGCTCTGACTATACCTTAATGAAATAATCAGAAGAGGTTTTGAGCGAAGCTAATGACAGATAGTATAAGCTAATTATGGCGACATACTTATTCTGTATTTAGCGATTAAACATTTATTCATCATGCTGTATAAATCCGATTCTTCTGCGTGGTTTTTCTTCCAGTTTCTTCTTGGCTTGCAGTTCTGCCAATGTTTGATTAATGAGTTCCAACTGCATCCGCGTATCGTCATTAATATCGTTGTAATCGGCGAACACTTCTTCTATGTAGTCTTTCAACTCTTTCATTTGTTGTTCCAATTGTCCTACTCTGTCTATTTGTGGGGCTGCTGTAATCAGTTGTCTCATGGCAACAAAAGCACGTACAACCAAAACACTTGTTTGAATGGCAATATCACTTCTTAGTACACTTGAAAGCATTACTACTCCATGCTCTGTAAAAGCCAGTGGCATAGCGGACTTAGGTCGTTTCATTCGTGATGTCATCACAAATTGTGATGAGATAGAGTCCCATTCCTCTAATGTAAGTTGAAACATAAAGTCTTTAGGAAAGCGTTCTATGTTACGCTTGACTGCTTGGTTAAGTACACGAGTTTCTACTTGGTACATTTCTGCAAGGTCGAAGTCAAGCATTACTTTCTGACCTCTGATTTCATATATCTTGCTTTGAATTACTTGTAATTGTTCCATTGATTTAATCTTTCGTGGTGCAAAGGCAACCAACTCTGTATAATATAAATAGAATGCACGGATAAAATTTCAGTATATGGCATAAAAAATATTCCTGCATGGTTAAGGCTCTTAAGTATGTTCTCTTATTTATTTTATATTATCGGTATCTGTCATTCAGAGCGCAGTATCAATATTCAGAGCTGCTGCAACTTGCCTTTGAAGCATGTTATGCTCCTCGCGCATTTTTTTATTGTTTCTTGGAACTTCATCTCTATAGACTTTTGGCAAAAATAGCCATTAAATCCGAGAGCAAAGTATTAATTGACCGAAAATGTCAGGACAAAACAAGTCTAATCAACGTGAATTCGACGAATTCAGATGCTCTGCTAATTCGCCGAATTCACGTTATGATTACTCGAAATGCAGTGCACCGAAGAACTCCGGACAATGGAAGTTCGGCTTCTCCAGTTCAATCGGATTCCAGGAAAGGAAGTGGGGGGTCTGAAGCTTGTCACCACACTTATAGAAGTTGGCACGAATGGTCTGGCCATCCAATGAAGTGATGCGGTGCAGGAAGAAAGCGGAATAAGGGATGACCAGAGCCACTTCCCAACTGCACTCTCCTACTCTTTCCGCGAACGATTCGCGACCCAAAGAAGCCCAGCGCTGCACCTTGTCGAGCACTTCTTGCGGGGCATGCCGACGACCGTCGCGACCGGCACCGGCGCCGATGAGCAAAGTTCCGGTGCAATTGCACTCCATGTTGTAGTACACTCCGTCGGCGGCAGGCACGGAGAAGAACTCCACACAAGCGTCTTCCCACACCGGGCCGTTATCGTGCCCTGCAACGGCGCGCACACTCGCTTCCTTTACCTTGAAATGCAGCAGAACGGCATCTTCCGTATGCGCTATGCGGAACTCCACATCGGGGCAATAGGAAAAGTCCGCCCAGTTCACCGTATTGACAGGCTGAAAAGCCACTTTCTCTTTATCCAGAAGGGCAGGAACCGATTCCACCGGTATGTTGGCCACACTCACCTTCTTTACACTTAACTCTTTCATTTTGCTGTTTTGAGGATTAATTGCAGACAGCGGCAGCATACAAAAGAGTGCCGCCACCGTCATCAGATACTTTTTCAGATACATGAGGATATGAATTCTTTCATCTCCGATGTATGCGCTTCCACACTCTGCAACAGCTTGAACTGGGCTTTGGTGCGAACAAGGTTGTGCTCCGGATACTGGATTTTGTAATAAGTGTCTCCATTAATGTAGTCGGCCAGGAAGCGTACGCACTGCATATACGGGAACAAGGCAGCCGCATACGGCAGGTTCTCAATCTCTATCGGCAGCAGGAAGGACTTGGCCGATTCCAGATAACCCTTGGTGAATGCCTGGAATATTTCCATATTGAAGTTCACATTGTCCAGGTTCTTGTCGTCTTCCAACCCCGTGTTGGCACCCGAGCGGAGGAAATCGCCATAATCGGAGAAGATGAAGCTGGGCATCACCGTGTCCAGGTCGATGACACAGAGCACCGTACCGTCTTCGTCGAACATCATGTTGTTCACTTTCGTATCACAGTGGCAGACGCGCTTGGGCAACTTGCCTTCACGGTGCAAGCGCTCTGCCTTGCACATTTCCTCGGCACGCTTCTCTATTTCATCCAGAAAATACTGCACTTCCTTCACCCGTCCGGCCGCATCGGCTGCCACCGCCTCACGCAATTGCTTCAAGCGGAACTCCATGTTGTGGAAATCGGGAATAGTCTCGCCCAGTGTATCCGGAATGTCGGCAAGCATAGCCTGGAAATTGCCAAAGGCCGCTCCTGCATAGTAGGAATATTCAGGATTTACAGTTTCGTAAGTCTTGGCACGGGGAATGAAGGTCATCACGCGCCAGTAGCTCTCACCGTCATGCCAATAGGTTTTTCCATCCGCCCCGGGAACGAAATGAAGCACTTTCCGCTCGATGTCGGATTCGCCCTTTTCTTCCAGTTTCTTGCGTATATGTCCGGTCACTGACCCGATATTGGCCTGCAGCATCTCCACATTCTGGAAGATGGCATGGTTGATACGCTGCAATACATAATCCGGAGCATCGGCTTCGGAGGTGGTCACTTTGTACGTGTCGTTAATTAGTCCGGCACCTAAGGGCTTGATTTCAACGACCGTACCTTTCAGTCGAAAATGAGATACAATAGATAAAAGGTCTTTCATGACAATTTATGGATTAATTAGTTTACAAAAATGCTCTTTTGCCTTATGCCAAAAGGCAAGTATGGTTCACCGAGCATCCAAAATTATACATTTAAACGGACATAACCTCAAAAAGCTCCGGATAAATAAGAAGTCTTGCATAAAATATACCTATATTTGTAACTGAAACCTTAAAAACCACCAGAAAAAGTGCGAAAGTCTACCATCCGGCTGCTTCTTGTATTACTGAGCATGGTTGCCACAACCCTGCAAGGTCAAAACATCACCTTCAACCATCTGACAACCGACGACGGTCTGTCACAATTCTCCGTGAACAGCCTTTACATCGATGAAAACGGTGTCTTATGGATTGGAACCCGAGAAGGCTTGAACCGTTATGACGGAGAAGACATACAAACTTACAAGCTGCAGAAGAACGACCCTTACAGCCTTTTCTGCAACACCGTGCTGCGCATGGCCGGCAACCGTAACGGAAAAATCTACCTGCTCTGTACGGAAGGAGTAGCCGAG
>ERZ777305.2984-NODE-2984-length-12607-cov-24.486377_pt1 | contig 12607 bp, 9 predicted proteins | sample MGYA00374965_ERZ777305 | MGnify/ENA primary metagenome ERZ777305 (study PRJEB29328, sample SAMD00013331) | mouse gut metagenome | study: EMG produced TPA metagenomics assembly of the Metagenome analysis of fecal microbiota from mouse which was promoted...
TTTTTTGAAGAAATGACATGAGCATTAACAATATTTCACACAATCGATAGTTTTTAGGCTATAATTGTAGATTTTTGCTACTTTTCGGAGCCTATAACGACATTATTGAAACAATGTGCGGAACACTGCGAAGGGGTGCATTATACACAGCAATCGAAGAGATCCGTACAAAAAGAACGAGGATTTTTGCGTAAATTTGCACTTTCTAAAAAACAGAGGATCATGAAATCACAACCGAACACGTATATAAAAACCTACAAGAACATCCTACGGCTCGGGCTTCCGATACTCATAGGTCAGTTGGGGACAATCGTAGTGGGGTTTGCGGACAACATAATGGTGGGCCACTATTCGACCGAGGCACTTGCCTCGGCATCGTTTGTGAACAATCTGTTCAACTGCGGGCTCTTTGCCTGCCTGGGATTCACCTATGGCATAACCCCTATCGTGGCATCGCTATTCAGCAGGAAGATGGACAACGAGATCGGATCCACCATGAGATCGGCAGTGAAACTCAATGTGGCGTTCTCGCTTGCCGTGACGTTGATAATGACAATATTCTTCCTGAATGTGGAGCGTATGGGTCAGCCCGAGGAGCTCATACCCATAATCAAGCCTTACTTCATGATATATCTGGCAGGAGTGGTGCCGGTGTCGCTGTTCAATGTGTTTGCGCAGTGGTCGTACGCCATAAACAACACGAGGATGCCGATGTGGATAATACTTGGAGCCAATGCGCTGAATATCATCGGCAACTATATGCTCATATACGGAAACTGGGGAATGCCTGAAATGGGGCTGACAGGTGCCGGAGTGAGCACCCTGACAGCGCGCCTCCTGAGTGCCGGACTGATGATGGGAGCGTTCTTCGGCAGAAAGAGGTATGCCTCCTATGCCAAGGCGTTCATGAGAGGGGTTCCGGTGCGAGGCATGGCACGCAAACTCAACCGTACATCATGGCCTGTGGCTGTGCAGATGGGGCTTGAGTCGGGGTCGTTCACATTCGCCGCGATTGTGGCGGGATGGCTCGGCACGATAGAGCTGGCGTCGTTCCAGATAATAGTCATAGTGGGCATGCTTGGTTTCTGCCTCTACTACAGCGTGGGCTCAGCCACAAGTGTGCTCGTAGCGAATGCCTGCGGGCTTAACGACACCCGAGAGATGCGCAGGATCGCTTTCGGAGGATATCATGTGACCATCGCCATCGGGACAGTGTCGTCGCTTGCGTTCATATTCGGAGGGAGGTTTCTGATTTCGGCATTCACCACTGACCCTGCCGTTCTCGCCATGACAATGACCCTCATTATTCCGCTTGTGCTCTACCAGTTGGGCGACGCCACACAGATAAGCTTCGCCAATGCACTGAGAGGCACATCGAATGTGATGCCGATGCTGTGGATAGCATTCGTGAGCTATGTGATAATAGGCGCGCCTGCCACATATCTGCTTGCCATACCGGCTGGGATGGGTGTGACAGGGATCATCCTGAGCTTCTCGGCATCGCTGTTCTTTGCCGGAGGATGCTTCGCTTATTTCTTCTTCAGGACAGTCAAGGGAGGGAACTGACAAGCCGCGCCACAAAAATAAGGCGGGTCAAGCATCAGCAGCAGGTTGTGAATAAATGTTTTTTTTGCTATCTTTGCGAGAAGATAAAAGAATCCCCTACCCATGAGCGACGATAAAGACCCGAAGATACTTGTAGACACGACTGACGATGTGGTGAAGCACGAATTGAGAGGAATGTACCAGAGCTGGTTTCTCGACTATGCCAGCTATGTGATCCTGGAACGTGCCGTGCCGCATATCGATGACGGGCTTAAGCCTGTGCAGCGACGCATCCTACACTCGATGAAGCTGCTGGACGACGGACGTTTCAACAAGGTGGCCAATATCGTGGGCAACACCATGCAGTTCCACCCTCACGGCGACGCGTCGATCTATGAGGCACTGGTGCAGTTAGGGCAGAAGGACCTGCTGGTGGAGACACAGGGAAACTGGGGAAATATACTTACCGGCGCGGGAGCCGCCGCGGGCCGATACATCGAGGCACGCCTGTCGCATTTTGCCATGGATGTGGTGTTCAACCCTAAGGTGACAGAATGGACGCTAAGTTACGACGGACGCAAGAAGGAGCCGGTGACTTTCCCGATGAAGTTCCCTCTGCTTCTGTCGCAGGGGGTCGAGGGCATAGCCGTGGGGCTTTCGTCAAAGATTCTTCCCCATAATTTCAACGAGATAATCGATGCGGCGATAGCCCACCTCAAGGGTGAGGAGTTCACGCTGTACCCTGACTTCCCCACAGGAGGCTCCATAGATGTGTCGCGCTACAACGACGGCGAGCGAGGAGGCTCGGTGAGGATACGCGCCAAGATCGAGAAAGTCGACAACAAGACACTCGCCATCACTGAAATTCCCTACGGCAAGACCACCGCAACGCTCATCGAGTCGATACTCAAGGCTTTCGAGAGCGGAAAGATAAAGATACGCAAGGTGGACGACAATACAGCGGAGACTGCCAACATACTGGTACATCTGCTCCCGGGGACATCAAGCGACCGCACCATTGACGCCCTGTACGCGTTCACGGACTGCGAGGTGTCGGTGTCGCCCAACTGCTGCGTCATATCGGAGAAGAAACCCCATTTCATAGGGGTGAGCGATGTGCTGCGCCACAATGTGGAGCACACCCGCTCGATTCTCGGGAAGGAGCTTGAGATACAGCTCGGAGAGGTGAGAGAACAGCTCCACTTCGCATCGCTCGAACGGATATTCATCGAAGAACGCATATACAAGGACAAGGAATACGAGGAGAGCGAGAACCGCGAACAGGCAATAGCCCACATACACCGCCGCCTGGAGCCGTGGGCTCCCAAACTGATACGCCCTGTGACGGACGATGACATCATACGCCTGTTCGAAATAAAGATGGGACGCATCCTAAAGTTCAACTCGCGCAAGAGCGAGGAGCAGATAGCCGCCTATCTTGAAAGAATCGAAGAGCTGAACGGACACCTGGCGCACCTGACCGAATATACCATAGACTGGTACAAGAGGCTTAAATCCAAATACGGAGCATCCTATCCGCGCCTGACACAGATACGCAGCTTCGACAATATACAGGCCGCCACGGTGGCTGAGGCAAACGAGAAACTGTACATCAACCGCGAGGAGGGATTCATAGGCACTTCACTCAAAAAGGATGAGTTCCTGTGCAACTGCTCAAGCATCGACGATGTGATAATCTTCTATAAGGACGGACGGTACAAGGTGGTGAAAGTGCAGGAGAAACTGTCGGTGGGCAAAGGTGTGATACACGTGGATGTGTTCAAACGCAACGACGAGAGGACCATCTACAATGTGATATACCAGGACGGCAAGGGCGGAACCTACTACATGAAACGATTCCGCGTGACCGGAGTGACCCGCGACAAGGAGTATAACCTCACACCGGGGAAACCCGGCACCAAGGTGAAGTATTTCACAGCCAACCCCAACGGCGAGGCAGAGGTGGTGAAGGTGACACTGAAACCGAAACTGCGCCTGAAGACACTGCAATTCGACATAGACTTCTCGGAGCTCGCCATCAAGGGGCGCGGAGCCTTAGGCAACATAGTGACACGCAACGAGGTGCATTCGTTCACTAAGAAGAGCGACGGAGTGTCGACGCTCGGAGGCAGGGATGTGTGGTTCGACCCGGACGTAAACCGCCTCAACTATGACGGCAGGGGCAATTACCTGGGAGAGTTCAACAGCGGGGACCTTGTGCTGGTGATAATGAAGAGCGGAGAGTACTACACCTCGACATTCGACGCGTCAAACCATTATCCCGAGAATATACTGCGCATAGAGAAATACAATTCCCACAAGGCCTGGACCGCCATACTCAACGATGCCGACCAGGGGTATCCCTACCTGAAACGATTCACATTCGAGCCCACCACCAAACCGCAACGCTACCTTGGCGAGAATGAGAATTCGACACTCATACTCCTATCGGACACAGCTGGGCTGAGAGTGGAAGTGGCTTATGCCGGGGCTGACTCGGTGAGACCTCCGCTTGAGGTAGTAGCCCGGGAGTTTGTAGCCGTGAAGTCATACAAGGCAAAGGGGAAACGCCTCACCACCTATGCAATTGACAGGGTGACTGAGCTCGAACCGCTGGAGGATCCTGAAATCGGAGAAGAATTTGAAGAAGAATCCGACGAGAACACGACCAGGGAGAACGCCACCGAGGAGTTCATCGAGAAAAGCGATGACGAGGTGAGGGACGAGCTGACAGGTCAGACACGATTGTTCGAATAGCATCCCATCCTTATGAAACATATTATCGCGATCATATCTGCCCTCTGCCTCGGAGCGGCTGCCGCCGATGCCCAGGACTATGGCTCAGCCACGCTTGCCGAAAGGCAGATCATGTACTACGAGGGCACGACGGCTCAACAGCAAGAGGAGAGCAAACCGCTGCGGCCGGTGCATGCCTCATACACTATCGAGGCAGGATCGGCACGCCTTGCGGACACCTATCTCACGCCGCTAAAGTATCGAGGATGGCACACAGGTGTGGACTACACGCGCTATCAGGCAATGGGATTCGACCCGGAGAACTGGACCATGAGCCTGCACGCCGGAATAGGTATAGACCGCTGCGAGAACCCTGCCGGGAACGCCTCGATGTGGAGCCTCATGCTCAACGCCGACTGGGGCATGATGAGGAAGTTCCGTCCGGCGCAAAGCCTTACCCTCGCCGCCGGCGGCTCCACCGGACTCACCGCAGGATGCCTCTACAATGACCGCAACGGCAACAATCCGGCATCCGCCAAGGGGGCATGGACCATCAACCTCACCGGCTACGCGGCATATCAGCTGCGCATAGGCAAGCTCCCGGTGACCCTCATGTACCGCCCCACCCTACCGGTGACAGGGGTGTTCTTCGCGCCCGACTATGGTGAACTGTACTATGAAATCTATCTGGGCAACGACAAGGGTCTGGTGCACGGAGCCTGGTGGGGCAACTATTTCTCACTTGACAATCTGCTTACAGCCGACCTGCACCTTGGCTCGACCAATCTCAGGCTCGGCTACCGCGCCAATATCTTCTCATCGAAAGTGAACGATACTGTGACCCACATATATAACCATTCGTTCGTGATAGGAATAAGCGGCGAGTGGCTGTCGTTCAACCCGAGAAAGCCACATTCGCGGAAAGCGAGAAGCATTTCACCGATATTTTAAGAGTATATCGACTTTTAACTTCATGAAGCCCTTAAGATGCGAAACATATTTTTCATAACATCCCTGATATCAGCCATACTTATGGGGCTGACCTCCTGCCATAAGATAGAGGAGCGTGCCGATGATCCGCGAGGCAATTTCGAAGCCTTGTGGAGCATCCTTGACGAGCACTACTGCTTCTTCAGAGAAAAAGGGGTGGACTGGGACCAGGTGCATGATAAATATGCACGTCGAATAGGGAGCGAGATGACCCGAGAGGAGCTGTTCATAGTGTGTGCCGACATGCTCGACGAGCTGCGTGACGGACATGTGAACCTGTCGGCACCGTTCAACACATCGTACTACCGCAAATGGTGGAGCGACTATCCTCAGAATTTCAACAAGCGTCTCATCGAAGAGAGCTATTTCAATTTCAACTACAGGCAGTCGTCGGGGATGATGTACGGACTTCTTGAAAACAATATCGGGTATATCTACTACGAAAGCTTCTCGGCTACCGTCGGAGAGGGGAACCTCGACTACGCGCTCAACTTCCTCGCGGCGGCTCGCGGGCTCATAATAGACATACGCGACAACGGCGGCGGCTCTCTGACCAATGTGGAGACCCTCGTGGCACGGTTCATAGACCGCCCCACCCTCGTAGGCTACATATCGCACAAGACAGGTCCGGGTCACGATGATTTCTCCGAGCCTTATGCCATCACCTATAATCCTGCCGGCCCCGGGCGTGTGCGCTGGGCAAAGCCGGTGGTAGTCCTGACCAACCGCTCGACATTCTCAGCCGCCAACAATTTCGCCTCGGTGATGAAGCTTCTGCCGGGCGTGAGGATAGCGGGAGCCACCACAGGAGGAGGATCGGGCATGCCTTACTCCTCGGAGATACCATGCGGATGGAGCGTGAGGTTCTCGGCGTGCTCCATGCTTGACGCCAACGGAGTGTCGACAGAGGGGGGAGTGACCCCGACAGAGGGATGTGCCGTGGATATGGACCCGCAGGATGCCCTCAACGGCAAGGACACCATGCTTGAAAAAGCCATGGAACTGCTCAACAATTAAGCACAGCGGGAGGTTATAATCAGAAGAGCTTCAAGACCCGAACGGTATGGAAATACGGCAGAACATATTCATGAGAATCGCTCGATTCTATATAGAAGGTTTCCGGTCCATGACAGTGGGCAGAAAACTCTGGGCCATAATCATCATCAAACTCATATTCATATTTCTTGTGATGAAACTGTTTTTCTTTCCCGACATTCTCAAGCGGGACTACGCCACGGATGAAGAGAGAGCCGGAGCTGTGAGGGGAGAACTGATCGACAGGTCGCTGTGACTCACCATCAAGAACTATTTATTTGCCTCAGACAACAACCATTAATTCCAATTAGATATGACTGACCTAATGACAGTAGTCGACTGGTCGAGAGGCCTGTTTGCCCTCACCGCCATGTACCATTGGCTCTTCGTGCCTCTGACGCTCGGACTCAGCGTGATAGTAGGTGTGATGGAGACGATCTATTACCGCAGCCGGAGCCAGGAATGGCTCAAAGCGACCAAATTCTGGATGACGCTCTTCGGCATAAACTTCGCGATGGGTGTCGCCACAGGCATAATCCTGGAGTTTGAGTTCGGGACCAACTGGAGCAACTATTCGTGGTTTGTGGGGGACATCTTCGGAGCACCTCTTGCCATCGAAGGCCTGCTCGCCTTCTTCATGGAGGCAACATTCATCGCCATCATGTTCTTCGGCTGGAACAAGGTAAGCCCGGGCTTCCATCTGGCATCGACGTGGCTCACCACAGCGGGCGCATCCATATCAGCCTTATGGATACTCGTAGCCAATGCCTGGATGCAGTATCCCGTGGGTATGGAATTCGACCCGGCACAGATGCGCAATGTGATGGACGACTTCTGGGCTGTGGCATTCTCGCCGGTGGCTGTGCACAAGTTTCTACACGCAGTGTTTGACGGCTGGGTGCTCGCGTCGGTATTCGTGATGGGAGTGAGCGCCTATCTGATAATGCGCGGCAAGCGCAGGGAGATGGCAATGCGCTCGGTGAAGGTGGCAGGATGGACAGGAGCAGCCGGAATGGTGCTCACCCTGTGGAGCGGTGACAGTTCGGCAGTCGACGTTGCCCGCGTGCAGCCAATGAAGCTCGCTGCCATGGAGGGACTGTATGACGGAGGCAGAGGCGAGGAGATAGTGGCATTCGGCATACTCGATCCGTCAAAGACCCTCAACGACGGCAAGGACCCTTTCATAATGAAAATAGCGATTCCCTACGGGCTGTCGATACTCGCCAACCATGACATGAATTCATTTGTGCCCGGCATAAACGACATCATAGCCGGACGCAGCATGAACGCCGAAGGGGACTCGATCGACACTGTGAGCTATGCCGAGCGCATGGCGATGGGAAAGAAGTCGCATGAGGCATTGAGGCGGTTTGACCGCGCTCTCACCGAGGGTGACACTGCGGCAATGGATGCTGCAAGGGCAGAGATAAAGGAGAACTATCCCTTCTTCGGCTACGGATATCTTGACAGTGCCGAGGAGGCAGTGCCGCCGGTAGGGATCACATTCTACTCGTTCCACATCATGGTGCTTGCGGGAGGCTATCTCACGCTGTTTATCGCGATAGCCCTGTGGAGCGCGTACAAGAGACGCCGACTGTGGGAAACCCGCTGGTGGCAGTGGGTGGCGATGCTGTCGGTGGCAGTGGTGTGGATATGCTCCGAGGCAGGATGGGTCACCGCGGAAGTGGGACGCCAACCCTGGATCATACAGGATCTCATGCCGGCACGCGCAGCGATATCGGCGATACCTTCGGGAACGGTGATAATCACCTTTGTGCTCTTCGCGGCAGTGTTCACAGCGTTGCTTGCCGCTGAAGCCGTAATTATGGTCAAACAGATTAACAAAGAGGAGGAATAAGCTATGACACTCACTATGCTTCAGGATTATTGGTGGATGCTCATCTCGGTGCTCGGCGCGATACTTGTGTTCATGCTTTTTGTGCAGGGAGGGCAGACATTCCTACTGTGTCCCGGCAACGGAGCCGCCGACCAAAGTAAAATGATCTCTTCGCTGGGACATAAATGGGAGCTCACGTTCACGACGCTGGTAGTGTTTGGCGGCGCGTTCTTCGCTTCATTCCCATTGTTCTATTCCACAAGTTTCGGCGGTGCCTACTGGCTGTGGATGCTCATACTGCTGAGCTTTGTGCTTCAGGCCGTAAGCTACGAGTTCCGCAGCAAGCCGGGCAACATATTCGGGACCAGGACCTACGATGTGTTCCTGTTCATCAACGGCTCGGCGGGGTGTGTTCTTCTCGGGGTAGCTGTGGCCATGATGTTCTTCGGGGCAGAGTTCACAGTGAGCAAGGGGAGCATCCTTGACACAGGGTCGCCGGTGATATCCCGCTGGGCTCCGACTCATGGGTTCGAGGCTATATTCAACTGGAAGAATCTTGTGCTCGGGTTTGCCGTGCTGTTCCTTGCACGCACTCAGGCAGCCATGTATCTGCTCAACAATCATCCGCGAAAGGATGCGTTCTTTGATGCCAACCGCCGCAGGGTGCTTGTGAACGGAGTGATCTTTGTGGTGCTCTTCCTGCTGTTCGTAGGGCTTCTGCTCACCGCCGACTCACTCCAGACGGTGAAGGACGGCGGTCTTGACGGCGGAAAGTCGGTGTTTGAGACGGTCGAGTTCAAGTATCTCCACAATTATCTTGACATGCCTCTTGCACTTGTGGCATTCCTCGCAGGGACAGTGATGGTGCTGTTCGGTGTTGTGCGCTCGGCATTGGCGAGCCATTTCACAAGCGGGATATGGTGGAGCGGAATCGGTACAGTGCTTGTGGTGCTGAGCCTGTTCTGGGTTGCGGGATACAACGGTACCCCCTATTACCCATCGCTCACTGACCCGTCGTCGTCGCTGACCATACACAACAGTTCGTCATCGATGTTCACCCTCACCGCCATGAGCTGGGTGTCGCTCATCATCCCCTTTGTCCTCGCCTACATAGCGTATGCATGGAGGTCAATGGACAGGAAGTGAAAGTGATTCGATAAATTTTCCGTATCTTTGCAAAGAGCGAAAAAAGATTTTTTATCAGGAATCAAGATAAAGACTTAAATAATAAATCAACCTTAAAATAAACATCAGTTCGGAATATGGCTGACGATAAGAAAGTAATTTTTTCTATGGTGGGGGTATCGAAGATATATCCCCCGCAAAAACAAGTGCTGAAAAATATCTATCTGTCATTCTTTTATGGGGCAAAAATAGGTATAATCGGTCTTAACGGCTCGGGTAAATCCTCTCTGCTCAAGATCATTGCCGGTATCGACAAGAGCTATCAGGGAGAAGTAGTGTTCTCTCCGGGCTACTCCGTGGGGTATCTTGAACAGGACCCGCAGCTGGACCCCGACAAGACTGTGATAGAGGTGGTGCGCGAGGGTGTGCAGCCCATCATGGACCTGATTGCGGAGTTTGACAAGGTGAACGAGTCGTTCGGAGACCCGGATGTGCTTGAGGACCCCGACAAGATGGATGCACTGCTTGCCCGCCAGGCCGAGCTTCAGGACAAGCTCGATGCCGCTGACGCATGGAACATCGACTCGAAGCTCGAACGTGCGATGGATGCCCTACAGTGCCCGCCTGACGACCAGAAGATATCAACCCTCTCGGGTGGCGAACGCCGCCGTGTGGCTTTGTGCCGCCTCCTGCTCCAGCAGCCCGACATCCTTCTTCTCGACGAGCCTACCAACCACCTTGACGCGGAGAGCATCGACTGGCTTGAGCAGCATCTCCAGCAGTATCCCGGCACCGTGATAGCCATCACTCACGACCGTTACTTCCTTGACCATGTGGCGGGATGGATTCTTGAGCTTGACCGCGGCGAGGGCATACCATGGAAGGGTAACTATTCATCGTGGCTCGACCAGAAGACCAAGCGTATGGCACAGGAGGAGAAGCAGGCATCCAAACGCCGCAAGACACTCGAAAGAGAGCTTGAATGGGTGCGCATGGCTCCGAAGGCCCGCCAGGCAAAGGGCAAGGCCCGACTCAACAGCTATGACAGGCTCCTCAACGAAGACCAGAAGGAACGTGAGGAACGCCTTGAGATATTCATCCCCAACGGTCCGCGCCTTGGAGCAAAGGTGATCGATGTGCAGGGGTTCTCGAAAGCTTTCGGCAAAAAGCAGCTGTTCAAGGATCTGTCATTCTCGCTCCCTCAGGGCGGCATTGTGGGTGTGATAGGTCCCAACGGAGCCGGCAAGACCACACTGTTCCGCCTCATCATGGGTCAGGAGACACCGGATGCAGGCACATTCGATGTGGGCGAGACCGTGAAGATCGCTTATGTCGACCAGACCCACCATGACCTTCTGCCCGAACGCAGCGTGTATGAGGTGATATCCCAGGGGGTGGAGAGCTTCCGCATGGGCGGCAGGGACATCAATGCCCGCGCCTATCTGTCGAGGTTCAATTTCACAGGAGCCGACCAGGAGAAGAAGATAGGAGTGCTCTCGGGCGGCGAGCGCAACCGTCTGCACCTTGCCATGGCTCTTAAGGAGGAGGGTAATGTGCTCCTGCTCGACGAGCCCACCAACGATATCGACGTGAACACTCTGCGCGCACTGGAGGAAGGCCTTGAGGACTTTGCCGGATGTGCAGTGGTAGTGAGCCACGACCGATGGTTCCTCGACAGGATATGCACACATATACTCTCGTTTGAGGGTGACGGCAATGTGGTGTTCTACGAGGGTTCCTACTCGGATTACGAAGAGTACAAGAAAGCCCACAACGGAGGCAAGGAGCCGGTGAGACGCCGCTACAGGAAACTTATGGAATAAATATATCACTCTAACGGATGAGGCTGTGCCCTTGATCTCATATATCCATGACATCACGGCACAGCCTCCAACTTACAATCATGAAGATACAAAACTTTTCTCTCTTCGCACTCCTTGCCGTGATGCTCGGAGTGATGTCGTCATGCTCAAAAAAGGCAGAGCTGCTTGACACGATCCCTGCCAATGTGACAACAGTAACAACATTGAATCTGCGGTCGCTATGCGAGGCTTCGGGCATAAAACTCACCGAGGAAGGCATAAAAGCATCTCCGGAAATCGAGAAGAACATAGCCCCTACCATACCGGATGTGATAAATAATCTGGCTGAGATGGATGCCAAGGGGGTTGCCGACTTCAGTACCATAGCACTCGTGCTCGACAAAAACAATACTGCCTTCATGACATTTGCCATCTCGGACTTCGAGCGGTTCAAAATTGTGATGGAGGATGCCATAACCTGGAATGCCGATAATGACGGATTCCACACCGGATATGCCGGGAACTATCCATTGGTGGCAAACGACTCGCAGATATGGATACTGTCGAGGCTCAACAAGACGGCAACACAGTGCGTGAAAGATGTGCTGAATGCCGCCAAGGAGATGCCTATAAGCAAGCTTGACGGTATTGCCCAGGCATTGAATCGCGATAATCTGGCAAACACCGCAATGATCAACTGGTTAGAGCAGTCGGACAAGAAACCGGACAATCAGTCGATACAGGAAAAAATGTGGAATGTCGCTGCCATCAACACTACTCCGGACGGAAAATCGATAGTGCTCAACTGGGAGAGGATGACTTCGGACGGAAAGATTGAGAAGTCAAAGGGGATGCGGAATATCAATCCTGCGGTGCTTGCCTATGTGCCGGAAGGGTTCAACCTGACATTCGGAGCAGGACTGACCCCTGACTTCGACTGGACACCGTTCGAGACTATTGCCAGATTGATCGGGGGATTCCAGGCGGAGGCTTTCATGAATGTGATAACTCCTTACCTTGAGTCCATCGACGGGACTCTGCTCATAGCTGCACGCCCGGTAACACCCAATGTGATTGACAGCGGCGACCCATCGGACTGGGATTTCATACTTCTTGTCCATATGCCTCAGAGGAAAATAAATCAGCTCACGGCTACTGTGAGTTCAATGATGGCTACCGCAGGCATCACCCCCAAGGCTGTGGGTGAGGGGCTGATTGCCGTGCCCCAGTATGGCAAGGAGATAACCATAGGTAATGTGGACGGCTATCTGGGAATATCCACAATAGGATTTGACAATACACGAAATAATTCGCTTGCACCGATGTTTGTCAACAAGGAAATGTCGCTTAATATCATTGCAGATCCTTTGTCGGATTACATTAACGGTGCCCCCGAGGGTGTTGCCATGGAGTTGGCTATCGAAATGTCGGGCGGAAAGGGCCAGGCGAAATTCGCGCTTCCGGGAAGCAATGGTCCGATACTGACCTATCTGCTTTCTATAATGCTGGATTAGGACCAGAGAGCTATAAGTTTTTT
>ERZ777305.2986-NODE-2986-length-12589-cov-2.700894_pt1 | contig 12589 bp, 11 predicted proteins | sample MGYA00374965_ERZ777305 | MGnify/ENA primary metagenome ERZ777305 (study PRJEB29328, sample SAMD00013331) | mouse gut metagenome | study: EMG produced TPA metagenomics assembly of the Metagenome analysis of fecal microbiota from mouse which was promoted...
CAGTTCGAGGCCGGACGCAATTTCTCCGCAGGCTTTGTCGCGGCAGCCGCTGCGATTGCGGTGTGCGCTTGGCTTGCTTCGGGCTTTTATATCGTTCCCGAAGGCCAGAAGGGCGTGGTGACGACCTTCGGCCGCTATACCGAAAGCATGAACGCGGGTTTCCGCTGGCATCTGCCTTATCCGATCCAGGACGTTCAGCTCGTTGACGTGAGCTCCGTTCGTAAAGCTGAAATCGGTATGAGAGGTTCCTCTCAGCGCCTTAAAGAAGCGTTGATGCTGACGGATGATGAGAACATCGTGGATGTGATGTTCAACGTTCAGTACCGTATTAAGGAAGGTCCCGGCGCGGCAGAATTCCTCTTCAAGACCCGAGATCCGATGGGCGCGGTTATTCAGACAGCGGAATCGGCTATGCGCGAAGTGGTCGGCAGAAAGAAGATGGACAGCGTCTTATTTGAATCCAAACAGGAGATCGCCGAAGAAGTGAAGCGCCTCATGCAGGAAATGCTTGATCGTTATCACAGCGGTATTCAGATTCTCTCCGTGGCGATTCAGAACGCTCAGCCGCCGGAACAGGTTCAGGCCGCCTTTAACGACGCTGTTAAAGCCGGTCAGGACAGAGAGAGACAGATTAACGAGGGCGAAGCCTATGCCAACGATGTTGTGCCGAAAGCCAAGGGTATGGCAGAACGCCTGAGACAGGAAGCGGAAGCCTACAAGTCCCGTGTGGTCTCTCAGGCCGAAGGTGACTCCTCTCGCTTCGCACAGGTTTACGCTCAGTATGAAAAAGCTCCGAAGGTAACCCGTGACCGTATGTATGTAGACGCTATGCAGCAGATCTACAACAACACCTCCAAGGTCATGGTTGATTCCAAGTCCTCCGGCAATCTGCTTTATCTGCCGCTTGATCAGCTGATGAAGCGCAGCGAAAGCTCGACTCGTCCCTCTGCCGATACTGCGGCAGCCGACACCGCAGCGCAGGCCGCTGCGCCTGCAAAGAGCGCTGAGGGGCAGACTCAGGATAATTCATACACTTCCCGTCCTTTATCCCGGACGCTGAGATAAGGATTGAAAGATGAAAAAAATAATCGTACTTGCCATTTTTGTTTTTCTTGCCGCCTTGTTCGGTCGCACCTGCCTGTACACCGTCAATGAGCGCGAATACGCGTTGGTGTTCATGCTCGGCGAGTTAAGAGACATCGTGGACAAACCTGGACTTCATGTGAAGCTTCCGGCTCCGCTTCAGAATGTGGTTTATTTGGATAAGCGCATCCTGACGATTGATACGCCGGTTGCGGATTTGGTCCAGACAAGCGAAAAGAAGAACCTGATGATCGACAGTTACGTCAGATGGCGTATTTCCGATCCGCGCCGCTACTGGGTTTCTTTCCAGGGCAGCGAAAGAGCGGCCGAAGACCGTATGTCTTCGCTGCTTCGCGACGTGCTGAACCAGGCGGTGAACAGGAGAACCGTCAACGACATCACTTCGCGCGACAGAGCTCAGGCGATGGCTGAAATTTCCGAAGCACTGCAGAAGCGCGTAACGGATCTCGGCATTGAAGTGGTCGACGTTCGTCTCAAACGCGTGGACTTTACTCCGGAGATTTCCGAGTCGGTTTACCGCCGTATGGAAGCTGAGCGTAAGCGTGTCGCAAGCGAAGAACGCTCCAAGGGTGCTGCTGAAGCAGAAAAGATTAAAGCGGACGCGGATCGTCAGAGAACCGTCATTCTGTCCGAAGCGTATCGTGACGCTCAGGACATTAAGGGCGCGGGCGACGCTAAAGCCAACGAGATTTATGCTCAGGTCTTCGGCAAGGATCCGGAATTCGCGAAGTTCTATCGTTCGTTAGAGGCGTACCGTCAGTCCTTTAACAAGCCCTCTGATATGCTGGTTGTTGACCCGAGCAGCGAGTTCTTCCAGTATCTGAAAAACTCAAAGGCCGGCGCTCAAAACTAAACATCGCTAGGTAAGAAAATGGAAACCCTTCTCTGTGCAATAGGCTTTGTCCTTGTACTGGAAGGGTTTTTACCTTTTATCGCCCCTGACTTCTGGAAGAGGGCCGTGCGCGAATCGACCAGAATTCCTAGCGAGAAGATCCGAATCATAGGCTTTGGGAGTGTAGTCTTAGGGTTGGTTGTTGTTTGGTCGACAATGTTATTTTTTTAGAAGGGTTGAATTATGTCAGTATGGCTTCTTCCCGAGAACATCGCGGACATGCTTCCGCGGGAGGCTCGAGTTATTGAAGCAATGAGGAGCTCGTTTCTGAGCCTTGTCACTTCACACGGATTTGAAATTGTCCGTCCGCCGCTTGTGGAATATGTAGATTCTCTTTTGACAGGGACCGGAGGCGATCTGGACTTACGTACCTTCAAAATTGTCGATCAGGTTTCCGGCAGAACGATGGGCATTCGCGCGGACATGACGCCGCAGGTCGCTCGTATCGACGCACACATTCTCAACCGCGAAGGCGTCTCGCGACTGTGCTATGTCGGAAGCGTGCTGCATGCAAGACCGCTGCATCCGATGGCTTCACGCCAGCCGTATGTCGCGGGCGTCGAGCTTTTCGGTTCCACGAGCGCTTACAGTGACAAAGAAGTGATTTGTCTCGGTCTTGAGGCGCTCAGGACATTTAATATTCAGAACATTATGCTGGATCTCGGCCACACCGGTGTCGTTAAGGCGATTCTGGACAAGGATCCGGCTTCCGGCTCGGTGCAGGATCAGATTCTTTTTGCGCTCAGCCACAAAGACAGAACCTCGATCGAAGAGTTCAGAGGAGTACTACAGGATCGAACGGTTGACGCGCTGTTAAAACTTGCCGTCATGTTTGGAGATGAATCGGTTCTGGATAAGATTGCCGAAGAATTCTCCGACTATCCTGAAATTCTTCCTATTTTGGATCACGTACGCTGGCTCGGCAGAATGAGCGGAGCCGACGGCGTGAGCTATGACTTTGCCGACGTTCACGGTTATCAGTATCTGACCGGTGTGACTTACAGCGTCAATATTCCGGGCCGCTATCAGGCGGTGCTGAGAGGCGGACGCTATGACGACATCGGCGCAAGATTCGGCCGACGCAGACCCGCGGTCGGCTTCACGCTTTATTTAAGAGAAATTGTCGCGGTGATGGACACCCGCAGACCGTATGCCGTATTGGCCCCGATTAACGATGAAGACCCTTTGCTCAACGCAAAAATTAAAGAACTTAGAAGCAAGGGATTAATTGTGGTCCAGTCCCTTCCGGAAGACAGTATTGAATCTCTGGAAGAAGCTTATCGACTGGATGAAGAATTGTTATTTGTTGATGGAACTTGGACGGTGACGGAGCGATCTGTCGGTCGTCGAATTTAAAAGAGGACTATATGAGTAAGAACGTAGTTGTAGTGGGCGCCCAATGGGGCGACGAAGGCAAAGGCAAGGTTGTTGACTGGCTGACCGAGAAAGTGCAGGGCGTGGTTCGTTTTAACGGCGGACACAATGCCGGCCATACTCTGGTTATCAACGGCAACAAGACTGTGCTTCGTCTGATCCCGTCCGGAGTGATGCATGCGCACGTCAAGTGCTACATCGGCAACGGAGCCGTTGTCAGCCCGGAAGCTCTTCTGAAAGAAATTGACGATTTGAAATCGCACGGCGTTGACGCTGAAAATAGAGTTTTTGTTTCCGGTCAGTGCCCTCTGGTTCTTCCGTACCATATTGCTCTTGACCATGCGCGCGAAGCCGCACTTGGCGATAAGAAGATCGGTACGACAGGCCGCGGCATTGGTCCTGCCTATGAAGACAAGATTGCAAGACGCGCGCTGCATGTGAAAGATCTTTGCGATCCGGAAGGCTTTGCCGCCAAGGTTCGCGCTAACTGCGAACTGATCAACTTCCTCCTTGTTAACTTCTACAAGGCTGAAGCTGTTGACGTTGAGAAGATGATTAACGAGACGCTTGCCATGGCGCCGAGAATCACTTCCAAGATCTGCGACGTTTCTCACACACTCAATAAGCTGATGGCCAACGGCGAACAGTTCCTCTTTGAAGGCGCCCAGGGCACCATGCTTGACATTGACCACGGCACCTATCCGTTTGTCACATCGAGCAACACGGTTGCGGGTTTTGCTAGCCCCGGCGCCGGCATCGGTCCTCAGAAACTGAACTACATTCTCGGCATTACGAAGGCCTACTGCACCCGTGTCGGTTCCGGTCCTTTCCCGACAGAGCTGTTTGATGAAGTCGGCGCAGAGATCGCTAAACGCGGCAATGAATTCGGTGCTGTTACCGGTCGCCCGCGTCGCTGCGGCTGGTTTGACGGCGCAGCGCTGAGAAGATCCGTTGAGTGGAACGGCCTTTCCGGTTTAGCCGTTATGAAGCTTGACGTTCTTGACGGCTTTGAGACGGTTCGTCTTGGTGTCGGATATGAATACCAGGGCAAGCGCATTGACGTAACTCCGGTCGGAGCCGAGATGCTTGCCGAATGCAAGCCGATTTATGAAGATTTCCCGGGCTGGAAAGAGCCCACCTTCGGCATTACGAAGTGGGATGATCTGCCTGAAAACGCGAAGAAGTATCTGAAGCGTCTTTCCGAGGTTGCCGGCTGCCCGATCGCGCTGGTTTCCACCGGACCGGACAGAGGTCAGACCATTCTTCTTCACGACCCGTTTGCTGAATAAATTTTTTATTTGAGGGATATTGAATGAAAGACCTTCATGTATCTTGGGATGAGTATCACCGTTTAATTGAAACTTTAGCCTTTAATGTTTACGACAGCGGCTGGAAGTTTGATTCTCTTTTATGCCTTTCTCGCGGCGGTCTCAGACCGGGCGACATTCTGTCGCGCATTTTTGATATGCCGCTGAACATTTTGGCGACGAGCTCTTACCGAGAAGCAGCGGGTACTGTCCAGGGCACGCTCGACATTGGCAAATACATTGCCTCGAGCAGACCGGACTCTTTGAAAGGCAAGGTTCTTCTGGTTGACGACCTGGTGGATTCCGGTCTGACGTTTAAGCGCGTGACTGAGCACCTGAGAAACAACTACAAAGGCATTACGGAAGTGAGAACCGCGGTGCTTTGGTGGAAGTCCTGCTCGCAGGTTGAGCCGGATTATTACGTTGAATACTTAGGTGATAATCCTTGGATTCATCAGCCGTTTGAAGTTTACGACGTGATGCGTCTCGGCCAGCTTGTTGCCAAGGTCGAAGGCCACAGAAAGCCTGAATAACAATTAGTAACATTTATCAAGAACCGTAATTTGCATATTTAAAGATGTCTATGTAGAATTACGGTTCTTGGTTGCCCGGGTGGCGAAATTGGTAGACGCACTAGCTTCAGGTGCTAGCGCCTTCACGGGCGTGCTGGTTCGAGTCCAGTCCCGGGCACCAAACCGAATTCCGAGAGACCCTGTAAATTTACAGGGTTTTTCTTTATCTTCAATAAATACAGGGCGTTAGCCTCTGTAGCTATCCGAGACTATATGAGACAAGTCAAAAACTTTTGGTATCCTAGATGGTATCCCTAAAAGAGTTCATCATGCCTAAGCTGGCAAAACTCTTAACCAACAATCTGAATTACGTTTCTTACGGGAGATAAATCCTTTAGGTACGGCAATCTTCGGTGTCTTCGATGTTACTCTAAGCTTTTTGACTCCGGTTGGAACTCACTTTTCGAATAATTCGAGAGTTAAGTAAATAACAAACCTTGTTGATCTGCGTTTGTTTATTCGTCGCGCAGCAGCCTGATGCAGCAGTTAGCAAAAATAAAGGAACTTTGAAAGTGGCTAAAGACGATCTCTTCTTGGTAAGAATTTACAAGAAAAAATCTAAGAAGAACTTGATCGTCCTTGATTCTAAATTTGAAAAGCTTATCTGCGACGCTGCAGTAGGAGTGGATAAAGAGTTTGGCTAAGAATTCTTGTCCTGGAACGCTCCCACAGTGTTCTTCTTTAAGTATTACCTGTTCAATTTTCTGAAGACAATTAAGAATCAGTTTCTAAATTCTGTTGCTTCTGTCCCTCCCTTCCAGTTGGCAATATGAGTCTTCATTTTTTCGCTTCTGGCATTAGCAGATGTCCACGATTAGGATAGTTCCCAGCAACAATGCGGAAACCGTTTTGAACATCTCTACGGAGTTTAATGATGGTCGTGAACTTCATCAAAAATAAGTATGTAAGCAGGTTGTTTGTCTATTGCCTTGTCCTGGTGGTCGACTATCTTTAGAGGCAGACGCTGTTGAGACTAACGTTGGAATCGTTGAGGGGAATCATCGACTCTTTGAAATTTTGAATTATTTGTTTTCGTTAAGTTAGGGGACGACTTTTTCGAAGTGTGAATTTTCACTATGCTGTTTGGTGAAGTTCTGCTAAAATAATACTAGAGATGTTGCCCCAGCCCAGTTAAGCCTCGGGTGCGTGTCAAGCGCTTGGCATAGGCGGCTAGTATGGCTCTCGTCCCTGGGGCAACGTTCTTTTGTATTCACTTCTAAATTTCTATTAGATTTCAATTTTCGCTTCTAAATTCCAACTTATAAAGCTCAATGTAAGGACTTCGGATCCTAGAAGAGCAGCATAGACAATTGCTGTAATGAATTTTTATGCTCAAGAACTTTTGTGACTTTGTACGATGTCACAATTTTGTTGTTTTCAATCGATTGAGTCATAACGATGTCTGCCACTAAAGCATCACCGGTCGCAAACGTTTCCTCTCTGGAAAGAACTTGATTCATAAAGGCCACGTCCTCAATTGAAACGAATATCGATTGATCGCCCATAAGGACCTTCCATTTCTTATCCTTTTCAAAGTATGGCGATTTTAGTAAAAGAGCGACGTTCTGAAGAATGTTTTCTGAAAAGTCTTTGTCCTCCGGATCGGCAATGAAAGATTGGTAATCATTTCTTGTTAAAACGAACTGTCTTCTTGTTGAAGACAGCTGCATCTTGTCCACACCTGCTGATGCCAGAGGAGAGGCGAAGCTATTCAAATCATCTCTGATTTCAGGATGATGAAAATAGAGGTTGTATGTTCTGTGATCGACTGCAAGTTTCTCTTCTTTAATTGTGATCTCGACATTGTGTTCATCATCTTTGCCAATTTTTTCTTCGATCAGATCAGGTTTTCTGCCTGCAAGCCAACGCTTTAATACAAACAACTCAAGCATAATTTGAATTATTTCGTGGGCGTTGATGAACGCATATGTCGCATTACAAGTAAGAAGGTCCTTAACTTGTTCAAGGAAGCCTGCGTCGAGAAGAAGGTCAAGCCCAAAGCTTCCCGGTTTGAGAGTCTTTACTTGAAGCTGAGCAGTGGCTTTGTCTCCATGAATGTCATCGTTGAGTGATTTGATGAGTTTGTTCAGCGCAATTAAAGATGGAGCAAGTTCCCGGACACTCATTTGATGAGAGTCCAGACCGGAGCCCTCAAAATGAAGTCTCATGGGAGTTGAGCTTCTCATATCTTTGTCCCTATCGTTCAGTTGAGTTGTCGAAATAATTTAATAAGAGCCTTGAATTCATCCGCGTTTGTTGGTGTTTTTAGAGTTCTTCTAGAAATTCTTTATACACCTGTCCGCGACGGTTCTTGTCCTATGTTTTAACCACCACCTCTTACAATTGAAACAAGCTAATTGTCGTAGCGGTCGCGCTGGTAGTTATCACCGGCTTGAACGTTTAAATTAACTCCGTTCAAACCATTGAGAATGCCGTAGAAATCAGCATAGGACTGAAAAGGACGAAACTACGTTATTTAAGTCGTTTGATTAAAGTGTTTCGTTAAATTGAACTTCTTGAAGATACATGAGGGTCTTGATTCCCTAGAGAACTTAAATTAACATTTACACGTGGCTTCTGGCAACCTCGTTGTTTTAGGAACTAGAGAGACCTCGGGTGTAGGCGTACTGGTTAAGAGAACAGACCTGCGTTCATCCGGAAGCCCAACTTTTCTCATCTAATTTTTCTCCGCTAGTTTTCCATCTGTTCGAAATTGACGCGTTCTCGTTAGTGTTTTTGACTGAGATGGTGAGACTGTCTATCAAGTGTGTTTGAATACAAGGCTCATTCGTGATGGAGACCTTGCATTCGTAGGTACAAGCAACCGCCACACTGAAGTAGTGGCCGACTCCTCCCGGACCAACAATGGACGTCTAGAAAGCAGCTCTTCTTACTTTCAATACATTCGCGCTAATTTTTCTATCAACCAATCGTTCATGCGCTTGTAGATTTTGGTTTTTGAGAAAAGCCAAATCACAATGATGTAACCCAAAAAATAACCGAAATATTCCAGCCAAGCAGGGTTGGCCTCAATCAATGCTCCGAGGCCTTCATAACATATGATAAGAACTGCACATAGAAGCAATACTACAAGAGGCAGGAGAAAAAGACCGAGAAGATAGCTGTAAAAAACAAGAAATGCAGAACCAAAAATGCCCACCAATAGCAACGTAACGAGATCCATGCCAAGTTCCCCCTCTTTACATTATAGGATTACCACGTTTTTCTTGAAGCTCGAAGACATTTTTCTATATTTTTATAGATAACTATAATTAGGGATCGGCAGATTGAATGGTAAAAAATCAGGGTGCTTTAAGTTAGGTAATAAATTTTCCTTAGTTTGTTCTTCGAATAAATCTAACTCTTTGTTATAGGCAAGAATAGTTTTTTGCCAAACCGTGTACAGAGGCTCATGTTTAGTATGAGATTTTAAAAATTCTATAAAATCCGTTTTTTCTTTTGCGGTTAAAAACCAATCGTCTTTTTCTGCCATCCGCTCTACATGTTTATGAAGAACATAAGTAGGACTGTACAAAGAAATACGAGCAACCTTAGTAGCTTTTGACTTGGAGAAAGAGTTATACAATTTTAAATAAGCATCGCTCTTATGGTTAGGATCCGGAGTTACTTGAATCAGCATCTTTTTTTTCTCATCCATGGCAACAGTTTCCATGGCATAAAGGTCATACTCTGCTAACCTTTCTCTTTTAAAGTCTTTCAATAATGGGGACACAGACACTGTCGAACCTCCTAACGCTTTCAAGAATAGAAATTATTATATTGGTTGTCAAAAAAAGATAACCTAATGATACATAAAGAAGAAATCTAATAAAAAAGACATAAAACACAGGAGGGTATGGATGGGAAATACTGCTATGTTCCGCCATGGAGCTTAGAGACAAATCCATTTGCTGCGGTGTTCGACAATGAGAGCCTGGTTCAGATTTCATTTCAGAGGGGAAAGTGACAATTCCTCGGCTGTCAAAGAGGATTGTCCTCATTGATTTATTTTATTGAGGATCTTTCAATTCAGGAAGCCTCCAGAGGTGCTTACGGAACCAATTAATATTTGTGGTTTTGATGACGAAAACAACCAGAAAAAACCACAAGAAAAGACCGTGCAGTAAGTCACGAAAAAAGGGATTGGAAATCTCTCCGATAGCTTTCCATACAAGAATGACGCCTGCGACTGGAACCAAGACAAGCAACGGGAGTCCGACCAGACCGATTAAGATCAGGAGAACAAACCCTACGGTGCTTTGCATAACGCTGTCCATGATGCTCATAAGCTACCCCATCATGAGCATTATAAGATTTACCGCTTACTTTTAGTGTTCCCTCTTTTAAGACGACCGACTCTGGAAAAAGAGTTCACAATTCCAGAGAGCCGCAGGAATGAACGTATGGGCAGAAGAATCGCCGTTTTCAATCGAGAGGAGCGGAGGCAAATCTTTTCTCTGAGTCGTTTGACAATAAGTGTGTGGTTTAGGTTTCACCCTAAAGGGAAAAGTGACAATTCTTCGGCTGCCAAAGACAAAAAGGATTGTCCGCATTGATTTACTTTAGGTAAAATTACCAGATTAGGGTTCTGTTGGACTCTTCTAACTTTCGGAGAAAAAAATGGCTCTTGTGTCGTTGCGTCAACTTCTTGACCACGCAGCAGAAAATAACTACGGTATTCCCGCCTTTAACGTCAATAACCTCGAGCAGGTTCAGGCCATTATGCAGGCCGCTAACGAAGTCAATGCTCCTGTCATCATGCAGGCTTCAGCAGGCGCTCGTAAGTACGCAGGAGAACGATTCCTTGAACACCTGATCAAGGCCGCTATTGAATCCTATCCGCATATTCCTGTTTGTATGCATCAGGACCATGGTCAGAGCCCGGCTGTGTGCCAGGGCGCAGTCGATCTTGGATTCTCCTCTGTCATGATGGACGGCTCCCTCATGAGCGACGGAAAGACAATTTCGACTTTCGAATACAACGTGGACGTGACAAAGGAAGTTGTCGGCTTTGCGCACAAAGTCGGTGTTTCTGTTGAAGGCGAACTTGGCTGTCTCGGTTCTCTCGAAACCATGAAGGGCGACAAGGAAGACGGACACGGCACTGACGCTGAAATGACTCGTGATCAGCTTTTAACTGATCCGGATCAGGCTGCAGAATTCGTCAAAGAAACACAGGTTGACGCTTTGGCGATTGCGATCGGTACAAGTCACGGCGCATACAAGTTCACACGCAAGCCGACTGGCGACATCCTCTCGATTCAGCGTGTAAAAGAAATTCATGCGCGTATTCCGAACACACACCTCGTGATGCACGGTTCTTCCTCTGTTCCTCAGGAATACCTGGAAGAAATCCGCAAATACGGCGGCCAGTTCCGCACAACGTACGGCGTGCCTGTTGAAGAAATCGTCGAAGCGATTAAGTACGGTGTTCGCAAAGTTAATATCGACACTGACATTCGTTTGGCAATGACTGCCGCAATTCGCAAGTACTTCGTAGAAAATCCTGAAGCCTTTGACCCGAGAGCTTATCTCAAGGTCGCTAAACAGGCTTCTGTTGAGATGTGCAAGTCCAGATACCTTGCTTTCGGATGCGAAGGACAGGCTTCCAAGATCAGCCCGCTGCCGCTTCCGGAAATGGCTCGCCTCTATAGCGAAGGCGTTCTGGCACAGAAGGTTAAGTAATCCTGATTCGAACAGACCGCTTCGGCGGTCTTTTTTAACTATTGATCAATGATAAAACCGCAACCGAAAGACGCCTCTGAACTTAAAGGCAAAACTGGACTCAGACGTTTAATTAACGCGACGCGCTATTCTGCTCAGGGCTTTAAAGCAGCTTGGAAAACCGAGGACGCTTTTCGTCAGGAATCCGTCTTAGCTGTCATTCTGATTCCGGTCGCAGTGCTTTTGCCGGTTTCTCTGGTTTACAAGCTTCTGCTGATCGGCTCCGTTATTCTTGTTTTGATTGTGGAAGTACTCAATTCCGCGATTGAGGCGGTAGTGGATCGTTTCGGAGGAGAGATTCATCCGCTCTCCGGCAAAGCCAAAGACTTGGGAAGCGCCGCGGTGCTTCTTGCGCTAACACTTGCCCTTATTACTTGGGTCAGCATTCTTGCGGATGCTTTTCTCTAGAACTCTCTAAATTTAAAGCATTAAAAAATTAAAACCGCCGTGCGTTGAAACGTCCGGCGGTTTTTTCTGTAAAGACGATTAGATGTCTTTAGCGAGCTGCTCAGCAATACCGATGTAATCGTGCGGTGTCAGCTTCTGCAGAGATTCTTTCGCGTCAGCCGGGATTTCAAGCTGGGCGACAAAGGCATGCAGAGTTTCCGGTGTAATGCCCTTTCCACGTGTCAGCGCTTTGAGCTGTTCGTAGGGATGCGGAACTCCATAGCGGCGCATCACGGTCTGAATCGCTTCAGCCAGAACTTCCCAAGAGTTATCCAGATCCGCGGAGATCGCTTCTTCGTTCAGACGCAGCTTATTGAGGCCGCGCATTAACGAGGTGTAGCCGACGATGCTGTAGCCAAAAGCAACGCCTAAATTGCGAAGGACTGTTGAATCAGTGAGGTCACGCTGCCAGCGGGAGATCGGCAGTTTCTGTGAGAGGAATGTAAAGAAGGCGTCTGCCATTCCGAGGTTGCCCTCGGAGTTTTCGAAATCAATCGGGTTGACTTTGTGCGGCATGGTTGAAGAGCCGACTTCGCCTTCCTTGAGCTGCTGCTTGAAGTAGTTCAGAGAGATGTAGCCCCAAACGTCGCGATCCAAGTCAATGAGAATCGTGTTGGCACGTGTGATCGCATTGAAGAGCTGAGCCATGTAGTCATGCGGTTCAATCTGGATAGTGTAGGGATTGAACGTGAGGTGCAGACGGTTTTCAATGACGTTGCGGGAGAAAGCGGGCCAATCACGGTCCGGATAAGCGATGGTGTGGGCGTTGTAGTTGCCGACAGCGCCGTTCATCTTCGCGAGAAGCTTGACGGACTCAATAGCCTGAACCGCGTTTTCAAGGCGAGCGACGAAGTTGGCCATTTCCTTACCGACAGTGGTCGGAGAAGCGTGCTGGCCGTGTGTGCGAGAAAGCATGGAGACGCCGGCCCATTCGTGCGCAAATTCTTTGAGCTTATTGATAATGGTCTGCAGGTGGGAGCAGAGCAGCTCGCGTCCTGCGGAGAGCATTAAGGCGTGAGACGTGTTGTTGATGTCTTCTGAAGTGCAGCCGAAATGAACGAACTCGCTTGCAGCGGCGAGATGCTCGTTGATTTCCATTTTGCTCTTGATCCAGTATTCAACAGCCTTTACATCATGGTTGGTTGTTGCTTCGATGGACTTGATGGCTT
>ERZ777305.2988-NODE-2988-length-12586-cov-3.352167_pt1 | contig 12586 bp, 9 predicted proteins | sample MGYA00374965_ERZ777305 | MGnify/ENA primary metagenome ERZ777305 (study PRJEB29328, sample SAMD00013331) | mouse gut metagenome | study: EMG produced TPA metagenomics assembly of the Metagenome analysis of fecal microbiota from mouse which was promoted...
CTTGCCGCTGCCGTTTACCCCGTCAAAGGGTTTCTCGTGCAAAAGGCACACAAGGCCGTGCTTTGCCGCCACCTTCTGCATTATCTCCATGGTCAGCTGGTTGTGGTCTGTGGCTATGTTGGTGGTAGAATAGATGGGGGCCAGCTCATGCTGGGCGGGGGCCACCTCGTTGTGCTCGGTCTTGGCTAAGATCCCCAGCCTCCAGAGCTCGTCGTTCAGCTCCTCCATATAGGCCGCCACCCGGGGCTTTATCACGCCGAAATAGTGGTCGTCCATCTCCTGGCCCTTGGGCGGCTTCTTGCCAAAGAGGGTCCGGCCCGTAAAGCGCAGGTCCGGGCGTTTGTCGTACATCTCCCGGGTTATAAGGAAATACTCCTGCTCCGGGCCCACACAGGTGCGCACGCACCTTACGTCCTTATTGCCGAAGAGCTTCAAAATGCGCAGGGCCTGGCGGTTCAGAGCCTCCATGGAGCGCAGCAGCGGGGTCTTTTTGTCCAGGGCTTCGCCGCCGTAGGAGCAGAAGGCCGTGGGTATGCAGAGGGTCTTACCCTTTATAAAGGCGTAGGAGGTGGGGTCCCAGGCGGTATAGCCCCTGGCCTCGAAGGTGGCTCTAAGTCCGCCCGAGGGGAAGGAGGACGCGTCCGGCTCGCCTTTTATCAGTTCCTTGCCGGAGAACTCCATTATTACGCCGCCGTCCGGGGAGGGCGATATAAAGCTGTCGTGCTTCTCGGCGGTGACGCCGGTAAGAGGCTGGAACCAGTGTGTATAGTGTGTGGCCCCCTTTGATACCGCCCAGTCCTTCATGGCCGAGGCCACCGCGTCGGCCACGCCCGGGTCCAGCCTTGTGCCCCTCTCAATGGTCCTGTGCAGGGACTTATATACACCCGCAGGCAAACTGGCCTTCATCACCCGGTCGTCGAACACCCTGCTGCCGAAATATTCCTGTACCTTCTGCATAACACAAATCCTCCCGAATTAAAGAATAAGGCAAGGGCGTCTCCGGCGGCGCTCCAGATACGGAGCACCCTCGGAAAGACGCCCTTGCCTTTACCGTGACCCATTATACGCCGGGCCCGCCCGTTTGTCAACCCCGTTTTGCAATATTTTTTCAGTAAATTTCATTTTGACATAAAATATACGGATATTTTCAAATTAGCCCTTGACATTTTGCAACAAGCGGCATATAATAATTGCAGATGAGCAAGGGCGTTCATTTCGGGGCGGGAGTATTTCGCCCTAAAATGGACGCCAATTATTTTGGAAGGGACGAGTAAGCTATGGAAACAGAAGGTCAGGTGCGCATACCCTCGGGGTGCGCCATAGCGGCGGTCATATCAAAGGCAGGGCGCGGTATGCCCGGCAGCATAGTCTCCGAGGCCATGCGCCCCATGCACGAGCGCTCCAACGGCTTGGGCGGCGGCTTTGCCGGGTACGGCATCTATCCCGCCTACCGGGACTTCTACGCCTTGCATATGTTCTTTGACTGCCGGGACACCCGCAAATCCTGCGAGGCCTTTTTAAAGGAGAGCTTCGAGCTGGTGCAGTCGGAGCTGATACCGACCCGGAGGATACCCTCCATAACCGGCGAGCCAATTATCTGGCGGTACTTCGTGGCCCCCCTCCCCTCTGTGCTTAAAAGCTTGCAGCTGGACGAAAAGGAGTTCGTAGCCCGGACGGTAATGAGGATAAACGCCGAAATACAGGGGGCCTTCGTGTTCTCCTCCGGGAAGAATATGGGGGCCTTCAAGGCCGTGGGCTACCCCGAGGACGTGGGGGAGTTCTACCGCCTTGAGGAATACTCCGGCTACGCCTGGACGGCCCACGGACGGTACCCCACCAACACCCCGGGCTGGTGGGGCGGGGCCCACCCCTTCACGCTGCTGGACTGGTCGGTGGTCCATAACGGGGAGATATCCTCCTATGACGCGAACCGGCGGTATATTGAGATGTTCGGCTATAAGTGCACACTTCAGACAGACACCGAGGTCATTACATATATGATGGATTACCTTCTAAGGGTCCAGGGGCTCACCTTGGAGGAGGCCGCCGGGGTAATCGCCGCCCCCTTCTGGAGCACCATAGGGCGCAAGGCGGACGCGGCGGACAGGGAGAAGCACCTCTGCCTGAGAAAGATGTTCCCAAGCCTTTTGGTCACCGGGCCCTTCTCCATTGTGCTGGGCTTCACCGGCGGGCTGATGGCGTTGAACGACCGGCTGAAGCTGCGCTCCATGGTGGTGGGCGAAAAGGACAACAGGGTGTTCGTCGCCAGCGAGGAGGCCGCTATCCGGGTCATGGAGCCGGAGGCGGAAAACCTCTGGGCCCCCTCCGGGGGAGAGCCAGTGATAGTCCGCGTAAAGGAGGGTGCGTACTGATGGGCATAGACTTTATCTACCCGGAATATGAGGTATTGAGGGACACCGTAAGATGCATTGGCTGCAAGGCCTGTATAAAGCAGTGCTCCCACGGGGTGCACGCTATAGATGAAAAAAGCGGCGGGCTTATGGCGGAGGACGCGAAATGTGTCAACTGCCTGCGCTGCGTAAGCTTCTGCCCCAAAAGGGCGTTAAAAATAGTGCGCTCTGACTGCGCGCCCATGGGCAATATAAACTGGCGGGAGCGCACTGTCCACGAGATATATAAGCAGGCCGGGACCGGCGGGGTGCTGCTGTCCTCCATGGGGAGTCCGAAGGAAATGCCGGTCTACTGGGACAGGCTGCTGCTGAACGCCTCCCAGGTGACGAACCCGCCCATAGACCCCCTTAGAGAGCCCATGGAGACCAGGGTATTCCTGGGCCGGCGCCCCGGCCGGGTGCGCAGAAACCCCGACGGCTCTCTTGATACCGCCCTGCCGCCCATGGTGGAGCTCTCCATGCCGGTGATGTTCTCGGCCATGAGCTACGGCTCCATAAGCTATAACGCCCACGCGGCGCTGGCAAGGGCCGCAGAGGAGCTGGGCCTTGTGTACAACACCGGCGAGGGCGGGCTCCACGAGGATTTCTATAAGTATGGCGGGAACACCGTCGTGCAGGTGGCCTCCGGGCGGTTCGGGGTCCATGAGAGGTACCTGAACGCCGGGGCGGCTATAGAGATAAAGATGGGCCAGGGGGCCAAGCCCGGCATCGGCGGGCACCTGCCGGGGACGAAGATAGTTGGGGACGTGTCCCGCACCAGGATGATACCCGAGGGCTCGGACGCCATCTCCCCCGCACCACATCATGACATATACTCCATAGAGGACCTCAGACAGCTGGTCTTCTCCTTAAAAGAGGTCACGGAGTACAAAAAGCCGGTGATAGTGAAGGTGGCGGCGGTGCACAATATAGCCGCCATAGCCAGCGGCATAGCAAGAAGCGGCGCGGACATCATCGCTATCGACGGCTTTAGGGGCGGCACCGGCGCGGCTCCCACACGGATAAGGGATAACGTGGGCATACCCCTCGAGCTGGCTTTGGCCGCTGTGGACCAGCGGCTCCGGGACGAGGGCATACGCGGCAGCGTCAGCCTTGTGGCGGGGGGCAGCATACGCTCGGCCGCCGACGTGGTAAAGGCCGTGGCCCTGGGGGCGGACGCGTGCTATATCGCCACGGCGGCAATGCTCGCTATGGGCTGTCACCTCTGCCACACCTGCCAGACCGGGCGGTGCGCCTGGGGCATAGCCACCCAGGACCCGGAGCTGGTAAAACGTCTGGACCCGGATATGGCGGCAAAACGGCTTGTAAATCTCATGACCGCCTGGCGGCATGAGATAAAGGAGCTCATGGGCGGCATGGGGATAAACTCCATCGAGGCGCTAAAGGGCAACAGGCTAATGCTCCGGGGGGTGGGGCTTACCCAGAAGGAGCTGGACATCTTAGGCATTAAACACGCGGGGGAATAATATGCAGACGATAAATATAGAGGGCCTGGGCTACCGGGAGATAAACGAGGGCATACGCCATACGCCCGCCTGTAAGCTTACCGGCTGCCGGGGCCAGAGGTTCCTCGGCGCGGGCATGGGCTTTGGGGAGCTCATAATAGAGGGTATTCCCGGGAACGCCCTGGGGGCTTACCTCAATGGCGGGAACATAACTGTTCTTGGCAACGCCCAGGACGCGGTGGGTGACACCATGAACGCCGGGGAGATTATTGTCCACGGCAGCATAGGCGACGCGGCCGGCTACGCTATGCGTGGCGGCAGGATTCTAATCAAGGGAGAGGCCGGGTATAGGGCCGGCATACACATGAAGGCCTATGAGGACAAGGTCCCCGTGATGGTCATCGGCGGCAGTGCCGGCAGCTTCCTGGGGGAGTATCAGGCGGGGGGCATAATAATTGTGCTGGCCCTGAAGGGCGGCAGGCCGGTGGGCAACTTCCCCTGCACCGGTATGCACGGCGGTAAAATGCTGCTGCGCGGTGACTGCGGGGATATCGCTCTCCCGGACCAGGTGACCGCAAGGCCCGCAGGGCAGGAGGATATTGCTGAAGTTTCTGAGCATATCAGGGCCTTCTGCGAAACCTTTGGGTATGATATGGACGAGATTATAGAGGGTCCCTTCACCCTCATTACCCCCGACAGCAAAAACCCCTATAAGCAGATGTATGTGATGAACTGAAAGGAGCGCTCCCATGAAATACACCCAGGACGAGGTAATGCAGTTTGTGCAGGAGGACGACGTGAAGTTTATAAGGCTGGCTTTCTGCGACGTGTCGGGCCGGCAGAAGAACATCTCCATACTGCCGGGAGAGCTTCAAAGGGCCTTTGAGAGGGGCATACCCTTCGACGGCTCGGCCCTCCCCGGCTTCGGGGACGAGGCCTGCTCGGACCTGCTGCTGCACCCGGACCCTGATACCCTGATGGTCCTGCCCTGGCGGCCCGAGCACGGCAAGGTGGTGCGTATGTTCAGCCGGGTCAGTCTGCCGGACGGGAGGGATTTTCCCGGCGACACCAGGAGTCTGCTTCAAGGGGCTGTGGCGGAGAGTGAAAAGCTGGGCCGCAGCTTTTACTTCGGGGCCGAGCAGGAATTCTACCTTTTCAACCTGGACGATAGGGGCGAGCCCACCCTTGAGCCCTATGACTGGGCCGGGTACATGGACATCGCCCCAGAGGACAGGGGCGAGAATATACGCAGAGAGATATGCCTGACCTTAGAGCAGATGGGCATCGTCCCGGAGAGCTCCTACCATAAGGAGGGGCCGGGGCAGAACGAGATAGACTTCCGCTACTCCGACCCCATCACCGCCGCGGACAACGCCATGACCTTCCGCACGGTGGTGAAAACCGTGGCAAGGCGCAACGGGCTCTATGCCGACTTCTCCCCAAAGCCCCTGCCCGATAAGCCCGGGAACGGCTTACATATAAATATGTCCGTGCGCTCGGAGCAGAGCGGGGACGATATCTGCTATATGATAGCCGGGGTCCTTGATAAGGTGCGGGAGATGACGGCCTTTTTAAACCCTGTGGAGTCCTCCTACGCCCGCTTCGGGCAGTTCAAGGCCCCCCGCTATATCTCCTGGTCCGGCGAGAACCGCTCCCAGCTGGTGCGCATACCCTCGGGCTCCGGGCAGTACCGGCGCGCCGAGCTGCGCTCCCCCGACCCGGAGGCGAACCCCTACCTTGCCTTCGCGCTCATAATCCACGCGGGGCTCTACGGCATCAGGGAGCGGCTGGACCTGCCAATGGTAGCTGATTTAAACCTGTATAAGGCCCCGCCCGAGATTCTGGACCAGTACGGCCAACTGCCCGGCAGCTTACAGGAAGCCAGAAAGCTTGCCCTGGAAAGCGCCTTTATACAGGCATACCTGCCCGGGTGCATACTGAACAGCCTGCGGTGACGGCTTTGACGAAAAGGGGGGTAAGATATGGGCCTGGAGGAAAGGGCATACAGTATGCTGGTGATATCCGGCGGCGATAAATTCAACCGGGCGCTTGAAGGCTTCGTGCCCAGCGCCCTTCTCCCTCATATCCAGTTTGCCGGGAGCATAAGCGAGGGCCGCCGGGTTTTAAACGAGCGCGCCTTTGACTTTGTGCTGGTGAACTCCCCTCTGCCCGACGGCACTGGGGTGGGCTTTGCCATTGACGTCTCGGCGGCCCCGGAGAGGGTGGTGGTGCTGATGGTGAAGGCCGAGCTCCACGGCGGCGTATACCCGAAGGCCGCGCCCCACGGTGTGTTCACCCTTCAAAAGCCCCTGTCCCGGCCCGGCATGGACCAGGCCCTCAGGTGGATGGTCAGCGCCCGGGAAAAGCTCAGAAGGGTGGAGAAAAAGAGCCTGTCCCTGGAGGAGAAAATGGCGGAGATACGCCTGGTGAACCGGGCAAAGTGGGCCCTTATAAATGAGCGCGGCATGGACGAGCCGCAGGCCCACAGGTATATTGAAAAGCTCTCTATGGATATGTGCGTCACCCGGGGCCAGGTGGCCAGGAATATCCTGGGGGATTAAAAGGTCCGGGTAAATTTCTTTACCCGGACCCTTTTAGTCACACCGCTCCGTCATTATCCGAAGAATGGTCTTGTCGGTCTCGCACATACCCTCTTTCGCCAGCATTCCTATATTGGCGATGGTGTCATCCACTCCGTGGGTCACTATGCCGTCGCCGCTCTTAAATTCCTGGCTGGCCCTATACATATGATAGCCGAGTATCCCCGCGTCCACGCTGGCCGCTATCTTCGCGGCGCAGGAGGGCTTGGCCCCGTCACAGATGGTGCCGCTGATTATGGCAACGGCGTTTACAATGGTGTGGGCCACGGCGGTAAAGCTGCCGTCCAGCATATAGGCTATGCCCGCCCCGGCCCCCACGCCCGCGCTCACCGCTCCGCAGTAGGCCGAGAGCCTTCCTATGCCGCTCTTCTGCTGTATGGTCACAAGGTCGCTGACCAGCAGGGAGCGGTACAATTTCTCCCGGTCAAAGCCGTAATGCTCCGCGTACTTTGCCACCGGCACGGAGGCGGTAATGCCCTGGTTGCCCGAGCCTGAAAGTATCACCACCGGCAGCTCGCAGCCGCTCATCCTGGCGTCGCTCCCGGCGGCGGCCCAGGCCTTGGCTTCGGTCTTGATATCCTCGGGGTAGTTCTCAAGGAGCACCGAGCCGATATTGGCCCCCCACTCCCCCTCTATACCCTCCCGGGCTATGGCTGTGTTGCAGCTCACCTGCTGCTCCAAAAGGCACTCCACCTCGGAGAGGTCCACCGTATCCGCAAACTCTATTATATCCTCCACCCGCATAAAGCCCCTGTCGGTCATGCTGTCGTCCGGGGAGTCGCTGGCGGGCTTTTCAAGGAGCACCCTGCCGTCCAGCTCCTCACGGACGATGTTGCTGTGGCTGTTGGCTATCTGCACAAGGGCCCTATGCCCCCCGGCCCGGCCTGTAAGGCATATGTCCAAAAGCCGCGAGGTCTCGGCGCAGGCTATGTCTATAGGCACACGCTCCATATACCTCTCTATCTCCAGGTGCTTTTTCTCCGGCACACAGGCTATCACCTGTAACCTAAGTTCAGCGTCCCCAGCCACTACGCCCGCGGCTATGGCGGCCTTTATGCCCTTTTTTCCGCCGGTATTGGGCACCACCACGCTTTTCACGTTCTTGATGATGTTCCCCGAGACCTTCGCCTCTATACGCTCAGGCACGGCCCCCAGCACCTGTCTGAGCCTTGCCGCGCAGTAGGCAAGGGCGATGGGCTCCGTACAGCCGGTGGCAGGGACGAGCTCCTCTCTGAGAATGGATATGTACGCGTTTTTCATATTTTCGGTGAGCATGGCTTTTCTCCTTTTTTGTGCTGTAATGGCTCCGCACTTCTAAAATATATCCGGGATATTTCGCCGTTTATGGTTATAATTATACCATATCCGCCCGCCTTTGACAACATAATAAATTGGACTTTGCTCAAAAGGCCGAAAGGTTGTTAAAATAAAAAGCACATAAAATTCATTGACAGTTCAGAAAATCTTAATAATTATAGGGTACTATAACATCGTGGCAGGCAGAGCCACAGAAAGACTCTTTTTCATCATATCCTCATTTTTAACTCCTTACTTCCTCTTTAAAAGAAGAGTCCCCCGGCAAAGTCGGGGGACTCTTCTTGCGCCCACTTAAAAGTTCCCCCGTACCCTTGCGATTTTCAGGCGGATATGCTATACTGGAGCCAATAAAGGTATGGGGCCGCAATACCTCATATCATAAACCAAGAAGGAGAACAGAATGCGCCATACCACGAAAGAAGCCCTTGCCGAGGCTTTTGAGGGTCTGCTGGAAAAACGGAGCATCGACAAGATAACCGTCAAGGATATTGTGACCGAGTGCGGCGTGAACCGTCAGACCTTTTACTATCATTTCCGGGATATCTATGACCTGATGGAATGGGCGCTGGTGAAGGTTATTGAAACATATGCCGGCCCCAATTTTTCCGTAGATAAGGATTGGCAGGAACAGATAAAGCAGCTGTTTCATCTTTTCTATCTTCACCGCACGGTCCTCCTGCATGGCTACGACGCCACCAACAGGATGCAGTATGAACGGGTAGTTATCAAGTGGGTGACCCAAATGATGCGCGGGCGGATAGATACCTATCCCCAGGCGGCCCAGGTGCCGGAGGAGAAAAAGGAGTTTATCTCCATGGTCTATGCCCGGGGCTGCGCGGGGTTCCTCCTGGAGTGGGTAGAGGAGGGTATGCCCGACGAGCGCCATGTCCGGCTTGACGACTATTTTATAATGATAGACGGCAGCATCGGCCATGTACTGGATAAGTTCAGGCAGTCATCATAGTCTATACAAATTTCCTTATTTGTAATATTTTTTTACAAAGCAGCGTCTCTGTCTATTTTTACGACAGGGGCGCTGCTTTGTCGGTTGTTCCCGCCTATCTGTACCGCTATAATTATATTCATAAAACTCCCCACAACATCAGGAGGTTATAATATGGATACGTCAAACAAAATAGTGCGTTATGGACTTAAAAAGGCTTTCGGCTACCTTGAGCGGGACCCGGAGGAGAACCTGCCAAAGCTAATGGATTGGGTGGACCGCTTCGTCCCCGAGGGCGACCGGGGTTTCCCTGTCCAGCGGGCGGCATTTCGGAAAGTCATCGAGGACCCGGACTGCGCTCTGCACAGGCTCATGTACCGCGTCTTTACAGAGACGGACAAGGACGTGCTCAAGGCCACCTTTGAGAACTTCATCATCAACGGAAATCTGGTGGGCTGGCCCCGGCAGGAGGAGCTGCGGGAGGAATACGGCTGCAATATCCCCTGGGCCCTCCTGCTGGACCCCACCTCGGCCTGCAACCTGCACTGCACCGGCTGCTGGGCGGCGGAGTACGGCAACAAGCTGAACCTGAGCTTCGACGAGATCGACTCTATAATCACCCAGGGCAAGGAGCTGGGGGTGTACATCTACATATACACCGGCGGCGAGCCCCTGGTGCGCAAGGACGACCTTATAGCTCTCTGCCGCAAGCACAGCGACTGCCAGTTCCTATGCTTTACCAACGCCACCCTTATTGACGAGGAATTTGCGAACGCCCTGCTGGACGTGAAGAACTTTATCCCCGCCATCAGCGTGGAGGGCTTCGAGAGCGCCACCGACGGCCGCCGGGGCCCTGGCACCTATCAAAAGGTGGTAAAGGCCATGGCGCTGTTAAAGAGCAAGAAGCTGCCCTTCGGCATAAGCTGCTGCTATACCAGCCAGAACTTTGAATCCATCAGCAGCGACGAATACTTTGACCAGATGGTGGAGTGGGGCGCGAGATTTGTTTGGTACTTCCACTATATGCCCGTGGGCAACGACGCCGTCCCCGGCCTGCTCCCCACCCCGGAGCAGCGGGAGTATATGTACCGCAAGATCCGGGAGGCCCGCGCCACAAAGGCCATCTTCGCCATGGACTTCCAGAATGACGGAGAATTCGTGGGGGGCTGCATCGCCGGCGGGCGCAGGTATCTCCATATCAACGCGGGCGGCGACTGCGACCCCTGCGTGTTCATACACTACTCCAACGCCAATATCCGAGACATGAGCCTTCTGGACGTGCTGCGCTCCCCCATCTTCATGGCCTATCACGACGGCCAGCCCTTTAACGATAACCACCTTATGCCCTGCCCCATGCTGGAAAACCCGGATAAGCTGCGGGAGATGGTGGAGAGGACCGGGGCCCACTCCACAGACCTACAGTCGCCGGAGAGTGTGGAGCACCTATGTGAGAAGTGCCGGGAGTACGCCCATAATTGGGAGCCCTCAGCTGAAAGGCTCTGGGAGTGCTCCTGCCAAAGGAAGCGGGAGCGCCAGACGGAAGCCGGCACCGAAGGCCATAAGCTGGCGGTTTAAGCATAGATGGTAATCCTATAGAGAAAGGTCAGATGTGATTTTGGAAAAGCTTGCACGCGGTATTGTCCGCCGCCGGAGGCTGGTGCTGGTTCTGGCGGTTCTTCTGCTGATACCGGCCCTGCTGGGCGCGGCGGCCACCCGCATAAACTACGACATACTCACCTACCTGCCCCCGGAGCTGGACTCCATGCTGGGGGAGCAGGCGCTGGAAAACGACTTCAACCTGGCCTCTACCGGCATGATAACGGTGGAGGGTATGCCCCTTGGGGAGCTGCTGGACATGAAGGCACAGATGGAACAGGTGCCCGGAGTGGAACAGGTTTTCTGGCTCAGCGACATAATTGACCCGGCCCTTCCCCGGGAAATGCTCCCCGAAGGTATACAGAAGGCTATGTACGGCGAGAACGCCACCCTGATGCTGGTGCGGTTCTCCGAGCCCTCTGCCAGCAAAAGCACCATGGACGCAGTGGCGGAGCTCAAAGGCCTCTTGAGGGAGCACAGCTTTATGGGGGGAATGAGCGTCATACTCCAGGACACAAAGGCCCTGGTGGACCAGGAGATGCCCCTGTATATTCTCTGCGCCGTGGGCGCCAGCCTTTTAGTGCTGTTTTTGGCCATGGAGAGCACGCTGGTGCCGGTGCTGTTTATGATAGGGCTGCTGTTCCCAATACTCTACAACTTCGGCACCAACTACTTTTTGGGACAGATAAGCTATATCACCCAGGCGCTGTCCACCGTCTTGCAGCTGGGCGTGACTATGGACTTCTCCATCTTCCTTTTGCACCGCTACGAGGAGGAAAAGCTGCGCAGCACAGATAAGGAGCAGGCCATGGCCACTGCCATCGTAAACACCTTTTCGTCTATCACGGCCTCCAGCCTTACCACCATCGCGGGCTTTCTGGCGCTGTGCACCATGCGCCTGACCCTTGGCCGGGATATCGGCATAGTCATGGCAAAGGGCGTGGCGCTGGGGGTCGTCTGCACCGTCACCATTCTTCCGTCGCTTATCCTGACCTTCGACAGGGCCGTGGAAAAGCACCGGCACCGGGCGGTCATACCCCAGCTTAAAAGGGTGAGCCAATTCGTCACCCGGCACCCAGGGCCTATCCTGGCGGCCTTCCTGGTAATAACGATCCCCTTCACCCTGGCCCAGAGCAAGACCGATGTATATTACACCCTGTTTGACAGCCTGCCCCAGGACCTTACCGGCATTGTGGGGACAAACAAATTGAAGGAGGATTTCGGCATGACCACCTCCCACTTTATCCTGGTGGATAAGGATATGAGCGACGAGGACCTGAAGACCCTGTGCAAGGATTTAGAGGGAGTGGAGGGGGTCACCCAGGTGGCCTCTGTCAGCGAGCTGCTGCCCGCCGGCTTCTCCACGGATATGCTGCCGGAGGACGTAGCCCAGCTGGCCCAATCCGGCGGGAGAAAGCTTATCCTGGCCAACTCCGCCTATAAGAGCGGCACCGGCGAACTGACCGCCCAGTTAAAGGAGATGGACGGCCTGATAAAGGCCGCCGACCCCTCCGGGGTCATCACCGGCGAGGGGGCCATGACCAAGGACCTTATTGAGATTGCCGATATAGACTTCGCCCATGTGAACGTGGCCTCCATCGCGGCGGTATTTCTTATCATACTGCTGACCTTCCGCAGCGCCTCCATACCGGTGCTGCTGGTGGTCTCCATAGAAAGCGCCATCTTTATAAACATGGGCCTCCCCTACTTTACCGGCACGCAGCTGCCCTTTATCGCCAGCATCGTTATCGGCACGGTGCAGCTGGGGGCCACAGTAGACTACGCCATACTTATGGCCACGCGCTTTAGGGAGGAACGGCAGAAGGGGCTGTCCCCCAAAGAGGCCGCGCAGGTGGCCTGCCAGTATTGCAGCCAGAGCATCCTCTCCAGCGGCCTGACCTTCTTTGCCGCCACCATCGGCGTGGCCGCCATCAGCCGCATGGAGCTGCTGAAAAGCATCTGCCTGCTGATCTCCAGGGGCGCTCTCATCAGTATGTTCGTCATCATCGTCCTCCTGCCCTGCCTGCTGCAGCTTTTGGACCCGCTTATCCGCCATACCACCCTTCACTGGCTTGGTAAAAGGGAGAACTCGGGAGGACAGTCAGCCATAGAAAGGAAGGAACTTGTATGAAAGCTTGGAAACGTGTTGTAAGTATTGGTATCTCGGCCCTGATGGTAATGGGCTGCGCTCTGCCGGCCCTGGCCGCGGAGGACATTATAAAAAAGCCTGCAAATAAAAAGTCAAGCCCCTTAAGCCAAAAATATGAAAGGAAG
>ERZ777305.2989-NODE-2989-length-12578-cov-26.743911_pt1 | contig 12578 bp, 6 predicted proteins | sample MGYA00374965_ERZ777305 | MGnify/ENA primary metagenome ERZ777305 (study PRJEB29328, sample SAMD00013331) | mouse gut metagenome | study: EMG produced TPA metagenomics assembly of the Metagenome analysis of fecal microbiota from mouse which was promoted...
GTCCGACTTATACCCCAAAATTCGATGTTTTCAAATTTTTGTCATGTACTTAATGATAATTGACAAAAATACACTTATGGAAGATCCATTACTCTCACAAGAATTGATAGAGGCGTTTCGTCCTATAGTGGAGATGAATAATGCCCGTTTTCGACAAGTCAAAACTATGCTTGCCGGATTTATTGCTCTTCAGGAAAGAGATCTGAACTATATGGACGAGTATATGGATACTCTTTTTGATTTCATGGATCCGATGTCGGATACCGAGATGCTTATGCGTCAATATTATGATTTTATCGCTACATTTGATCCAACGGAAGCTAAAGAACGTCTTGACAGCCTGGAAAATGACATGGGCTATATGACAAAAATCATATATGCCGCCGGATTGGTGGCTCAAAAGCTACACAAAGGACAGGTTGACAAAGGGGGTAATAATTATTTTGAATCTCACCTTTTAAAAGTTGCCGATGCAGGATTCGATTGGAAAGAAAAAGTGGTGGGCTTTCTGCATGACGCACCAGAGGATTGCAACGTGATGGTAGAGGATGTGATGAATTTGCTCGATCAGGAAATATCGAGGGTGGTTGACAATCCAAAAGAGCATTGGTATGAGGAAGATTGGTGGGAGGATTGGATGGAAGATATAGCTGTGTATCCCTGCTCAGTAACACACGTCATGACCACTGAGGAGCGCGATGAAATAAAAAAAGCTTTGACCCTTCTCAACCATCATACCGCATCTTCAAGAGAGGAATACATCAACCGTATCTCAAGGAATTTTCTTGCTTTGAAAGTCAAACTACATGATTTAGAGGGCAATATGGATATCAAACGTATTCTGAAGCCGACTGAGAAAGATTATGCACGTATTGAACGCTATAAGAAAGAATATCATATACTGATGGAGGCGTTAAGCAATCGCTTAAACATTTGAGTTGAGTGTCGATTATTTCGTTAACGATGGTTAATTGATAAACTATAGCCCTCTGATTCTGTGTAGATTATGTGCGATTAGGACAATTTCAGGCAAATATAGCCCTTGCATTCAAAGGATTTTCTTATGAATGAATCTGAGTATAACGAACTGGAAAAATTGCGGGTTGAGAATGCCCGACTTAGGTCATTGTTGGCGAAGCATGGAATCGTTGTAGAAGAGCCAACCTCGTCAGTAGTATCAACGCTATCCTTGGAGAAGAAGGTGGCACTCTTTCGCAGTTTGTTTCAAGGACGTGAGGATGTGTTTGCCCGTAGATGGTTTAGCTCCTCGTTAGGTAAAAGCGGTTACCAGCCGGTATGCGCTCGGGAATGGAATCGGGAGTATTGCGACAAGAAAAAGTATAAATGTGCGGAATGTCCCAACCGCGAATTTCAGACGTTGGGCTACAATGACATTTATCGGCATCTTGAAGGGAAAGACTCAAATGGACGTGATGTAGTCGGCGTTTATGCTATTTTGCCAGATAACAGTTGCCGGTTTCTTTGCTGTGACTTTGATGACAAAAGCTGTGAACATGGCTATCAGAAGGATGTGTTGGCATACGTCAATGTTTGCCGTGACTGGGGTGTTCCGGCTTATATCGAGCGATCTCGCTCCGGCAATGGTGCTCATGTTTGGATTCTGTTTGACGAACATATAAAAGCTCAAACGGCACGGCGATTGGGCAATGCAATTCTCACAGAGGCGATGGAACGGGAGGGAAGAATGTCTTTCAAATCATACGACCGATTCTTTCCGAACCAAGACTTTATGCCTACGGGTGGATTCGGCAACCTCGTGGCTTTGCCGCTACAAGGGAGGGCACGTAAAGACGGCAATAGCGTGTTTGTTGATGATGACTTCATACCATTCTCTGACCAATGGGCATATCTGCAAAGAATGAAGAAGATGACAGCCGCAGAGATTGAGATGTTAGTGCCGAGACATGACAGGGAGCCGCTTGGCGAATTGTCAAAATCCAGCGAATCCGCTCCATGGGAACGACCGTTGCCCAGACCTATGTCTAAGGCTGATTTTCCTAAACGTATCGCCATAGTGCGCTCATCAGGAATTTATATCCCTACTAAAGAATTATCAGCCAAAGCCATCTATTATCTCAAGCGTCTGGCGGCGTTCAAAAATCCGGAATTTTATGCGAAACTCGGAATGCGACTGCATGTCTATAATCTTCCACGCATAGTATCATGCTCGGAGATAACTGACGATTATCTCATTGTGCCAAGAGGTTGTGAAGAGTCTGCCATAGATTTCCTCAGAGAAAATAATGTGGATGTTGAGATTCAGGATAAGGCAAATCCGGGATTGCCTATTGCAGTCGAATTCAACGGTCAGTTGTATTCTGAGCAAGAACAAGCTATTGAGGAACTTGCTCGGCATCGTTGTGGAACTCTGTATGCCACAACAGCCTTTGGCAAAACCGTTACCGCCGCTGCTATGATAGCACGGAAGAAAGTCAACACCCTGATACTGGTACACACTAAAGCTCTGCTCGAACAATGGCGAAAACGTCTATCGGAATACCTAATAACAGATTTTCGACCGGAGGAACAACATAAAGGTCGTGGTCGGCGTAAGAAATTCCAACAATTCGGAGCATTGTCATCTACTGAGAACACACTCAATGGCAAAATTGACATTGCTCTACTGCAATCGTGCATCAACGACAATGAGGTAAAACCGTTTGTGCGCGAGTATGGTATGGTGATAGTCGATGAGTGCCATCATGCCCCGGCGTTCAACTTTGAGCGCGTTCTTCGTGAGGTGAACGCCCGTTATGTCTATGGCCTTACTGCTACGCCAATACGCAAGGATGGTCATCAACCAATCATCTTTATGCAATGCGGTGAAATCCGTTATACGTCTGATGCAAAAGCACAGTTGTCTAAACAATCATTCCGGCGACTTCTTATCCCGCGTTTTACTTCTCATCGCAATCTCAATGCCGATGGCAGCAACTACGCTCAGATTCTCGATGAGCTAACCGAAAACGAATCGCGAAATAAGCTCATACTGGATGATGTCGCTGCCAACCTCGCCGAAGGACGCACTCCGATAATTTTGACTGCTCGAACGGCTCACGTTGATATCCTTACCGAACAATGTCGTAAGATCTGTCCGAATGTCATACGACTCGTAGGCAATGATTCAGCAAAAGCCAAGCGAGAGGTGATGTCTCGACTGAACGATATTCCGGCAAACGAACTATTGATTATTGTCGCCACCGGCAAATACGTCGGAGAAGGTTTCGACCTTCCGCGGCTTGACACTCTGATGCTTGCCCTCCCTGTGTCATGGAAAGGACTTATTGCACAATACACCGGACGACTGCATCGCAACTATCCCGGTAAAAACGAAACCCGTATCTACGACTACATCGACCTGCGCGTTCCGGTCTGTGACTCGATGTATCGTAAGCGTCTTCAAGGTTACAAAGCGGTAGGCTATTCCATCGCTGTCGCTAACGAAGGGCTGTTTGCCGAACCTACAACTGAGACCATCTTCGATGCGTCGGATTTTGAAAAACCATTCCATGACGATCTTGCATCAGCGAAACAAAGTATCGTAATTTCGACAATGCGTTTGCGCTGGAATAAGACACCACGAATCATCGACCTGCTCGCCGCCACCACACTACGCGGTATAAGTGTCACAATCGCCATCTCTGAAACAGGCCATCGAGAAACCGAACTTCAGGCGATGGGCTTCAACATCATTCACCGTCCGGAATGCAAGATGCAATGCGCCATCATAGACCAATGTATAGGGTGGTACGGCAGCGTCAACCTCATCGGTCTTTCTCTTGCTGACACCAATGTTATACGGATGGTCTCATCTGATTTGGCGAATGCCTTAATGGATGCTTTGAGGCTGTGAAACTATAAGAAAACATGGGGACTGCGACTTCGGAGCGGTCCCAAGCCCCGGCACGGCAAGGTCATTTCGTGGTAACGGCAGAGTTACCCGAAATCCAAACGGTAACTGTTTGGACACCTTGCTGTGCTCCAATGAGCACACTCTACAATAAGGAAACAGAATGGCTTGCCTCTGTGGCAGTCTGTCTGAAGACCGTGCGGATGTTGAGGACAAATATTTCGGATGGAACGATACCGGTTGGTGCTATATCTATTGTTTATAGCTATATACATGTACAACCTTATGCTATATCCGGCCAAAAATGTTTGGTAAGAATGACAAATTATCCCTTACTTTGCAACGTCAACGACACGAAACGCCTCCGACGGGAGGCTCCTAAGTCGGGTCAATAATACGAGAGGTCTCTTAATAATACTATGACACCCGACGGTGATTGACTGGTTGACTAATCAGTCAATCAACTGGATCCCCGTCAAGTCAGTATTGATTTTCAGCGCGATAGGCTCATGCCTATGCGTGGATGGTAAATGTTACCGCCCCTATGACCGTCGATTGCGGCCGCCCATGTGGTCCCACGGCAATTCAATCGACATTTCACCCAACTGATTATGCACCTGTCCAATCAATCGCCCACCCAATCGACTGACTGCGCAGTTGCGCGATTGACCGGTTGATTGGTTGAAGTCCTGATTAGTCAGCACATCAACCAATCAGTCAATCGCCTGTGCGATCGACTGATTGAGTGGTCAGGCAGTTGCATATTCAGTTGAGTGAGCGGTCAAGCGATTAGACAACTGAATTTTCAACCGGATTCTATCTTCTTTGTAGATGGAATCAAAAACTTCACGCCCTAATGCAAAGCACCCCGCAAAATATCACCCCTTCGACATTGCTGTTCGTAGTGCCGGAAGAAGAATGGCGCAACCTCCATGCCACGCTAGAGCAAATCATCGACCTCATCACCCGGCGCAACGCCGATGACTCCAGCAGCGAATGGATAGAATCCGAAGCCGCCCGCAAGCTCCTCGGCATATCCCCCAAGACGTGGCAGAATTACCGCGACCAACGCCTCATCCCCTTCTCCCAAATCGGTCGCAAAATCTACGTCAACCGCGCCGACCTCGACGCCTTCCTCCGTTCGCATCGGATTGCGCCGAGAAAATAGCAATCACTTTCATGGCAATCGGTTATGTTTTACGATATAACCGATTGTCATCTCAAAAATTCTTTGTAACTTTGCATAAATAGCAACCATAAAAATCTGAATATGGCCGAAACGGTTTAAACCAACAGGCAGAGATGCCGCCAAACCAACCAAATTCCGAAACTCCCAAGCAGTCGTTGCAGGCACGGCCAGCCCTCAGATAACTGTCGCCGGAGTTTTTTTGTATATGACTGAAGACAAAGTTAGAGACCAAGCAGGTCAGATACTAGGTTTTACAGATAGTTCCGATGCCAAGTCTGGTGTTGGACAGATTACTTCATTCAATAACTTAGGCTTTTCAGGGGTTAAAGATCGTCCTGATGGGTGGTATCTTCCGTCAAAACCATTTCTGCCAGCAATTATACTTGAAACTAAAAGTACATCAACACCCCTAAAACAAGCACACATAGATGAGCTCCTGAAAAATTGTAGAATAGCACGGACAAAATACAAGAATGTAGTAGGTATATTATACAATGGTGATGACATCATGGTATTCTTAAATGGATTACGTCGTGAGGGAGAATCTGAACTACAAAATAAAGAATATTATCTTGGATTATTCTCACAAGATCGTATCAATAAAGGGATGATATACCTTTTGACCAAGCGTATAAATGATAGCCTACATGTTGACTTTGGCATCAAGAATTTATATCACAGAATGATATTTACCGCCTGCGCTCTTGTCGCAAAAAGATATGGTGCTTCACTTGTTGCAGGAATGAACTATCAGACTTTCCATACTTCGATTCATTCAACTCTTGCTAAATCCCTTGAGGAAGAACGTAAACAAAATCAGAAAATTGACATTTTACTTGATGTCTATTCTGAAATAAAGATGAATTCCACAGAGAACCAAGAAGCTATTGACAACTTTATAGATTGGGTATCTCAAATCTCTGATAACATTAATTCTGATTTTTGGAATGGAGAAGATGTAATGGGTATCTTCTTTAACGAATTCAATCGTTATAAGAAGAAATCGGAACATGGACAAGTCTTTACCCCCGACCATATTACGTCGTTAATGTATCGACTTGTTGAAGTTGACAAGAACGACATGGTAGGTGATTTTGCTTGTGGTAGTGGTGCCTTTCTAGTAAAGTCCATGTGTAATATGATTAAAGAAGCTGGAGGTGTTAATACTCACAAAGCGAAAGAAATTCAAAAGTCTCAGTTATACGGAATAGAATTTGATCGTGAGATATTTGCTCTGGCCTGTGCAAATATGCTTATTCATAAGGATGGCAAAACTAATCTTAGACAATTAGACACTCGCAGTGAAGAGGCAAAAAAGTGGATTGAGTCTATTGGAATTACAAAAATTTTAATGAACCCACCTTTTGAAGAAAAATATGGGTGCATGAAGATTGTTACAAATGTTCTGGATAGTGTACCAGCCGGAACGAAGTGTGCGTTTATCCTTCCTGACAAGAAACTTGAAAAGCACGGAGGAAAGAAGCTTCTAAAAAAGCACTCATTGGAGAAAATCATAAAGCTACCTGAAAAGACTTTTAATGAAGGGGTAACCACTTCAATATTTATCTTTACTGCTGGCAAACCACATAAAGATAAGGCAATATTCGCTTGCTATATATCCGAGGATGGATTAGAGACTGTAAAAAATCAAGGACGTCAAGATATACGGAATCGCTGGCAAGATATTGAAAATTACTGGGTAGAAGTAATTCGACGCCAATCAGGTGATGATTCAATTCAGTGGGTAATGCCCACTGAACATTTGAGTTATCAAATGCCTAAACCACCGTATGAACTATTTGAGGAGGATTTCGTAGCTGTTCTTATGGACTATGAATTATTTAAGCGAGAGATTCTATCTAAAGATTTTAAGGAGGGAATTGCTAATAAGATTTTATATCACTCTCATGCTTTTGAAGAAGTAGATAAATTTATGCTTACTATTCCAAAAGAATCTAACTATGAAAAGAATTGATACTACTTGTTGGAGCACATATAAAATTACTGATATCTTTCTTGTAAAGAATACAAATTGTGTGCTTAGTCGAGACATTATGCCTGATAGTGGTGTATATCCATATGTTACAGCATCATCTGTTAACAATGGCGTTTCAACTTATGTAAATGTTGATCCCATATTACTTGATAAAGGTAATTGCATACTCATTGGAGGCAAAACTCTAGTTTTTTCCTATCAGGAAAATGATTTTGTTTCTAATGACAGTCATAACTTAGCATTATATCTCATTGAGACAAAATATCGAAAAGAAAATGTATATTTATTCCTAATCACAGCCTTAAAAGCATCTTTATCCAAGAGCTATAAGTGGACAGACTCAATTTCATATCGCGCTATTCAAAAGAATACTATTCTTTTGCCTTCTTATCCTGACGGAACCCCAGATTATAATTTTATGGAAAAGTTCATAGATAAACTGAGCGTACACGTCAAGAATCATCTTGATAAACTTTCTTCAATTATCTCACTATAGTATCCCCAATTTGCTTTTTTTGACGAATACGAAATATAAAATAAGTATTTTAATCAAGTTGATGAATTATTAATATGGGTAAGTCTCTTAGGATATTGCATTTTTCTGATTTCCATTTAAATGGGAATAAACTTCAACAGGCTGAACATGTATTAGATTTCATGTTAAAGGCATTATTAGAAATAAACAATGAGAAGGTTATTGACGTGATAATATTCTCCGGAGACTTCCTTGAAAAAGGAGGAGAAGGCTTTCAGCATGATATTCTGAATGGATTAAATGTATTCAAAGAAAAGATACTAACTCGTATAACTTCATCATTAGGGCTTCCTTTGTCAAGAGTAATATTTACTCCCGGGAATCATGATATCGATAGAAGCAAAATCGATGAATTCGCTGAAGATGGTATCGAACTAAGAGCTAATAGCAATAAAGATGTAATTAGCTTAATTGAAGGGAAAACGTCTCACGTTACAAGCCGAGCTGCATCATTTAAAGAGTTTGAAAAGAAATACTATGAAGATTGTGAAGACATTGAATATACTCATTCGGACTTCAATTCTCAGATAATATTAACTATTGATGGATTAAATATTGGTTTTACTTCTGTTAATACTATTTGGCGGTGTGGTGTTGATGATGCAAACAAAATCGTCATGGGAATTAATCAATTAATTGAGAATCCCATAAATCATAAGCAATTAGATTTGAAAATAGCTGTAACTCATTATCCAGTAGACCATCTTAAGGAATTTGAAAGGAAGGATGTTACAAATATATTAGGTAATAAGTATGATCTTTTTTTTACGGGTCATACTCATCGTGGTGATGTACAACCATTACTAAGCGATCAAGGGAATGTTGTATGGGCAATTAATGCTGCCGGTACACTCTCTAATAATATATATGAGAAAGACAATCATTTTAAAAATGCATTTCAAATAATTGATTATGATAAAACTATTGGTTGTAAAATAATTAGATATTTACAAGCAGAATATACTGATTTTTCACTAGATAGAATGTATGGCGAAAACGGTATTTTATTTCGACCCATATTGACCCAGCAACAAATAAGTTTGATTTCAAAACAAAATGAGGAGCAAGAGAACGAACGTCGTCTTGAAATATTCAAGAGTAAAATTTATCCGTTTATTCCGGTTAAAGAATTTGTTAAAGCATCTCCTCGTCTAATGTCTTCTGAATTTATATCATGCCCTGCCATTGATAGAATTAAGTCACAACTTGTGGATCAAACACAAAAAACACTACGATTAATGGCTCTATCAGGGATGGGGAAAACAAGAATTATTGCAGAAACTTTCAATGGACAAGATAATGTGTTTTATTCTAAATCCAGCAGTTGTGCCAACTCGATTTCTGCGTTTGTTGAACTTGATAGACCTATTACACTAATAGTGGACAATTGTGAGAAAGAAATAGCGAGGCATATACAGAAACTTATTGATGAAAACGGGAAAAATATTCGCTTGATAACAGTATATAATGTCTTAACACCTGATGAAAAGAGAATATCAGCTTCAGTCTTAGAATTAAATTATGAAGATACTGCATCTGTCGTAAAGACAATGATTGATAATGAAGAATCATTAAAAGATAGGCCTGAAATAAAAGAAGCCATTAAAGAGCGTAGTGGAGGCATTCCATATATGGCTCTGCTAATGATTGAAGGTTACAAGAAGAATCAGAATTTAAAAATCGAAAAAATTGACGACATTCTTTCTGCACTGTTGGAGGGTGGTAAATCCATAGAGAAGTTTACATCAAAATCAATGGAAGCCATATCTTTATTTGAGCCATTGGGTTATAAGGATAATTACTCAGACGAATATGACTGGATTCGTAATACACCTGTAATTAATCATCTTTCACTTGATAAAGAAACGTCTAAATGCACACTTGATGATACGGTAAGGGATTTTTTATCGCGTCAACTTATTGAAGAAGATGGGCCATGCATTCGCATTAGACCTCGACCATTAGCAGAATGGCTAACGGAAAAATGGTTGGAAAAGAATGGTGAAAGTATACCTGATGTTTTTAATGTTTTAAATTCAGAAGAAGAATCTTTAAGACGACGTTTAACTAGGGCTATGTCAAGAAGATTTCAGGAAATGACAGATTCTGCGTTTGCTCGTCAACTATTTGCGAAACTTAATAATCTTGATAACGGGTCTTTTCATGATGAGAGGGTTGCATTCACAGAAGTGGGTTCACGGCTCCTCCTCTCTATGGGTACAGTGAATCCACAAGACGTCTCATCAAATATATTCTCTTTACTAAAAAGAAACACAACCGATTGGATTAAAGAGAATATTAAGTATGAAACTCGCCGAAATTTGATTTATACTCTTGAACGTACCGTCAGCTTCTCGGATGCGTTTAAGAGTAGTGCGCTCGCTTTAGCCAAATTAGCAAATGCGGAAAATGAGGATTTTGGCAATAATTCAAATGGAGATTTTAATCAGTTATTTCATGTATTCCTTTCTGGGACATCGGCAAGTTTAGAGGAACGATTTTCGGTAATTCTTTATCTTAGAGAGAATCTTAAAGAGAATGGTAATCTTGTTTTATCAGCCATAAATAATGCTTTGCATTCTCATGGATTTTCCAAAATTTCTCCGAGTTCACAACTCCCGAAAGACTATGAACCAACACCTGAAGAAATTCATGTATATTGGACTAGGGCTATAGAATTATTAAAAGAAATCGTACAGGAAGATGGAGCATTCCTTGACAAAGCAGCTGAAATGATTTCAAATCATGCAATGGGTCTTATTTCTTATGAGTCGGATTTGTTGTTTGACATAATTGGATTTATTTCTGAACAAAAAAAAATTGACTGGCCCTCTATGAGAGAGTCTCTTAGTCATATTTATTACTGGAAAAATATGACTGATGAGAAGATTAAAACGCCTCTGAAATATTGGATGGACAAATTGGAACCCAAATCGTTCTTTGGCAAACTGAAAGCGCATATTCAGGATATTCATAATGGAAGAATTGAACACAAGAGCTTTGAAGAAGAAGCAGATGCTTTTATGCTAGAAATGGAGCCCTTTGCCCTTGAATTCATCAATAATTCTATCTATGCAACTCAGGAATTCGTTGATATTTGTGGCGACAATTCGTCTGATTGGTTTTGGTTAATCCGTGCCATAAACCCAATATTACAGGATAAAGTAAAAGCTGATCAACTCATTAATGGTCTTTCAGATGCTGTACAAAAATTACCAATTGATGCTGATAGTAGGTTAATATTATCTTTATTAGCACAAATTCCAGATGGAGCATCTTTGATATTGTTAAGAGATAAATGGCATGCGGAAGGTAGGTTTCAGCTAGCAGCATCTCTGTCGGGTATAATTGAAAACAGATATGAAAGTCAATATTCTCACATTAAGCTAGGATATATTAGTGAAGGTTATGATAATTATTGTGTAAATAATTATCTAGGATATAGTATGTCACATGGCACATTTAATGATATTGTAGATTTTGCTAGCCAAATGTTAGACGATAATATTGACACAGTTGAGGTCGTGTATCCCTATTTAATTAATAGAGTAAGATTTCGTATACATGATATTGATGAGAATACATTAGGAAAGTTGGAAAATCTACTGCTTAAATACGAATTTTCAGACTCTACCAGTGCTTTAAATAGAGATATTGTTGATCTCATGGGGGATTTGCTACAACAACATAATCGCCCTGAATTTGCAGTAAGCGTACACCGATTAATAGTAAAGACAACTAGTACAACATATTTGATCAATAAGCCTTTTGATCATATTTATTTTTCGTTGCTTCCAAAATATGAAGATGTATTACTTCCTATTATTTTGAATGATTTGGCTGCGGAAGATGAAAGAGTGTTGTTCTATCATGCAATGCGAATGAATCTTGGTTCTGGATTTGGATCTGGAGCAGGGCCTCTGTTTCAATGTAGTGAAGATCGAATTAAGGAGATATGTTTATCTTCTTCACCATCACTTGCTGTCAATCTGGCTCAAATGTGCCCTGTCTATAATTATTCAGAAGAGGGTAAGGTTTCAGGTCTCAGCGACTTTTTCCTATGGCTGTGTGACCATTTTGGTGACGAGAAAGATATGCTTGATGCATTTAGCTCAAACATGGGCACTTTCTCGTTTTGTGGAAACGAGATATCTGCAATGTATGCTTCTAGAATTCCTCTGTTTGAGCCACTTCTATCACACTCCAAGGGCACGGTGCGTTCTTGGGCCCAACGACAGATAGATTCTTTAAAAGCTCAACACGACTATGAAAAAGGAAATGAAGATTACCACAAAGCTATTTACGGAAAACCTCTATGATAATATTATCATTACTTTTCTGCGATAAGAAATATTAACTAGCCTTTTAGTCATAAATATGGATAACGGACAGATAATATTATTTCAGACGCAGGGCGGTGAGACGAAGATTGAGGTTCGGCTCTCTAACGAGACTGTGTGGCTTACTGCCGACCAGATGGCGGAGCTGTTTCAGCGTGACCGTTCAACGATACAACGTCATATCAAAAGAATCTACGATGAAGGTGAGCTGTCCGCAGATTCAACTTGTGCATTTTTTGCACAAGTTCAAACGGAAGGGAAACGACAGGTTGAGCGTAAGATTCCCATTTATAATCTTGACATGATTATCAGCGTGGGGTATCGTGTCAACTCGCATCGAGGCGTTCAGTTCCGCCAGTGGGCTACCCGGGTGCTGAAGGAGTATATGATCAAAGGATTTGCGCTTAATGACGATTTACTCAAAAATGCCGGACAAGGGAACTATTTCGATGAGTTGTTAACTCGCATCCGAGACATCCGCAGTTCTGAGAAGGTGTTCTATCGCAAGGTGCTGGAGATTTACGCCCTCAGCATTGATTATGACCCTCGCACATCCATTACTCAACAGTTCTTCAAGACTGTTCAGAACAAAATGCACTTTGCCGCCCACGGACATACTGCTGCAGAGGTTATCTATGACCGCGCCA